>AUXO015448036.1_pt1 | contig 28353 bp, 34 predicted proteins | sample 768731 | NCBI WGS metagenome assembly AUXO01 (sample SAMN02715735, study PRJNA202380) | gut metagenome | biome: sheep rumen | host: Ovis aries | place: New Zealand: Palmerston North
TGGCATCAGTCGAATGCTCCAATATAAAATAGTCGTTGTTCGTTTCGGTAGCAGTGGTCCAATATATATAGGAGGAACGCCCTGCGCATACCGCATTGAAGGAGGTTAGGGTGATTGGAAGTGGATTATCAAAACAAAATTTAATATTTGGTAACCAAGAATAACTGCTTCCTGAATTATTTCCGGGATAATTTGATTTTATTTCATCAGTCCCCGAATATTCCAATATTGATTGAGATGAACTTGAACAACTATAATATGTATTGGCAAAATGATCTTGTTGTTTTTTTTGTATGACAATTACTATATTATCCTCGCCATTATAATGCCAAGGTTCATCAAAAATAAATGTTTCCCAACCAATGGTTGCACCAACTGAAGTATTTGTTCGAGAATATATTTTAGTTAATTCGTCAAATAATTGCCAATCAGTATTTGATATATGAGTATTCCTATTTGTATGTCCTATATAAATATTTAACAAATCTAATTGAGTATTTCCCGATGTAACACAATCGTATGATATTGATATTATATCACATTCGGGTATATCGGTAATATATATCATCTCCATCCACATATATCTCCAAGTTGAAACTGTTTCAAATGGAGCATATAATGTGTTATCTGTACCCTCACCATTTTGTATACATTGACCTCTCACCTGTCCAACTCCAACCAGGACCACCAGGAGTGCACCAAACAATATATTTATAAAGGGTTTCATAATGTTTTAGTTAATTGATATTTCACTTCTTTGATGTCACTTATTTTCATAATTTATATGTTTTTTAATCCTATATTCAATCCACTTGCTTTTTTTTTATTCTCACCCACAGAATACTTTTTAAATGTACCTTATAGTTCCGTCCGAACCGACCGTGCGGTACTTGTATGTAATGATCTTCTTCTCGTATTTGGACATCGACAGAGGTATCAATGTTTTAATGAATGCATCGATTGATCTCTCAGCATAGTCCTTGAACTCCGAGCTGTATGGGTAATTCTTTATGATGTCGCTTTTCGCACATATAGTATATCTATTGCAGTTGAATGTGGATATATTAAAGTATCTCCACACGCCCAGTCTTCCGAGCAAGCCACCCTTAACTTGCGGGTAGTACAGTACATGTTTGCCACGCCTTTCCTCGCGTATTCTGAACTCCATATTGGAGTGGAGCCATCTTAATAGTTTACCTAACATAATCCTTTGCCTTTATTAAAGATTTTCCTATCATTTCCTAATTATTTTCCGGTGTCACATAATGCTTTTAAATATACCTTATAGTCCCATCCGAACCGACCGAACGATACTTGTATGTGATGCGCTTCTTCTCGCGTTTGGGCATCCCCAGAGGTATCAATGTCTTAATGAATGAGTCAATTGATCTCTCAGCATAGTCCTTGAACTCCGATCTGTACACACAGCTCTTTATAATGTCGCTTTTCGCCCATATAGTATATCTATTACAATTGAATCCTATCGGGTGGAAGTATCTCCACACCCCCAGCCTACCGAGCAGTCCACCCTTGACCTGTGGGTAGTACATCGCATATTTACCTCGTCTTTCCTCGCGTATTCTGAACTCCATATTGGAGTGGAGCCATCTTAATAGTTTACCTAACATAATTCCTTGCCTTTATTAAACGTTTTCCTATCCATTTCCTAATTATTTTCTGGTGCCACATAATTACCATCCTGATCGAGTGGTGAACCGGAGGTACCTGCAATAAGTGCTTCGAGGTCGGACTTGTTATCCATAAAGGAGGACATACCCATTTTCTTCAACATAGGGTCATCATTACCAGCCTTTGAAACCATGCGATCCACTGCGGAGTAGTTCCAGCGTGAATATTCACCAATACGATTATCGGCAATAACGAATCCCCGGATTTCCTCCTCGGTAAGTCCATACACCCTAATTGCATCGATTTCCTTCTGACCGAGCAACTTCATTGCCTTGGTGCGTGTGTGACCCGCTAATATAATATTGTTCTCGGTAATGATAACCGGATTAAGAAAACCGTACACCTTGATGGCCTCGGCAACCATCTTTGCAGATTCATTATTATGACGTGGGTTACCTTCGTAAGGAACCAACTTGTCTATCTCCACCGTACAAAATTCCTTGCGGTGTTGTGGTATTGGTATCAATTCGACCTGTTTTTGTTTAGCCATTCCTCTATATATTTTAAATCATACTAATATATAGGAAACATGTTCCGGTTTAAATGGCCATTGAATCATTTTCATCAGTAATTTCCTGGTTTACCGGAATCTCCGGAAGTTCGTGTTCGTCGTGCTCGATATGACTGCGTTTAAGCATTGACACAACCATAGATGTCATACACAAGGCAACGACCGGAAGTATGGCGCCTGTTATATATGAAATCATCACGTAGTTGTATTCAGGATCCGGTGATTGAACGAAGAATAATACCGATTTGGTAAAGTAATCGATTTGGTCCTGGTTATTCATAACCATAAATCGATAGCTGCTGAAAATGTTTCCCAAAATTTGTACGAGTGTTAGGATACCCATAAGAATCCAGGGGAGTGGTTTCTTATCGTTCTTATCTGTATTAGTAAGGATTGAAAAAAGTACACCTGCCTGACCCACCTCAAATGCCAGGGCAAGGACTACTCCGAGCCACATCGGGTTGGATAATCCAAAGAATGCTATTGCGTGATATGTTGATACGAATGCTATGGCTGCGTAAAGTACCAGGAAAATCCATAGAAACGCCTTATTAAATTTCTTACCCATAATTGTACAGTTTATTTACATATATAATTCACTCGAATTTCCCTATTTTTAGCGAGTATATGAAAAGATCTTCCACCGGATATAGAAATATATATCCAATGGAAGATCCTCGCTTATATTGAAGATTTTCGATATTTAATCGGCTACTCCATTACCACATATCATTTTCACCTAATTCATTAAATTCAAGTACTTCCTTACCATTCCAGATAGTAAATGATAATGCATAAAACCAATCACCAAATGAGTAACTTGGTAATTTCGTCAGTGCTTCTTCCTTGGTGATTTCCCTACTACCGGCCCCTTCCCAGGTCCAACCATATCTATAAACACAGGGCTTACCTTCTTCAATCCATTGCTTTGCGTATTCCTCCGTTTCTCTGCTTGCCATAATATTAAATTCTTGCTGTAAATCCATCTACATCAACACAAACTCCTGTGATTTTACCGGCTATGAAAAGTTTCTATGTAGTTTTTCCAACCACGAGAGTAATTGGTCTTTGGTTTTATTCACATACACCTCCCGACATTTATCGGTATCCTTAAATTTATACACGTAGTATACATCGAATCGTCCCAAGTAATCAAGGGCACGTTTTATTTCCCACCCGAGTGGATAATCGATATTATGTTCGTGTTTGGTACCCTTTACAGATTCTGCGTATTCGATACTATCCTTCGATGGTTCAACATGGGTACCCAATACCTCGTTACAATATTTTGCCAAAGCAATATAAAGTAGAATTGTTTGTTTGGATGATAAATCATCAAGTCCTTCCAGGTACATATTTATTCCTCCATCATTGCTTGTTTAAAATCCTTAAACATTTCATCAAACCACTGTTCAAATTCATTGGTCGTGTAGTAGTCGTGGATATTATTTTTCAACCATTCTACAGCCTTATCAATCATTTGCTGTTCTTTCCATTCAGCCATCTCTAAGAGATAGTCTTTCAAGGTTTTTGTGCCATGATAGAATTTCAGCATTCTGTCTATTTTTTCGTCGTTTGTCATAGTCTTATATCTCTAATTCTCCATATCCTTTCTGAAGTCTTCGATTATCTCCGGAAATATCTTTCCGTATCCGTAGTAGTCGGGTATGTGGTTTCTTATCCATTCGGTCGCCTTATCAATCATTTGTTGTTCTTTCCATTCTGCCATTTTTACAAAATTCTTGTATCTTTCACAAGGTCTTTCGTCAGGATTGCAAACCTTTACATTCTTAATTTGCAGTGCAACATCAATGCAATTCTGGCAATTTGCCAATTCTTGTGCTTTTTCTTTGTTTCTCATGATTATTCTTCCTTATATTCAGGTAATTCAATCCATGCTTCAACTTCTGTGTTATATCTAACATTCCACGCTTTCTTTTTAGGTAGCCATTGTAAAATGCAATAGCCGTTATTACAATGTTGCTTATAATGGGAACTGCCTTGGCTATATTTACCTTTCAATTTGCACCAATAATTTCCACCCTCTTTCGGTAAATCTCCATCCGCTACTTTATGCCAGTTGTCGGATTGTTTGTCTCTCCACTGGGCCATTTCTAATGCCGCCTGCGTTGCTTCAAATTCACAATCACCTATACCGCGACATGGTATGGAATACTTTTTACCAAGTTCTTCTGCCTTTTCTTCTTGGGTCATATTGGGTTAATTTTGAGTTGTTAATATTATAGATAAACCACCTACGATTGTCATTGAGATAATACCTAACACTTGTAGTAATAACTCTAATTTTGTAAAATCTTTACGGTCAAGGTTAAACCATAAATTTGTCATCATGCTACCCAATCCTATCAATGTGCAGATTGCTATAATTATTATTGTTGCCATATATGTTAATATTTAATCAAGTCCATAATAGAATGTACCGGACCTGTAACTTGGTCTCTCCTTAACATTTACCATCTTCAATGGGAGGAAATCGCGATGACCGACTGCAACCAGGATATTATAAAAATCAAGCACATCCTTCTTGTTTGCCAATTGCTTTGGAATCGTTATCTCCTTGGTATCGGTGGTGATTTTACCAAATGTTCTACCCTCACACCAACGAATATCGACCTGCTTACCACCAACCGGTGTGCTGTGTACATCCCTTATAAATATAACCTCACCGTACTTAACCTCCCAATAGTTACCACCACCGAAAGGCATTGAATTACTGCTCTTGGTACTCTGCCAACCTATACAACGGCGAGTTGCACTAAAGAACCTGGTACCCAACTTGTTGTATGCTATAAAGCCCCAGGCGTTATGTGAAATTCCGCCCATTATATACGTGCGTGCTTCTTCCAAGAAGGCTCTTTCCTGTTCTGGTAATTCACTGTACTTCATATCCGTTACGTTTTAATGTTCTACATATTTATATAAAGGAAATGGGTGGAATCCTAACAAAAAAAAAGTTAAATTATTTTAGTCCACATCGAAATCATCCATATCAAAATCGACATCGATATGTTCGTCGTTTGCGAACTTTTTGATCATCGGCTCAACAACGGCCTTCAATTTTGGAAACAGGTAATCCAGGTCCTTTGAAAGCATAAACTTATCGACCTCCGGGATTTCCTTGCCGGAATATAAGGAATTGAACATACTGGTACATTTCAATTTGGATACGTCCAGGTCCTTTGGTGATTCCGCCATAAACAGGTACAGGTCCTTAAAATCGTTATACTTACACAGGCCTACGACACTCATATATGCACCGTTAGGTATTCTCCAATAATCCAAGCCGGTTTCCTCCTTGAGTTCGCGCACCATTGCATCGAAGTAGTTTTCACCATCCTCAACCTGGCCCTTTGGTATATCCCAATTACCTTTTCCATCCGGTCGTTCGTTCGGGTGGCACATTAGGATCCCGCTCGGACACTTTATAATTATACCAGCACTAATAGTTTTTGCTCCCGGTTCAAATGGTTTTACATTATTCATTGCTTTCATCTTCGTTTCCGTATTATTTTTCCATAAATACATTATACATCTTTTCCATTCCTTGAAGAAATCCCAATTTAAAGGCATTCCACTCTGTTGCATTATCCTCGGTATATTCACCGATTTCCCTGTCGGTCGCTCGTTTTGCCAACTCCTCGATCGCTAATTTAATTGGTGTATCCATAATTGTAATTATTTTGTGAACATTTTTGGTGGCAGGTCCGGATTGTTATATCCAACGTATTCCTCCGGGACTATATCCACATCGTTTGGATTGCTTATATCAAGCACTGCCTTGATAGATTTTTTGCCTGGTTTGGATGGTTTTGCATCACTCCAGTAATTTGAACCCTCATCGGTGTACATCATAACGTACCCTTTGATTGCAAATGGGTTGGTTACAACTGCATTTGTCTTGCTACCATTAACCCATATTTCCCATTCCTTATCCAGGAAAGCATAAGTCTTCCAACCAAGTTCCCAATACGGCCAACTCATTGGACGTCCACTTATCCTTTCCCAACCGATAGGGTGTGGTGCGAACATATCGTACCAACCGGGACATTTTTCGTTGAAAGATTTGCGCCAAAGTACCTTCGATTCACAACGGATTTCCACCACGAGCTTATTATTGCTCCATACATTCTCCGGTAAGCCCCACTCCTGAAGAGTATCCCTATTTATATTCATTGCAGGCTCTGATTTGGTACCGGTCATACGCAATTCAGCGACGAATGACTTTGAATAGTGTTTTTCCGGTTCCCAAGAACCTCTGAATCTCAATTCGAATTTTGACTTCATAATCTTTCTTCTTTAACCGTTATGTATTTATATAAATGGAATCAGATAAAACTTAACAAAAAAGTTTTCAATTTTTTTGGTCCCAAATCGATCGATTTGTTAACAAAAAAAATCGTGAAAGATCTTGCCTCCACGATTTTTTATCACCTTTGTTCAAATGAACAATGCGCTCCTATTTGCCGGAATCTGTGTTATTTGCCACCTCATTTTCCTTAATAAATTTTTCCATAATTTCCCGATATTTAAGTACCACCATACTGGTAAGTTCATCGTCCCATGTATGAAGTAACCCTCTAATATCTGCCAATGATAATTTATCAATATCTATGGAATCACTTTGTATTGTGGGTGGTTCAACATCTTCCCGATTTATTTCATTATTTGTGATTGTTTGTAATTCCTGGTTATTTTTATTTAATGAAGATATATTATTTTGATAATCACATAATTTGTTCCAAACACCTTCATCCTGGGCATACTTACAAAATTCATTCCAAATATCATCCCTGGTATTCTTTTCAACATTTAAATTGGTTTGAATAGAATCGCAAAAATTTACTACATATTGGAGATCATCCTTGGTTAATTTTTCTTGATTGATTACATTTATAATTGAATTTATGTATTCTGCTATTTGTTTCAAATTTGCCCTATGTTCATCTATTAGGTAGATCAGCGAGGGATACTCACCATATTTTGTTACAATATCCTTGACACCTGATAAAATATTTTCACAAGTTTCTCGTCCTCCATTCAAACCGGATATAATATTATTAGCGTTGTTTTTATATTTGTCCAATGGATTGGTTATTACTTGGAGAATAGCTTCAAATTTGTCAAGATATTCCTTGTTGAGTTTTTCGCAATGGATAGTCCAATTTAAAAGTTCCTGCAATGCATTTTCTGCCTTACCGTGTTTGGTCATGTCCTCTACCATACGAATCATATCAGCAGATTTATCACTTATGGATGCATAACACATAAATATATCTTCGAGCCCACTCAAAATCTCCGGAGTAAGTTCACCTGTTGTGGATGGACCTATTACAGCAGCCAATTGTTGAATACTGTCATATTTTAAAAGTTTTTCTATTAATTTAAGTTTGTTATAATATACCTGTAATTTTTCAAACTTACTAAAATCCATAGTTAATTCACTTTATTTCTTGTCTTCCTTTATAAAATAAATTGAATCAATCTTTTCAACTCCATCAACAGGAATAAAAGTCTCGCGTACTATTTGGTGGCAACAGGAGGTTTGTTTGTATATATAAAATTGCTTACCATCAATGTAACGTTTGTATATATAAATATTATCTATTTTGTCTACGAACGTACTATCTCCGGTTGTCCATTCATACTCCAGTTGTGAGTGTTTGGATGAGCATTCTTTGCTACCGATCAATACTACACCAACAATTAGACATATTATCAATATTGGTGTTATGATTGGGAATGCAATACAGAGGAAATAGGCAAATCTTTCCCTGATTTTTTCACCAGTATTCGATTTGGAGATTTCCGGTGTCTTTTTAAGTTTCTCGTATGTACTCATAATTTAAAATGGTATATCATCAAATAAATCATTCATTGTAGCATCCTGATGAGCAAGTACCTTATAATTGTTGTGTAAGTATCCCATATCGGTAACGATATATTCATCCCTATGCTTATTCATTAACATTGCAGTGTTGTGGGGGATTTGTTCCTTTGCGAGCCTTACCAGGATAATATTAAAATCAAACATTTCGGCGATTTCATTATTGTTACCACAAAAATCACTAAAACGTGGAAGATTTCTTAAATTTCTTATGATATCCATTTTTTTGGATTCGAATTGTTTGAAATTAGTTATCCCAAGCTCATCCTTTACCTTATGCCATTCGTTTAGGGATACTGATAAGGTTCTTGATACTCCTTTAAGTGTTTTGGTTTGGTATCGTATAATTGATTTTATATTATCACCGGCATCACCGCATATCACCTTATCCATAACTATATCGTCCGGATTTATATATTTAATATCCTGTACCTGATGACAAATACTTTCCATAAATACATTCTTGGCATCGAAATCCATCAGGATATCCATATCGTCGCGATCATATTTCTCATGCACAACCAATCCAGACTTATCATTATACCAGACTGTCCAGGCCCCGGTTTGTTCATCCTCCTGGACCAATTGTTTAAGGTCAGCATCGGAGGTCCATATAATAGTATTTACACCTTTCCGGTTAAGGTATCTCGACCAATACCAGCACCAATCATCACCCTCAATCGACTTCTCTGTAACACAGGTTATGTTATTGTTTTCGAAGTTCTTACATATTTCATCCAGGGCTCTCCATACATAATCCCAAGCAATATCATCGTCTGCCACACGATTGCCCTTATATGTTTCGGTGTATAGTTTAGGTCTTGGTAATTCCTTACGCCAGGAACCACCATCCTGCACCATAATTATGTTATCAATTAGATTTCCCCAAAAATTGATGGCCTTGTTAATGGATTGTGCTACGAAGTCCACCATATCATTCTTTGCCTTGGTAAGATCATTGGTGGATAATTTTTTATTAAATGAATCTTTTATAAGGCCCAACCGGGACATAAGAAGCCAGTTGCCATCTATTATAAGTGTAGTTTTATTAGTAGGTTCCACAATATTATATGTTTGTTTACGGATAAATATATGATGGATACCTGCAAATTTAACTTACCTTTCGTATTCGTCAAATATGGTCCAACCCAACATTATGTCACGACAGGTATTATCTGTTTGATATATATCCGTTACTTTGGATGCATAATCCATAAAATAATATAAATCACCCATTTTACATATATTTATTTTATACCCATCAAAAGCCCAAATATTATTGGCATCCTTTATTGCAACGATAACTATATAGTCGTATGGTGCCTTACCTCCTGAAATTGTTTGGTAAGGTAATTTGAATGTAAAATCTATCCAACTAACGTTTTTCATTAGGTGAAAATTTATTTAATCAAAAATACCGAATTTCTAAAATAGAATTAACTGACATCTCATTATTTTTAATAGAGTTAAAAAAATCTTGAAAATGGCAACAAATTCCACAAATATTTTTCAATTGGAATCGGATAAACCTTACACCGTATTAGCTTCAAGTGGTATGGATGAACTTTGGTTGGATAGGGAAGCATCCCGAGAGCTCAACACATATAGAAATTTCGGTGCGTTTGCCCTGCCGGTTGAGCCTGTTGTTTATCCAAAGGATCCACAAAACCCACAGGACGAGGAACTGAAGGATTTTATATTTAAGGAATCTGATGAAAACCAATTCACAGCCCGTCATTCATTATTCAATGCTTGGCATGGTGTGGCAAATAATGCGCGATATCAAATATATGGAAATACACCACTATTGGATACACCGGCAACCCGTCAAATAATTAGGTTGCGTTCCGATTGTTCAGTAAAGGCTTTAGTAAAGGAATCGGAAGCTGGACATATGGGTAGGGCCATATATAATTATTCGGATTTTATGTTCTGCACCCATCTTGGAAAAATATCCAATAATTATTTAATTACCCTTCGACGTTTTCCTTATCCTTGTGGTGATCATATTAATTACACATTGCAAGGTGATAACCCTAATGAATATAATGGACATGCTCCTGATATTGGGCGTCTTGTAACCTGGTTGGGTACTCCCGGCAACGATATGTCGGGTATTCTAAAATATAAGGTTCTTATGCCATATAAGGAGATGACTGCTAAAATACAGGAACCAGGTGGCACAGATGGAAAAAGTGGTTTTCTTGGTGGTATGTTGTCTCTTGCATCAAAGGATAATCAATCCAGGGTTATTCGAGGTACTGATGGTGGTGGTGCAATTGCTGCTACACAAACTATGTTGACATCCGCCGGATTTGGTGGAATAGCGAGTAAAATGAAAGGTCCATCTAACTCGGAGTGGGCATATCATATTGATCAATCCAAAGCCTATGGCCCTGTGGATTCCATTGCAAAGACAAGTATTAGGGAAGGCCCTGAAGATAGTGGCGGTCTTACTTTTGATCATAGTATAACTCTTACTTTTGATTATACTATGAGGGCGTACGATGGTATCAATACAAAAGCAGCGTTTCTGGATTTACTTGGTAATATTCTTGCTGTAACCTACACAGATGCTGGATTCTGGGGTGGTGCAATTCACGGGCAAGGTGCAAGTCAATCGAATGTATTTGCTAATCTACCTATATTTAACATGTCTTCTCCACTTTCCTTCAGTGGGGTAACCGATGCCGTGCTTGGATCTATTAAGGATATAGGTTCAGCATTTAATAATGGAAATCCTATTAATGGTATAGGAGATTTACTAAATGCCGCCAAGAACCTTGGTAAGGGTATGTTAAATGCCGGTGTAGGCTCATTCCTCAATGCAATAGGGCGTCCTATGAAGCAAGGTCTTAACTCGTTACTTACACAGGCTCCAACCGGATTATGGCATCTTACAGTGGGCAACCCCCGTCACCCTATAATGTCAATGGGTAATATGAAGCTCACATCTGTGGATATAGAACATTATGGACCATTGGGGTTGGATGATTTCCCAACAGGTATCAAGGTAACCATTTCACTTGCACATGCAATGCCTCGTGATAAGATGATGATAGAAAATATGTATAATTCGGGTGATAACCGTATATATTTCTCACTTGGTCGACAGGCATATGAAATTTGGGAGCAAGCGGAGGAATTGGGTGAATCTGTAAAAAATACAAAAGCTCCGGTTGAATTGGTTAGCATGTTAGACAACCAACGGGTGGATCAGAATACACTTGAGATTTCGAATAAAAATACAGTGGCCCGCAACAGGTGGTTAAAATATTTTGGTGTAACCGACAAAAAAACCATAAACAAGGCATCGCAGGAGGCTCATCGTGGTTCTCAAATGAAACAAAATAAATCCGGAACAGGATCAACACCAAATCCGAATGAAACACCTAAAAAAAGTTAACCAAATAGTTCAAATTCATATTTTTATAAATAGAAAAATAGTAATATATAATGGACAATAAACCTATAAATAGTATATCGGATGCTCTTACAAGGATTACCGATTTAACAGAGAAGAATCTTAATATTCTCAAAACCATAGAGGAATCTTTCCGCACACGCCGTTCACATCTCGGTGTGGATATAGATGGTACCACATATTCCATTCCGTCGTTTATATCATTGGAAACCCGTATAGAAACAATGGAACATAACCTCGAAAATATACTTAATGCTCCACTTACCGGTGAAGCCTTTGTGTATCATGATGGTACAACTCAAAAAATGGAACTTTCCGGTTACTCAGTTACACCGAATCATGTGGATGTTAAAATCGAACGGGATAATATAACCGGCAATGGATTATTTAATGTGGAACAAAACAGTATATTTAAGGATTTTATGAACCCGAACCCATATATCCATATAGATATTGCCAGTATTCCTAATACCATCAAACATGTTAACATCCGTAAAATAATTATCAAGGATAGTGCTATTGCTTTGCAGAATGCTATAAATAACGTGATAGAAACAGATGGTTCCATAAAATACGAAGATTGGTATCGTATAGCATTTGGATACGAGGAGGGTGTTGATTATGAACAATATGATACCACAAAACGCTTACCACTTCGTGATGGACTTGCACAAGGTACATATATAATAGAAAGTATAGAGGATCACCACATTGATTCCAATTTTGAAGAGCACTACACAGTTGTATTGGACAAGGATCTTGTGTATTACGTAAATAATGGCACAATTCAACGTGATATAGAAATCGGAGATTATTTGGTAACCTACAATGATAAGGTGCAAATGGTTGTTGAGGATGTTAACCGTTTAACCAGGACTATAACATTCAAAATAATGTACGGGGCCTATTCTGATTTACAGGATGTAACTTCCGGCAACACTGACCTTTATACCATTAAATATTACCACGCAGCCAATGACGATAAACTTCGCGAGTTTAATAAAACCAAGTATATTAACGTATCCGTGGAGGAGGACAAATACATAATGGTATTTGTAGCACCTATAAACGATACCACAAATGTACAGGCTCCGTGGGGTACAGGTATATATATAGATACCGATAGTTTAACATTGAAATCCACAGGTACTCCATTCAGGGATTATTATAATGACAACGTAAATAATATAGGTGATGCTCTTGCTGCAATTACTTCAATGATGGATGATGATGAACAGGTATCCAGACTTACACCAACTGAATTTGCAACAGCATATAATTATATTCCTCATTGGAACGAAAGCCTAATCAAGGTCACCCAAATTAATAAGCATCTAAATGATGCAAAATCCATCAAGGCAATTCGTAATTTATATGCACAAAAGGAGCAACTCAACCAGGAACTTGAAACCGTTAGGTTTAATATAGATAAACTCAACCAGGAACTTGCAACTCTATCGTTTGACGATACTACCAATCAACGTACAATTCACGAAACCAACTTACGCGAGGCTATGGCCCATAGAAGTGAATTAACCAATTCAATATTGCAAGTTTGTCAGGAAATTGCATTACAGGCTAACAACTCGGATGTTCCTATTGAGAATGCCAAATATCGTATTCGTGGTTTTGTTGATCTTCAAATGCTTGGTTTGCCGGATATGGTAAAACCCATCAAGATAGATGTCCAATATAGATACAAGTGTTCGTCCTCATTTACCGGTGCTGCTGAAACATACGGTGATCGATATATATATTCGGATTGGAATAATATGGAATCACCTTATCGCAGAAGAATCCCATCATTAAATTCTGCGGGGCAATATGTATATGATTGGGAAGAATTCAACGAAAATAAAAACGAACCTTCATTCAATCAAATTGATATTCCTATAACACAAGGTGAAATCGTTGATATTAGAGTTCGATTGGTATATAATTTAGGTCACCCATTCGCTGAAATGACTTCTGCGTGGAGTCCTATATTATCAGTTAATTTCCCGGATGAACTCAAACAGAAAGTAGATATTTTGGATATAATTACCCAAAACAACTCAGAAATTGAACAGCAATCCTTGCAAAACCTTATAGATAAAAATGGGCTCACAGAACATATCAACGATACTATTCAAGACCAAACCATAAAATTTAAACATTCGGCCGATAATATAACGAGCGGATTTTTCACACCGGAGCGTAGGATTATTCCATTATCCAATAAGTTATTCTCAATGGATGAATTTATTACCGAATTGCAAAACGAGGTTTATGGTAATAATGCTAATAACCTCCTGGTAACCTTATCATCAAAGGACAACGCTATTCAACTTAAACCTTGGACATTGAATACGTTCCACGCCGGTAGTTACACAAGAGCGATCAATAATGATTCGATCTTTAAATTTTCAACGGAGGACGAAACTGATTATGAACCGGTATTTGCGGTGTGTCAGTTGAATATAAATATTAAGAATATCGGATCATCCAATATGAGGTTACATTCCTTATTCCCTGGTGATCATAATACTCCATTGACTGATAATATTAGCTCACCATTTTATCGTACAAATTATATTACCGAAACCGACAATGTAAATGCTCCTGATGGTGTGTGGATGATGTTGGATGAACAAAACGATGAAGGTGAATTAGCAGTAACCCAACGCAGAAATCAATTCCTTTATTTCCGCACTGCACTTGAAGGATTGGATATACTCGATCCACAGGCTGGTTCTGTCAACGAAAGAAAATTCTACAGTAGTTGTAATCCACCTGATTTATCCACAAGATTAATTCGCAACGGATCAACACCATTAACCCGTAAGGTACCAAACTATTCCAACGTTGCATCGAAGGAAAATATTATAGAACTTCTTTCACCGGATTCTACAGATAATATTGGTAAAAAATTATATGACATTATGGGTAACTCCGAGCCAGGAAGTTCAATGGGTGTGTTATATCCATATCCGGGACAAATGGGTAATATATGTATACCAACCTCCCAAACCTTTAAAGTGCTTAAACCTGGCGAGAGTGTGAATGTTCCAATTCAATTTATATATTGGTTCCAGGATGCAACAGATGATAATCTTATATCCCTTGCCCAAAAAACAAGGAATCCTGTGGCTGGAATCCAAACTGACGTTAAACTTCAAAATTTTGCTGACACATTGTTTGAGGTTGCAAACACCACAGATGATTACAATGCATTGAAGACTGCTATGAAATCCTCGGAAATTATAAACAATGAAAATTATAAAGAATTCAAGTCTAATTTTGTCTCGCCGGCCAAAATGCGCAACTTTACAATAACCCGTATGATGGCATTCGATATCAGACCAAATCTATACAGCGAGCCTATAACATATAAGTTCACTGTAAGTGCATCCTACGAAGATACAAAGGGGTTCAAGATTAAGGCAAAGAATATTTCGGAATCCGGAGCGCTTCCTCTTAATTCAGTAGTTCCTCAAACGGCATTAACCAAACTGGTTGAATCTGATGTTAATGGGTCCGGCCTTATCAAAAAATCCACAGTGAACCTAAAATAAAACAAATAGGTGATGGAAGCCAACGTAGCAAAATTATGGCAGGATATTAGGAATGGGTCCTTCGATATAAACAACCAGGACCTGTTCTTCGGTATATTATCGAAGGCATTCCTATATAATATAAACCAAAAACTATCAATTCGTGGTATACCTATACCTCATTATATACTTAATACTGGAGATGATATACTTTACCTGGAAGTAAAGGGACAGGATCATTCCATAGAAAGACCGGCAAGGCCTGGAGTAACTCCGGAAATTTCCAATGAAAATTTTGTATATTCACAAATACCACGTTGCTTGGTTCAGCCTGGTGGTGTAAATATTCAAACTGATCAATTGACATCACCATATTCCTACGGTAGATTTGAGGTGGAAAAGGATGATATGTTATATGTATTTAGGAGCGAATTTAGAAGGATACCAGTAACTATGACTTATACCCTCAAATATTATTTGGATAATTTTGCGGATGGGTTATCTGTGGTTCAACAAATGATCACCAAAATGTCATTTATTAATACGTTCGATTTTTCGTATTTGGGTAATGTATTAAAGGCCTCCTACCAAATTCCGGATAGCGAGCAAGTTGAATACCAAATGGAATTTGATGGTTTATCCCAAGATAATAAATGTAGAACTGTAAGTTTGGATCTTGAGGTATCCACAAATATACCGGTAATTTACCCCGAAACCGCCATCCCAGCAGATTCTTATATTAAGAAGATACAATCCGGATTGAAAGTATATCCAAAAGGTGGTATTCAGGATGATGCAAATGGGATAAACTCCCCATACGACCAAATAAATAAACAAAATCTATAATGAAATTTAGTGATTGCGAAATGAGACCTGGTGAAATATTGGAGGTAGTCGACAATTACGGCACCATCAAGGCGTCGTGTACTGGTTTATTTTCTGATCAGGACGATGTTGAAAAATTACCACCCATATATCAAGCTCCTTTCATTAAATCCTCACGATTTTATTATGCTGCCCCACACGAGGGGGATTTAATATGGGTGATATTTAACTGGGATAATCCCCAGGAATTATTCTATTGCTTTAGAGATGATATGAATGATAATTCAAGTGATCTCGATTCAGGCCCAAAAGATATTGAAATATACGCCAAACGCACAGATCCCAACGATAGAAATAAGGTGGTGTTTTCAAACACATACGATTCCGACAATGGCTATCATATAGTAAATGATGGTTCGGAAATATTTATGGATAACTCCCAAAACCACAATATTGGATTAAAACATTCTTCCGGTATAGGTTTATTTGTGGAGGAAAATAAAATAAATTTGGGCACCAAAGGTGGGGCAACGTATAAGGCTGTTTGTGGTGAACCCCTTATAAATGCATTGAAATCCATTAGAAATGTTTTTCAACAAATAGCAAATGTGTCAACAAATCAGTATACTGCACCAATTAAGGGAGCTATAACCAACTGTATGTCACAACTCGATGATGCGATTACTGATAGTAGAATATTATCAAATAAAGTAACTTTGGATAAATAATGGCTGGTATAAATGAACTTCAACAGGTGTTGGATACTGCCCAACAAACAAAAGAAACCATAACCAATATGGTTGATGGACTTTCAGATACTGCCAAAGGGGTAAAGGGAGCAATTATGAAAACTGCTCACGAAGCTGTTAAAAAGGCCAAGGTAAAAATGCAACTGGAAATAGAATATACCAAGGAACTTATCCCACTTATGGGTAGGGAAATTGAATACCAAGCACTTGTTACTGCCCAGGAAACTGCCTTGAATGTAGCCAATCAATCTCTCAAAATTGCCCAGGATGAAGTAAATAAATATCGTGCCGAATTTGAAACCATTCAAAAATTGGTAGCAAAGAAAAACCGCAAGGCACAACACGGAGGTGAACCGGTATCCGATGAGGAAAAGGATAGGTTTGAAAAAACCAAGGAGTTTATGAATAAGGCCCAGGAGGTGTTGGATAAAGCTAAAAATGGATTAAAAGTAGCCCAGGAAAGTTTGAATGAATCTAAAAGCAATCTTACAGCCATTAAAAAACAAATAGCAAAGATAAGGGTAGCAATGAGTGGGGAAATACCCCAAATACCATCCGCAATCCCTTCTATACCTTCTTTGGAAACTAATTTATCGACACCACAATCCCAAAATGCTCCTGCCCCCGAACCATCATTAACCGAGGATGAAATTAAGGAGGCCAAACAAATGGGTGAGGAAAGACAGGCGTCAATGGAGGAACAAATATCGAGCCTTGATCCGGTATTGGAAAAAATGGATGCAGAGTGGATGATAATAGAAAATGGTATGAATGTATTGCAGAATCTTTCAGCACCACTTGCTCAAACATCAGCATTACCAGCATTTATGGGTACAGGTGCTCCTAACACAGCATTTAACTTTGCGGTATCCGGATGTATAGGACTTTTAGGTATGTTTGTATTATCTGAAATGAACGCGGCGGTGGTTAGGTGGAGTGCATTGGCTAAAGAAAACCAAATTCAACCGGAGCCAGATAAATTAGCAAAGATTGCAGCAATATCCGCCTTCAAGGCATCTATTCCACCTTGCTGTGCAGGAGGAGCTGGTTATGTATCGCCTGTGATCGCTCAAATGTAAAGTATAATATTATGATAATTGAAGCAAACGGAAACCACTTTAATACGTACAGGACTTGGGAACACCAGTTGCATAGACCTTATGATTATGAAAATGAAGGTTTATTAAAACGTATTATGTCCTCGCGTATAACCGAAAGTAAAAACCCGATACTGCGTTATATGTTACAATTCGTGGAAACTTCACTGGTTTTTACTATGAAATACGTTGATATACTTCAAAATTATTTCAATTATAACTGGAAAAACCGATGAGAACATTATTGGATTACATATTGAAGGAATGTGAGGGTGCCGGTGTGATGGCTACCCCTGGTAATACTATTGGGATGGGTGAGCCTACAACTACAGATCTTGTATCTGCCCCGGCTGGAGGGATACCACATGAGGAAACCAGAATTTGGAGTCCATATCGTAAAAAACGCAAACGTAAAAAATTAAAGGATAATGTAGCCCAATAAAATCAAAAATTTGCTATGTTTTCTTAAGTATAACAAAGGATCTTTCGTTTATGATATAATTATATACCTTTCGAAAGATCCTTTGTTATATGCGAGATAAATAAGTTTAAATATTGGCCATTAATTTCTCGGCTGTTGCTTTGGCTATATTTGTTAGATTTTCCAAAATCCTATTTACGAGAAATCTTTCAATATTTTCAGGTTTAACATTAAGTATGTTTTTAAGTGTACTAATACCGGTCGATATGTTGCCATCATCTTCTATATCAATTTTTACGTGGTCAAATTTTGCCTCTCCAAGCACCCTTTCAATCATACCAAGTTCAATTGGGTCTATATCATTAACCTGTGGTTTTTGTGTAAGTGGCTCGTTAATTGGATCTTTTGGAACACCATGATGGGCCGTATCTTCCTTAAAAACTACGCCGGGGTGTGAATGCTTTAAGGAACCAAAACTATTTTCACACTCTATTGGTGTATCAGGATCGAGTTCGGCAACGTTAATTTTTTGGGTTGGTGCCTGTTTTGGAATACTAATAGGCACATCGGATTGAACATATGTTTCGAATACCCCACCATCCAAGGTTCTTCCATCTGTTGTACGCACTGACATCCCTTCCGGCCCCATAAGTACATCTCTTACCTTAAAATGATCCCCACCATCGGGTCTCCACCACTGGGTTCCTTCCAAACCCATACTTTCAGGACCGAAATCCATTATTTGTTCGTTCATTATTGGCATATGCTAATTGTGTTTTATTTAATTGAATGTTTCTATAAATTTAGGAACCAGGTCTGGATGCTGAATAAGCCCATATATTATGGTTGCTATCCTTTCAGGATCCTCGTTAAAAAAGTACAACATTTTATTATCACCTATACGTGAAGTAAAATCCTGGATAAATTCCTGTTCAATTTTTTCCTGGAAATTAAAATCATATTTGCGTTTTTCAATGCGGTGTGTATAACGACGCTGTTTGGAATTGGTATCGAGCCATACAAAAACTACCTTGTCTTCAAATTTGGCTATGGTATTGAATTGATCCGGTGTCATTACGAATACATCATTATTTTCATACTCATAAAATGATATACCCTCATAGTACCGATTATGGTCCGATTTTAAAGCCGATTCCTTTATAAATAAATACGATTGATTTTCAAACATATTATTTAATTCTTCATTATTATAAACCGCTGTGGATAAGGAATATTGATTACCAATATTTTCAATATTACGAAAAGTATTTCCAACCTTTACCCCGTATTCCTTTAATTTATTGGCCACTGCCATTTTCCCACTGCAATTAAACCCTATTATAATATATTTATAAGTGTTATCCATATTAAAATCCATTTATATTTTTTGGCATTTTCGGCATTGAAGGTATGCTGGGTGAACCTGGTATTTTTGGTAATCCATTATAGCTCGTTCCGTATCCACCCATCATCCTTTGTGCCTGTCTTTGATAATTATTTCCCTTGTAACCTTTTTCCTGTTCCTCCTGTTGTTTCTTCTCTTCCTCGATAATTTCCTGGCATTTCTCAACAGTGAGTTCCCACTCCCAAAATCCCATTCTATCAATCTCAGATGGTTGCATGTGGAAATTTTTACAAAGCAATACCTTACTTTGAACCAAATTTTTTATGTTTACCTTGAATAGCGAATAAATACTTGATTCCATTGGGAAATCGAACTGTACTACGCACCTCCTCACCGCAGTTTGAACACTTTGTTATAAGTTTTTCAGTTGGGTTAAGGGTAATATTACGACGAACCTCATCAAAGAAAAGGAATGTTTCTGTATCCCAATTCTTAAACTCCTTATAGCATTCTTTAATTTGGCGATCAAGTATATTGGCATCCTTTGGTGCTCGATCTAACATATATGGAAGAAACTTTATAAATACTTCATCAATATTCTTTCCAGTTTCGTTCTGTGCATATAACCAACGAAGAATGGCAGCATCCTTTTGTAAGGTTGGTACAAAGAATTTAATCTTTCTATAATGTACATCGTAATCAGTTGGATCTATGTCCCAAAAACGGAGTTCAGCATTCCAATGTTTTTCCACAACACTTTCATCAGGAAATTCGTAGAATAAATTATTTGCTGTTAGGTTAAAATGAACCAATGCTCCACATTCATCACATTCTTCATCAAATGTAAGCGCCTGTTCGCCGTTAACAAAGGTGTATTCGCGGACCTTTAATATGAACCAGAATCGATCCCAAGAATTGATTTTATCCCAAGGTATACTCATTTGGGTATTATTATCAAATATGGAAACACATGACTTTATAATTTCGTTCATTACGTTATTTACAACAGCAATATTTTCCTCGTCAATGGATGACCAATTTTTAATTGCTTCAACTGTTGCTGGTTTTATACGAAATTCCCATCCTTGTGGATAAAATTGCGAACGGAAACCAAGTTCGGATCTATCGATTGGAACCCAGCCATTATGAATATCGAATGCTCCATCAATTACACGACCTTCTCTCTTGCGTGCAACCATTTCCTCAAATGATTTACGGGAGTCTTCCTGTTCTGTGTCCAATTTTGGTTGTTCTCCAGGAATATGTCTGAGTTTACCAAAAGATTCACTTTCGCCACCGATATCACCTATTTGATTTTCCATTTTTTCGTTAAAATTCTCATCATTAGTAGCCATATCTTAATGTATTTATTTCACGGAATATTAATCCCTTTATGACTACAATATAAGAATAGCCAAAATCTTTTCGGTTTTGGCTATTCTATTTTTACAGTATGGTATCTATTTCGTTAGAAATTAAGCATGATCCAAAGGGCAGTTACCTGCTGGATGTACCTCTTGTATCCCAATTTATCCATTCCAAGTTCGTCGTGGATCTTATTGAAACACTGGTTGGTTACCTCGTCAACCAATTCATCGAATGACTTTGCTTCGGTCATTTTGAGTTCCTCAATCTCCCAAGAAGTCATTTCTTCACGGCTCTGACTTACACCAAATCTCCAGGGTTTGTAAATACCTTTTGCGATTTCTGTCAAGACCGGTGCAATTATTTCGTAAATCTTACCACAGGTCTTTACTGTTTCCTCATTCGATGTAGGTGAAGGACCAAGGCAAATGTTCATTGATATTGCTTCTGCATCCCAAACTCTCCACTGGAAACCATCCTGGATTGCACGTGCCTTAATCTTTGCGCGTCTCTGGTATGGAGTAAGTGATTTGTCCTTTGAAACCTCATTCTCGAAGGCGCGGAAGTCCATAAGGATCTTTTCGTGTACCTTGTCGTTTTCCTTCCAGTTCGGATCGTTCAGGTTACCAAACTTATAAGCGAAGTACCACGAACCACGCAACCCCTTTGTATGTTTTCCAATGATTTCCATAAGCCTATCATGTGACAGGTAGAAGCAATCGTATGGGAAAAGAATTTGTATCTGTTTCTCAAACTTGCGGTGCATTAAAGGAGCATTTACCTGGAGAAAATCCCAATCGATCACCTTACCTTTCGTATCAACTGCACACTTTGCCTCCGAGTATATCTCGTTAAAGCAAGGGATGAAGTGTTTCTTGTTCAATTTCTGTCTATTCATAATCCTAAAAGTTTTACATTTATATATATTTAATAACTCTCAATTTTTAACTTCTTCGTTTTTCGGTCAAAGTCTATATTTCATACCCGTAATCATATTCCTAAATTTTAAATGTTCTACATATTTATATAAAAGAAAACCGGAAATCCTAACATGAATTTCCGGTATATTTTTACAAAAATTTATCTTTCTCTAAAAGAATACTTTCATTTCCTTGCTCATATTTTCTGGATTATCGGAAGAGTGCATACAATTCCTCATATCATCCTCACCGAATTGGTCACGGATTTGGTCCTTTAATTTGGCAACTATATCGAACACCTTACCTTCACCGAAGTATTCCATAATTATACCCATACAGGGGCCGGATGCCATATATTTGCATAGTTTATAATAGAAGTCCTCGTCCTTATGCACATAGTACATTTTTTTGGCTTCACCTATTGTAAGTTGTTTGGTTCTCAAGGCTTTGATTATAAATCCGGCACGTTTAAATTTATCCATAATTTGTGGTGCCTTATCAATAAATCCTGGTTTAATACATATAAACACATCCTTTGGAATTTCTCCTTCGTGGGATGATAAATATACCGATTGGTATTGAGCTTCGATTATATATTCACTTAATGCTTTCATATATCTATATAATAAACAAAACCGGAAACAAACATATGTCCCGGTTATATTTCGTAATTTTTTAGACATTTAGTCTAAAGAGGATATATGTATTAGGGAGTTGGTTCAACACCACCAGGTTCGATCGTTATTCTCATACGATTATCATTTTGAATACTCATCCTTACCTTTCGGCATTCACCGAAATGTTCATCATTGAAGTTATAGGATGGATCCGATATTTCATCGTTTAATACTATGTTATTGAAATGATAATTTTCACCAGGTTTTACAAGTATTGCTATTAATTCACCATATTGTAATGAGAGTGAAACCAAGTTATCTGCAATGCCTTGAACATAGTTATAATCAGCAATTTCCACGTCGTTTAACGATGCATTAGACCATATAAGAGTATTATCTGTTTCCTTATATACAGCTATTTGCTGCCTATTGGTATCACTAATATACGGGCATACAATATCGAATGGGAATAAACGTGGTTGGTATTGTGTACTATCAAAAGTATGTACATCCCATTTCTTGTCATATGTGGGTGAATATGGATTTATATCATGCCATTTCGATATCACCTCACCTGTTCTACGACCGTAGGCATCCACAACTAATACACTTGTGTTTGGTTCAATTTCATCAATGGCTATCGTTGATTTTTGACCTTCTTCCCAATTTATAGGGCCACTCGGAACCTGTTCAGGAACGAATACTCCTTGTGGTGTATAGTTTTGCCAATTTATATTAAATCCATTTGTACGTCTTTCCGTACCTCGCGTTGGGCTACCCTCCTGGACGTCGTATTGATTGAATTCAAAATATCCACTCGATAAATATATAGGGTTAAGTAAGTCATCCTCGTAATAAGGACGAACTATCCGGTTAAATTCGTGTGAAATATTAAGGGTTATACCCTGCACATATCCTTGACCATCGTTATATTCGTACGATTCTGGTGGGTTATTAGTGAGTGAATGCATATATTCTGTAGTAGGTTGCCAATTTGGTTCCGGAGGTTGTTCAGGACCCCACATTTCCTCGTTATATTCGCGGAATTTACGGAGCATACCATACGTTGCACTATATGGGTTAATATCCTCTTTTTCAACATAAGCCCACCCTGTTTGCTCGCCGTGGTTAAGTATCAACTCAACATTGCCGGTTTCGTTCCAGTTAGGTGTAGTATCGTGTATTTCACCTGGATTTAATCCTTCCGTTGTGCACCGTTGACCAGTATTACGGCCATTAACGAACCAATAATATACACCACCTACTTCGCGAGGGTATGGTACATTTGTTCTATTATTCTCGAAATTAGCCAGGTGATCCTTATATTGTTGAGCCATTTCCTGCATCGACCTAAATGATTCGTTTGAATCTTTTATGGCATCGCTTATACGACCAAGCGAAGTGGCTATTATATTATACTCATCAACATTATCACCAGTCGATACTGCTATTTCATAAGAACTTGAGTTTGGTGTAGGAACCACCCTGGTCATTAATCTTAATCCAAACGACGCACCTTGTCCATACGCATCCTCATTGGATATATATTTGGTTACGCAGTTTAGGAAATCCTTTGGATAACCATTATCTTTCGGTTCCACTGGGCCGGTAAAATATATGCCCATTGGACGATTACGGTGGAGAACATTTACGTTAGTTCCATCGGTCATATCGTAAACGTCATAGAATAATATTATGATGTTAAATTTAAACTGCTCGGAACCATCGTTATCAATGAATGATGCACCGGGTGACTCGATGGGTGAAAACATACGCAAATCATAAGGTCTAACCTCATAATAACCCTCAAACATACTACCAGGTGTAGGAGTATCAACCGGGGGCAGTGCATATCCCTTTAGTGGGTAATTTTGAGGATATGTGTTTTCATTCCAACCATCAAGCCAAGTTGTATAATTTAATGGATTCTCCGGGATATTTCTTGGAGCAAATTGCAACTGGTCTATTGCATAAATCTTATCCTTTTGATCTGCTGGAATATGGCAATATATTTCATTATAATTGTAATTATCTATATCCCTATCCGAATTAAAGTTAATATCCCCCACATATTTTAATTCGGGCCAATATATTGTAGTTTTTTCACCAATGGTCTTGGTCGTCCTATTAAGGAATCGTGCATCCTCCAAAATGCTCCATAATATATAACGGGAGTACTCATCACTATCATCTGTGAATAAATTTGGGTCCTCATCCCTTAACAATGCCACAGCATTTTCGTAAGCTGATTGAAATATTTGAGAAATTATGTTGTTATATCCTTTAACTTCATGATCGGATCCTGCAAATACGCATAGTGAATCCTCCGGCGACGAATTATAGGTTGTGGATCGAGAAGCCTTTACAAATTTACTCGCATTTGAAGTAGTGGTATCAATTATACTAAATACCTTTGAAAGATCTACATTAAGCACAGCGAATTTACTTGGTATAACCATATAGGTGGTTTTCCCAGATTGCTCCTTTGTTATATCATCTGTATATTGTGCGAAGGTGAGAAACTCACCGGTTTTACATGCCAGCGGTTTAAATAGATTACACCTCATATTTGAATATTTCGTTTATTTATAATTACAAATCATTTAAAAAATACACTCAATACTTGTGCAAATTTATAGTGTTCGATACATTATTTATAAAGTAACGAAAATATTTATAAATAACTATGTATACACCTAATGATTATATAATCCAAACCATAAGATCGAACGTTCCTTATAACCGCAGGGAGGATGCGATTGCTGCACTTAATGCATTTGAAGGTCACCGTATAGGTCAACAAATTACATTACTTTACAGAAATTCTGAAGTGGAAAATAATATAAGTGATGTTCATTGCCTGATAGCAATGGGTATTAAGAACGCCAATGAATGCGGTGCAAGTGGTGCTTATTCTCCTGATAGATGGGAAAATAAATACTATCCTAACGGTCCACATGGAACAGAATTTTATAGGATTATCGCGGATTCTGCAGAGCGTAATGAACAAGGATATATTATAGATCGCGAAGTACCACCATCCGGTGATCCTGATCCACAGGAAATTATAAATAGCCTTTCCACAACCAAAGTTGATATGGTGGGTAATCAATATACGGTTCTTAACCCGGTACATCAGGAAGAACAGGTTGAGGATCCATTCCAGTTTAAGCAACTGAATAGTATAGTACCGGTCGATCTTCCTCCACAGGCTGATTTCCTGGTCTACGTCAGTGGTACAACAGTTACAATTTCAAACAAGTCCAAATACTATGACCACCTACAATGGGAATACTCCGGTGCTAATGTTCAGGACATTGTTCGTGATGAACTTGTGAGATTAACTTATTCAACCCCAGGTACTTATGAAATTAAACTCACAGCATATCGTAGTGGTTATCCGGAGAGTGTATGTACAAAAACAATAACAATTCAATAAAGAAATAAACATTTAAAGATATGAACGAGCAGATTTTAATTCACTATCATAAGACAGATGATGATTTTCTGTTGTCAATTATAGCAGACGAACAAGTTATATGTTATAACGAGGAAACACCTGAAGCGGTTGAGTTGGTTAATAAAATAAAAGAATTGTTATAAGTTATGAGTAATATAGTTTGGGCAACAGCGTCTAACACTTGGCAAACTGCTTCTATATGGAATTTCTGGAATGAAGACACACAACAGATAGAGCCATACGGAAGAAGTCCCCAGAGTGGTGATACCGTATATCTTAACGGTTTTACGGTAACATCTGCATCTAATATCAATATTGGGAATGGACTTATTACCAATGATGCTAATGATACTTATGGTATCATTGCAGGTGGCAAATTGCATATGACAACAAAAGGGTGGTGTGTTACTGCTAATTTATTTGCAAAAACAGACAATCTAATCTCAACAAGTTCATCTCAACAAACAGCAACGGAATCCATTATTGGCAACATTGAAAACGAAGATGGGTATGTTGTGTATTATAATTCAACATATACTGCCGGTTGGAGACGAGATATAAATGTAAATGGCAATATACATTTAAGAAATTGTGATATGTTACATTGTGCACACGCAAGTGCAACCGATTTTCCTACAATCGGTAATGTCAACATAACTGGTAATATTGTTATTGATAATCCGTCAAAAAAAATATTGGCTAACCGTAATGTTGGTGGTACAGTTTCAGTTGGTGGTAATATGACAGGTGGTAAAATATCTGATAAGATAAACAATTTTGTATTGGGTGGAAAACTCACACAGACTGCACAGCAAGGTAATATTACAACTGCTACATTTTCTAATGAGGTGGAAATTCTTGAAGGTGCTTATTTAAGTGGGACAACAGTCAACTTAAATGATAATCTCATCATTCGTGACGGTTCATATTTAAGTGGAACAACTGTTAACTTTAATAAAGTTGATGGATTTGTAAAAATTGGTCACAATAGTGGGTTCAGTGCAACTACTCACAATTTTGCTGGCAGGAAAATAGAATATTATGATGATTCAATGGGCATCGGTGGTATTACTGTTGGTGGTACTTCGAGATTCGCACCAACAAATGCAGATTTTCAATGGAAAAACCTTTCGGAACCACGAACATTAAAATATATTATTTTGACAGATGCCGATATGGACAACACCGACCAATACCCAGCCCCTGCAAACGTCAAGAAAGACATTCCTTATGCGTGGGGCGAGAAAGTTGGAACTTATCAGCAACCACCAGAAACAGTTGTATTGAAAGGCTATGTGTATGATAATGGTGATAAGGTAGGAACTTTGGAAAATGAAGTAACAGTTGAGAGTAGAAACACAATAAATGTTTATCCTTATGCAAAACGCGTTATATAAAACTTGTATAATGTTGGCAAAGAAGGCATCGGAGGGAATGCGGAGGAGAATGAATATCCGGCTGTTGTAATTGTTCCAGGTACTTCTACAACTAATAATGGTAGTGATATGTAATTTACAAATTATTTCCGAATAGAATAAATTTTTTAGGATATGAGCAACGATAACACAAGAATATATAAAATGGAGTTCTTTAAGGACTTCGTGGGTACTATAAATCAATTTCAACAATTATTGAGAAATCTGGATATGGGTCAAGCCGGTGAACAATATGGTGATGCAGAGCAACAACAAAAATTATACCAAGCGCTGAATAAAGGTTTCACCATAATTCATCCAAATCCTTCGGTGAACTCAACAAATGATGAGGATTTAGGTACCTATATATATGTTAATGGTATATATTATAAAACCCTAACTGGCGTGGCAAGTTCTATCGAAGCCAATAATTTTTGGACTCAATGGAGTACAAATGGTGCAGTAATGGAAAATAGTCAATTAATAAGGTTTTACAAGAATGGTTACATCAATGAGGAAGATTCAAAGGATGCATCCTTGCATATACCAGGTAGTGTGATATTTGATGAAACCCATCAGTCAATTTTTGTAGATGGTAAAAAATATGGTGGATCGAGTAGTTCCTTAATACCCACAATGGAAGCTAAGGAATTATATGTTGTAGGTGGACAGTATGGGGATTCTGATCATATGGTTATCGATTTAACAACCCGTCAAAGATTTGTACCGGGCAATGAACATCCAGACACCAAAATAGATTTTACATACGAAGTTCTTCAAGAATTGACCGATAATAATGGCTTGATAACCATATTTGATAATTCAGAGTGTAATTGGTGTCCAGCAGTGATATCATTTGCAGAAGGGCCGGATTATAGTTCTTGGGAATCCGGAGCTAAACTTGAAATAGCAGCATCCGACGGAAACGATGATGTTATTATGCCGATATGTTATTTCGATAACACTGGAACTAATCGTCAAATGTTTTCTGATCAGGTTCAACCAGGACAAACAATATTATTCGGTCTTTTCCTGGATGGTGAGAATAAAAAATATTTTATATGTTTAAATGCTGGC
>AUXO017187015.1_pt1 | contig 28342 bp, 23 predicted proteins | sample 768731 | NCBI WGS metagenome assembly AUXO01 (sample SAMN02715735, study PRJNA202380) | gut metagenome | biome: sheep rumen | host: Ovis aries | place: New Zealand: Palmerston North
TACGCAGGAAGTAAGACAAGCCCTGTAACAAGAAATCGCTACTCCTTTGCAAATAATAACCCCATAATGTACCAAGATCCTTCGGGACATGCGGGATTGCTTTCAAAAGTAGTGTCAGCCGTAAAATCTATTCCGACTGTTGCTAAAAAAGTTGTTAGTAAGGTAGCAAACTCATCTGTTGTAAAAAATGTTTCTGCTAAAATAACGAGCGCTGTTCAATCAATTAAAACAGAGACTAAAAAAATAGTTAATAATGTGAAAACGGCAGTAAGCACAGTAAAGACGGTTATTTCTAATGCTCCCTCTACAATTAAGAAGGGTGTTCAAGTCATTACAAACAAAGTGCAAAACGTTGTTAACCAAGCTAAGGTTGCAATATCCGATGCCACAACTCAATTTGTGAATAAGGCAAAGAATGTTGCGACATCAGTAGTTTCATATGTACGTAATGATATACCAAATGCTATATCAAACTTTGTTTCAAACACTGTACCAAGTTTCTGCAATAGTATAAAAAATTATGTAAGCGATAAAGTAGAGACAGTAAAAGCCAAAGTATCTACCATGTGGGAAGAAGTAAAAGACTCAGCCCACAAGTTAATGGCCAGAGGAGAAGCTTTTGTACAAGAAAAATATGAAAGCGCATCAAGGTGGTGGCAGGATACTAAGGAAAAAGCAAGTCGTGTTGTTGATCGTGCCAAGAATTTCGTAGAAGACATGAGTTGTTCCATCAAGGAAGGCTTGCATGAAGCGTCTGAAAAAATAAAGGATACATTTGATAAGGCGGTTGAAGGCGCAAAATCAGCTTGGAACAGTTTTACAACTTTTGTAAGCGAACATAAAGAAGCCTTCATCAAAATTGGGGTATGTGTTGCCGTAATCGGCGTCCTTGCTCTAAGTATTGCATCTGGAGGCGCAGCTGCTCCGCTTCTTGCGTTAATGGCTAAAGGCGCTGCAATAGGTTTTGGCTCATTTTTCTTAGGTGGTGCAGCGGCTGAGGCAATAGATTATTTCTCAGGTGACAGATCCAATAAAGAAGGCCTTTTTGGTCGAATGTTTGACCGTGCAGCTAATTGGGGCGTAGTAGGAACCGGTGTCGGAACAGCAGTCGGCGGAATATATGCGTATTCATTAGGGCTTGTACCTGGTTTAGCAGCGCCCGCAGCTCCTGCTGCTGCACCTGGAATTACAAAAGTCATAGATTATGTAAAAACAAAATTAATCATACCTAGTTCATACCAGCTAAGAAATAATATGTATGAAGAAGGAATAAATGCGCCAGAATATAAAAATGCTGCACATCATATTGTTGCGGGAATGGCACGATTAGCGCAAGATTCAAGAGATGTATTAACTAGGTTTGGAATAGGTATTAATGATGCTGTTAATGGTGTTTTTCTTCCTACGGTTAAAGATGTTTCAAATGCGGCGTATCATAATACGCTACATACAGAGGCATACTATAAATGGGTTAACTCGATGTTGTCTGATGCACAGTCAAGGGAAGAGGTTATTAAAATTTTGAAATATATAGCTGATTGCTTAACTAATGGAGATTATATAAGGTGAGAATATACAAGCTAGGATTTGATTCAAATAACTATGAAAACTTCTTGATTGATAAAAGGGGTGATCAAGACTTTATGCATATGTTTGATGGAACACCTTTGTTATCAGATTGGATGCCACAAATACTATTGCGTAACGATGGTAGACGACCATTGCCTGATGGCTCAGACGCAAGTCTTTTACCCATATTTTCAAAGAAAGCTCTGGATTGCCTGCTTCCGCTAATCAAAGAAGATGTTGAAATTCTCCCATTTGAATTTGAAAAAGGTACAATGTATGGCGTTAATGTTCTTTCAGTTATAAATGCATTAAACAGGGAAAAAGCAGATATTGTTTTGTTTCCCAATAGCCAAAGAATCTTAGATATAAAAAAGTTTGCGTTCTATGATGAGGCGGTTAGAGGAAGGAATATTTTTAAGATTTCTGATAAAAAATACGGATACGTTTTCGTTTCTGAAGCTGTCTACAAAGCCATAGAAGAAAATGGTTTAGAAGGATTTGACTTAAGACTAGTATATGAATCTTCCGACGAAGACACAGAAATTGAATCTGAAATTATTACGCCAAATCCTAAGAAAATCGAACGTTTAAAGGAAAGAGTTTTCAATTGGCTTAACATGAAGGAAAATCTTGGAAAGAAACCTCAAAAGCTAGAGTACGTGGATTACTATGTCAATGAGAATGGCTTTGACTGTTACGTTTATAAGTTTAAAGAGAGTTTTTTAAAGAAATGGACTCTGGCGGTAGTGGATGGAGGAGATGTTTATAGCGATTTTTCCTTCTTTAACGATAAGACATATATTGATGATGCAAAATTATGCGTAGAAAAATGCAGAAAAGGGTTTGCTTTTAACGCAAGGCATATGTCTTGTGATAAAGGAACGTCATCGCTATACTCAGAAAAAGAAATTGATGAGCTTGAGTCATTTATTGAGAAGAAAGACGGCAAAATAGAAAATGTTATCCATGAAATAGTCTCGCCCGATATTCACCTTGATATTCTGGTAATTCCGCCGACAGGTAGAAGGCCATACTACAAACTTATTACAAAGGGAGCAGGCGCATATAAGCAGAGTGTTCCGAAAGAGTATATCGGAAAAGTATCTGAGTATGCAGAGTATTGTATTTATCTTCCCAAGAATTGGAGCGTTTCTTCTGATAAGCCTGAAGACTACTGGCCGATTAAGATGCTTAAAAGAATAGCAAGGCTTCCGATTTCAGAAGAATCATGGTTGGGTCCTTATCACACTATTTCTTGGGATGAAGAAGGTAATTCATTTGATCAATCGACAAAACTAAATAGTCTAATCCTTCTTAATGATAATGATAAATTAAGTGTACAGTCTGTCGTGAAATTAAAAACAGGTAAAGCAGTTGCAATTTACAATCTATACCCTTTATATCAAGAGGAATTGGACACCATTATGCAAGCGGGATGGAATGAATTTGTGAATAAGATTCCTGATGATGATCTTAGAGATTATCGTATTATAAACCCGAAAAGGAAGAATTATTGTCAATAAGTCTAGTTATGAATGAAGGATTAAGATCATAGCAAAAGCACCATGCGATTTAATCGCATGGTGCTTTTTTATTCATCCGTCTTAGCAAGTGAGAAAATAAATTCAGATCCGACGCCTTCTGTGGAAATAACGTTTATGTGCTCGTTGTGAGCCATAATGATTTCTTTTGTAATTGAAAGGCCTAGGCCGGTGCCTTTCTTATCGCGGCCACGGGAAAGGTCTGATTTATAGAATCTGTCAAAGACAAGCTTTTGGTCGTCTTTTGGAATGCCGATACCCTGGTCTTTAACGGATACAAAAACTTTTGAGTGCTTTTCCGTTGTCTCAATTCTGATTGTTGAATTGTGATGAGAAAACTTAATTGCGTTATCAAGAAGGTTATATATAACCTGCTGGATTTTCGTTTCATCAGCATGGACGGGAAGCACATCGCCTGTAAGAACTAAGTCAACCTGAATTGCCTTTGCGGTGCAGGTGCCTTCGAAGGTTGCAACAGTGTTTCTGATTACTTTGTTTATATCAAAGTCTGTAATGTCAAGCACCATGCCCTTCATATTTAAGTTATTAAGTGACAAAAGGCCGTTTGTAAGCTTAGTAAGTCGCTCGGTTTCGCTAAGCACAATTCCCAAGTATTTGTCCATCATTTCGGGGGGAATGGTGCCGTCAATCATGGCTTCTAAATAACCTCTTATTGAAGTAAGGGGCGACCTAAAGTCGTGAGAGACGTTTGCGATAAATTTCTTTTGGTTATCTTCCGAACGGGCTATTTCGCTTGCCATGTAAGAAAGAGTGGCGGCCAAATATCCCATTTCATCGTCTGAATCTATGGAAAACTCGTAGTGAAGGTTACCGGATGCATATTGCTCTGTTGCGTAGGTAACTTTTCTTAAAGGCACATAAACCATTTCCGTAAAGAAAAATAAAATGATTAGTGACAAAGCAAAGAGGATAATCAAAAGTAAGTAACACACTCTTAAATAGTCATCGCTTTGCTTTTCGATATCAGCGATTGAAGAGTGGATAACCACGTATCCTTTTACCTTATAATCTGCTGTAATTGGCGCAAATACGCTAAGCACTTCTTCGTCAAAAGAATCAAAGAAGGTTCCCGTGGTGTAGTAGGAGTTCCCTGTGATTGTAGGGTCAAAGCCGGATATCACCAAGGTTTCATCTACGTTAATGGGAAGCTTTGAGCTTAAAATCATGGTTCCTGAAGGGTTTATAATCCATATTGTTGCAGAAAGAAACACGTCCAAATCGTCTATCTGCTCTTTAACTTCAGGAAGCGAAGTATCGAGCTTATAGAGGTCTGCGGCATAGGTGTTTGCAATAAGGTTTGCTTCTCTGTAAAAAGAAGCCGCTTTTTCTTTAAGCATTTTCTGGTAAACCGTCTGGGACACAAAAGAGCTTACGATAATAAACCCAAAAACACCAAATATGATATATGCAAGTAAGAATTTAAAATACAGTGTCTTTTTCACCGTTATTCCCCTTTATAGGTTAGTTTCCGGGATTTACTTTTGATTCAAATTTGTAGCCTACGCCCCAGATGGTGCTTATTTTCCAACTGTCGTGATCGTTAATCTTTTCTCTTAATCTCTTTATATGAACGTCAACGGTACGTGTGTCACCGATGTATTCATATCCCCAGATTTTATCAAGAAGCTGTTCTCTTGTGAAAACGTGGTTAGGGTTGGAGGCAAGATAGTATAAAAGCTCCAATTCCTTGGGAGGCATATCAACTGCCTCTCCGAAGTATAGAACTGAGTAGTTGGTTCTGTTTATTGATAAATCGGGATAAGAAACCTTTTCGTCAGCATCTAAAACAGGAGCAGCAACCGAAGGCTTAGCACGTCTTAAAACGGCCTTTGCTCTTGCAACAAGCTCTTTAGAATCAAAGGGCTTTTCGATGTAATCATCGGCCCCCATTTCAAGGCCCAATACTTTATCAAACACTTCGCCCTTTGCGGAAAGCATGATAATAGGCACCTGAGACTTTGAGCGGATTTCTCTGCAAACCTGATATCCGTCGATGCCGGGAAGCATGATATCTAAAAGGATCAGGTTTGGATTGTATCCTTCGAAAGCCTGGAGGGCGGATTCTCCGTCATTTACAATCTTTGTATCAAAACATTCTTTTATAAGGTACAAAGAAATCAACTCAGCAATATTATTGTCATCGTCTACGATTAAAATCTTTTGCTTGTTTATCATGAGGTCTCCTTTATTTAAATTCAACGATGGTTACGCCTGCATCGCCTTCACCGTGCTCGCCGGCTCTGTAGGATTTAACATATTTACATTTCTTTAAATAAGATGTGACTGCGTTTCTAAGTGCACCGGTTCCTTTACCGTGAACGATTCTAACGCTTGGAATATGGGAAAGGTATGCATCGTCAAGGTATTTATCCAAAACGGCCAATGCTTCGTCAACAGTCTTTCCTATGAGATTGCATTCATAAGAAATGTTTGTAGACTTTGACATCTTTAAGCTTCCGGAGCCGCTTTGCTTCTTTATTCCGGGACCTGAAATTGTCTCTTCCTGCACAAATGCCAAATCATTAATGTTTGCTTTAGAGCGAATGATTCCGCACTGCACAAAGAGGTTTCCCTTATCATCGGGCATTGAGCTTACGGTGCCTTTTAGGTTTAAAGAAACTATCTTGACCATATCTCCAAGGTGCAAGTCTTTAGCTTTAATACCGCTGTTTGCATTGGTTTCTTTCTTTATAGCAAGCTTTGAGTTTTTGTCGTTTAACTGATTTCTAAGGCCTTCGCGCTTCTTCTCAAGGTCCTTCATGGAAAAGCCCTGGCCGCTCTTTTGAATGGCGCGGATGGTTTCATCGGCAAATTCTTTAGCTTCTGCGATGATATCACGGGCCTCTTCGTTTGCGTTTCTAAGGATTTTATCCTTTGATTCGTTAAGCTTATCGGTCTTTTCTTTTAAGAGTGCGCGTTCTTTTTCAATGGCTGCCTTTTGCTCTTCTATGTATAGCTTATCTTTCTCAATTGAAACTCTGGTGGTTTCCAGGTTTGAGATAACATCTTCAAAACGCTCGGATTCATCGGTAATCTGTTTCTTTGCAGCTTCAATTATGTCATCGGATAAGCCAAGCTTTGAAGAAATGGCAAAGGCGTTACTCTTTCCGGGAATTCCGATAAGGAGCCTATAGGTGGGAGAGAGGGTCTCTACATTAAATTCACAGCAGGCGTTTTCCACAAATGAAGTGGAAAGAGCATAAATCTTAAGCTCACTATAGTGAGTGGTCGCCATTGTGCGGATGCCTCTGTCATGAAGGAAATTAAGTATCGCAATGGCAAGGGCTGCGCCTTCCGTAGGGTCGGTTCCTGCACCAAGTTCATCGAATAAACAGAGGGAATTTTCGTCTGCATGCTTTAAAATGTGGACAATGCTCTTCATATGAGAAGAGAATGTGGATAAGCTTTGCTCAATGCTTTGCTCATCGCCGATATCCGCATAAACTTCGGTAAAGACAGAAAGCTCGGACTTATCGTTTGCGGGGATGTGAAGGCCCGCCTGACCCATAAGGGTGAATAAACCAACTGTCTTTAATGTAACTGTTTTACCGCCTGTGTTTGGACCTGTGACCACTAAAAGATCGTAGTCTTTACCAAGAGGTACATCGATTGGCACCACTTTCTTTTTATCAAGTAAGGGGTGGCGCCCCTTTTTTATCTTTATGTATTTATCTTCGTTAAAAACGGGACGTGAAGCTTTCTCATCCATGGCAAGCTTCGCTTTTGCAAAAGTAAAGTCTAGGAAAGTCATAAACTTTTGGTTTGTTTGTAAAGCCGGAAGGTGGTCTGAAAGCTCTGCCGATAAATTAGCCAAAATCACAGCAATTTCTTTTTGCTCATCTAAGTGAAGCTCACGAATTTTGTTGTTTAAATCAACGATAGCCTGAGGCTCTATGAAAAACGTGGAGCCTGAAGAAGACTGGTCGTGCACCATACCGGACACCTGACCTTTGTACTCGCTTTTAACGGGCACGCAGTAACGGTCGTTTCGCATTGTGACAACGGAGTCTTGAAGGTAAGACTTTAAAGAACCGTTAACCATCTTATTAAGCTCTGAATGGATTTTTTCATTAGTCTGCTGAAGGCTTTTTCTAATTGATTTTAGAGTCGGGCTTGCATCGTCTGCGATGTTTCCCTCTTCATCAAGGATACACCTGTCAATTTCTTTTGACACAAGTGTCATGGGCTCTAAAAGCTCGAAATAATCAGATAAAGAATCGCCTTCATCGTCATCTTTTTCTTTGGCCCCATAGGTCTTAACTCTGTTTACATTGTTTAAAAAACGGGCAAAAGAAAGAAGCTCCGAAGCCATTAAGGTAGAGCCTATTTCAAGGGATTTCATTGCAAATCCCAAATCTTTGTTTGAGCCAAAGCTTATGCTTCCTTTGGAAAAAAGTCTGGATAGAGCGTCCTGAGTCTGGGTCTGGGCTTCTTCGATATCAGACAAAGATGTCATGGGAAGAAGGTTTTTGCATAGCTCTTTTCCGGGTGCGGAATCGGCATGCTCTACCAGCATAGAAATAATATTTGTATATTCAAGAGTAGATAAAACTTTTTCGTTCATAAAATATCCTCATAGCCTTAAAATCACTGTTAATTTTATCATACGGGGGCGCTCTTTACAATAAAGTCGCAGGTGGATATACTCTTAATATGAGGCATTTGGAGGGATAAAATGACTGAAGAAGAACTCAAAAAAATAGAAAAAGAAAACGGCACAAAAGACGACTTTGTTTTTATGCGTGAGGAAATAAAGGCGCGTCCCATTAACAGAAAGAAACTTGCCAGAAACACTATTGTGGCGGCTATTTCTGCGGTGGTTTTCGGAATTGTCGCTTGTGTCACTTTTGCTTTAATTGCTCCTTTTGTAATGGAGAAGTTTTCAGAAAGAGATGACGCCAAAACAGAAGAAGCGCTCACTCCGATTTCTTTTCCCGAAGAGACCAAGGAAGAAGAGATGAAGCCTGAAGATATGCGTATCGAGGCGGAAGAACCGGAAATTGACTACAGTCAGTTTGCGGCAATGGAAGAGCAGGAAATAAAGAATCTTATAAACAGTATCACTTTTACCGTAAATGATTATCAAAACCTTTATAGGTCCCTATCAGATATTGCAAACACTGCGGCAAAGTCAATGGTGAGAGTGACGCCTATAAAGCAAAACACCGACTGGCTTAACAATATATATGAAAACACAAGCGAATTGTCGGGCCTTATTTTGGCACAGACTGAAAACGAGATTTTCATTGCCACAAAGTACGGCGCAGTTAAGACCTGCGAAGAAATCGTTGTAACATTTGTAAACGGTATTCAGGCAAGGGCCGAGCTTATTAACTATGACCTTGCAACGGATATCGGAATGCTTAGCGTAAAGACTGAGGATATTAATGAAGTTACCAAAGAAAGCATAGCTGTCGCGACAATGGGAAATTCAAATATGGCAGGGCTTGTGGGATCTCCTGTTATAGCTGTGGGAAGCCCTATGGGAACTTATAATTCGGTTAACTACGGAATGGTAACTGCAAATTCAAACAAGCTTACGGTAACCGACAATTTATACAGGCAGATTGTTACAAATATTTACGGAAGTATGAATGCTTCGGGAATCGTGATAAACCTTCGCGGAGACGTGGTGGGAATTATCGATACAAAGTATTTACCAAACGATGCAAGAAACCTTATAAGCGCAATCGGTATTACGGAATTAAAAAGAACTTTTGAACGTCTTATGAACAGAGAAGACGTGGTGCTTCTTGGAATCACCGCAAGCGATGTGCCTCAGGCGGGAATCACCCAGGGAATGCCCGAAGGCATCTTTGTGCTTTCTGTTTTGTTTGATTCAACCGCCATGAACGCAGGGATTCAAAGTGGGGACATCATTTCTCAAATAGGAGAGACAAACATTTATAAGTTCGGAGATTTTCTTTCAGCATTAAAGGCCATACCTCAGGGCGAAGAAACAAAGATTGTAGTTAACAGGAACGTTCAGGGAACATATAAGCAAGTTGAATTATATGCGACTTTTGAAAAAATAAACAAATAGAAAATGGAGAAGTTATGAAGTATATTCAGGATTTACACGACGGAGATCATGTGCAGGGAGTGTATTTATGTAAGCACAAATCATCGGCCGTAACAAAAACGGGAAAGCCCTACGACAATGTAATTTTGCGAGATAAGACAGGCTCAATCGATTGTAAGATTTGGGACGTGGGAAGTGCGGGAATCGCTGATTTTGAAGCACTTGATTACGTTGATATAGTGGGAGATGTTTCTTCTTTTAACGGAGCTTTACAGATAAGCATTAAAAGAGCAAGAGTTTGCGCAGAAGGTGAATACGACCCTAAGGATTACCTTCCTGTAAGTGAAAGAGACAACGATGAAATGTATAAGGAACTTCTTGGCTACATCGGAGAAATCGAGAACCATTATTTAAAGGCTTTGCTTGAAGAGTTTTTCTTAAAAGACGAAGACTTTATAAAGAAGTTTAGGACATCAAGCGCCGCTAAGAGTGTGCACCATTGCTTTATCGGCGGGCTTTTAGAGCATACGGTTTCTGTGACAAACACATGTAAGTTCTTTGCGCTTAAATATCCTTTCCTTAAAAAGGACCTTGTTATGACAGCTGCAATGCTTCATGATATTGCAAAGGTAAGGGAATTTTCACCTTTCCCCACAAACGATTACACCGATGAAGGAAACCTTCTTGGACATATTGTGATGGGTGCCGAAATGGTTGGCGAAAAGATAAGATACATTGACGGTTTCCCGGAAAGCTTGGAGAGCGAGCTTAAGCACTGTATTTTAGCGCATCACGGAAAGCTTGAATTCGGTTCGCCGAAGAAGCCCATGCTTGTAGAGGCGGTTGCTTTAAACTTTGCGGACGATATGGATGCAAAGATGGAAACATTTAAAGAAATCTTTGCGGCAACAACAGAAACGGGTTGGCTTGGATACAACAAGCTTTTGGATATAAACCTTCGTGTCACAAAGCAAGAGGAATAATTGTGTTAACAAAGAATCAGGAAATTGAATTAAATATTTTGACACTTGGCTCCGAAGGAGAAGGCATCGGAAAAACGGAAGACGGCATGACAGTCTTTGTGGCTGATGCGCTCCCCGGGGACAAAGTGCTTGCCCATATTGTGAAGGTGAAAAAGACCTATGCGTATGCAATTATCGCTAAAGTCTTAGCACCTTCTTCTTTTCGTGTGACTCCTATGTGTAGCGTGGCTGCAAAATGCGGAGGATGCAATCTTCAGCATTTGGATTATAAAAAGCAGCTTGAGTTTAAGGCCCGGAAAGTACGCGATTGCATCGAAAGAATCGGCGGAATAAAGAACCCTCCCATGGAAGAAATCGTGGGAGCGGATGATGCTTTTTATTATAGAAACAAGGCCCAGTTCCCGGTAGGAAGAAGCAAAGACGGAAGGGCTGTAATCGGCTTTTACAGAAAGCATTCTCACGATGTAGTGGCAAACACAAACTGCGGTATTCAGGCAAAGATAAATGAAAAGATAATGAATGCCGTAGAAAAGTTTTTAAATGAATATAAGATTAAGGCCTACGATGAGACTCTAAAAGAAGGCCTTGTTCGCCATGTGTTTACACGAGTTGGTTTTGCCACAAAAGAAGTGATGGTGTGCCTTGTAATAAACGGCGACAGCATAAAGCACAGCGAAGAATTGGTTTCTACTCTTAACGAGGTTATTGAAAAAGAGGGATATGTTTTAAAGAGCGTTTCTTTAAACATAAACAAGAAAGATACAAATGTGATAATGGGCGAAAAATGTGTCCCCTTATACGGTGAACTTTATATAGAAGATTATATCGGTGATATAAAATATAGAATCTCACCGCTTTCTTTCTACCAGGTAAATCCTGCGCAGACAAAGAAACTGTATGATTTGGCAAAGGAATATGCAGGGCTGTCCGGAAATGAAGTGTTATGGGATTTATACTGCGGAATCGGAACAATTTCTTTGTACCTATCTAAGAGTGCAAAAAAGGTTTACGGCGTTGAAATTGTGCCTGAAGCAATTGCCGATGCAAAAGAAAACGCTGAGATAAACGGAATTGAAAATGTAGAGTTTTTTGTGGGAGCGTCGGAGGACGTGGCGGATTCTCTGCCAAAGCCCGACGTAATTGTGGTAGACCCTCCAAGAAAAGGCTGCGATGAAAAGCTTTTAAACACAATAATATCTGTGGCGCCCAAGCGCCTCGTATATGTATCCTGCGACCCTGCCACTTTGGGAAGAGACTTAAAGTTTCTTTGCGCAAACGGGTATGAACTAAAGAAAGTAAGGCCCGTGGATCAATTTCCAAATACAATCCATGTAGAAACCGCCGCACTTTTGTATCTAAAGGGATGAACGGATAGTAAATGATTATTAATACAGGCCAAAGAACCGACATACCGGCATTTTATGCCAAGTGGTTTGCAAACAGAATAAAAGAAGGATTTGTATGCGTAAGAAACCCTTACAATCCAAATCAGGTAAGCAAATACAGGCTAGATCCCTCAGTTGTTGATGTAATCGGATTTTGCACAAAGAACCCTGCTCCTATGTTTCCATACATGGATTTAATAAAGGATTTTGGGCAGTATTGGTTTATGACTCTAACTTCTTACGGTAAAGACATTGAGCCAAATGTTCCAAATAAGCATAAGCTTATTGAAGATTTTAAAGCTCTGTCTGACATAGTGGGCGTAGATTCCATCGGATGGAGATATGACCCCATTCTTTTATCCGATAAATACACAAAAGAGTACCATTTGCAGGCATTTAGGCAGATTGCGGAAAGCTTAAAAGGATATACAAAGACGGTCGTTATAAGCTTTATTGACCTGTACCCTAAGGTAAAGAAAAACTTCCCTGAAGCAAGGGAAGTGTCAAAAGAAGACAGATTGTTTCTTGGAAAAGAAATAATAAAGATTGCAACCGAATGTGGCATGACGGTTAAGCCTTGTGCTGAGGGAGATGAGCTCTCTATATTTGGCGCCGATTGCAGCGGATGCATGAAGGTAAGTGACTATGAAAAAGCTATAGGGAAAAGACTGATTGTGCCTAAAAAGAAAGGCGCAAGAGCAGAGTGCGCATGCTACCTATCCTGCGATATAGGCGCCTATAACACATGCATGCACCTTTGCAGGTACTGCTACGCTAATTCTGAGCCCTCGGTTATATACGCTCAAAACAAATTGCATGACCCTAATTCTCCTTTCCTGATAGGAAACTACATGGAAGGGGACATTATCCATGACGTACCTCAAAAATCATGGATAGATATGCAGGAAAGTTTGTTTTGACTTAAATTCCCAAAATGTCACTTTTTTCGGAAAGCTTTACGGTAAGTAAGAGGCAGTAAACCTTTGGAACTACTAAAAAGTTCCGCAAAATGCCCGGGGGAAATGTAGCCCACGGCTTTGGCAACTTCTGAAACAGGAAGGTCGGTAAAAGCCAAAAGATGTTCTGCGTGATCAATCCGCACTTTTTGGATATAGTCAGCGATTGTCATTCCATAGTAGTCTTTAAAAGTTGATTTGAGTTTTGTGGTGCCCATACAGGCAATTTTCGCAAGCGATTCAATCGAAACTCGATCTGCATAATGATCATTAATATATAGGCCAAGGCTTTTAAGAAGATCCTCATCTTTTGAGGATAAAGAAGCCTTGGTTTTTTCTTTTAACTTTCTGTGGCGCTCAAAAACCAATGCCAAGGCCTCTCTTACCTTGCCATCGTAATAAAGTTGTGCACTGGATTTTGCTCCATCGTATTTCCATATGTCCCAAAGAAGTTTCTTCATCTCGGGGAAGTCAGAAGTTTCATCGATGCTTTTGAATACTGATTTGGGGTCATCGTAAATGTCCCCAAAATTATCTTTAAGAATCTGATTGAAAAAATCAGGCCTATACTCAATTCCTATGGAGCGGATGGGGATGTTTCTATGGATGAGAGCGCGATATGGCTCAAATCCTCCAAGAAAACTCTTTATAACATTGCAGTTTAAACTGCGGTAAGGACTTAATTCTTCTCCCGATATTGATTCATACCATGTAACACTTAAGCATTCCGGGAATTCAAAATTAAGGATTTGATCTTCGAAAAAAGAAAAATCATGAATCTTTATATTGTACTGTCCGGGCTTTTCGTAATACCAATAGTAGCCTTTTCCAAGACCGGGGGTGAAAGTATAACAGTCTCCTCCGGGAGGAAATCCTTCGGGAGATTCACAAGGTATGAAATTAGCTTTTTCAAATAATGCCTTATAGTATTCTTTATTTTTGCTCATTTTATTCCAATCAGACGTAAAGTAGTCTCAAAACGACTTATTGTATCAGGATTAATTGTATCATCCGATTTTAAGAATTACAATATGCACTTGAATGAGAAAGACAGGAGAATACAGAACATATGAAAAACAAAAAAGAGAAAAAAGGCTTTGCTTTATTGATGCAATGGGCCGGAAAGGATAGAAACTACATCTATCTTTCCGTCGTATTGGCACTTTTGGCAAGCTTATGTGGAATCATCCCGTATTATGTTTTTTATAAGCTAATCGATACTTCGGTAGCAGGAACATTGGATGCGGCTTATGCCTTGAAACTCGCAATGGGCTTGGCGATTTTTACCCTAGTAAGAGTTGCCTTGAACGGGGCGGCATCGCTTTCATCCCATAAGGGAGCTTATAACACACTATATGAAGTCAGATGTATGGTGACAAATCACATGGCAAAGATGCCTATGGGAGCTTTAAATGAGCGAAGCATTGGCGAGATCAAGTGTGTTATGAACGAAAGCATAGAAAAACTTGAGCTTTTTCTTGCTCACAATCTGCCTGAGTTGGTGCTTTATCTTTCAGGGCCGATTGTTATGTTTATATGGCTGTTTACCATAAATCACAGGCTGGCATTATTAAGCATCGTGCCATTAATATTTGTGGTAGCTGTTTTAGCGGCTATGTTTTCAAGATTTTTTAAGTTTATGGACGAGATTAACGCTTCGTCAAGCAGTCTTTCGGGAACTGTATCCGAGTATGTTTCGGGAATGCGTCTTATCAAGGCTTATAACATGAGTGTTAATTCTTTTAGAAAATACTCCGAGGCAATAGAAGGACAATTCTCTATGTGGAAGAAAATATCAAAGGCAACGGGACCTTTATATGCGATGTATGTTGTCCTTTTAGAGTGTGGAATTCTCTTCTTGGTACCTGCGGGAGGTTGGCTATTTGTTAACGGGAAAATCACTGCGGGAGTTCTTTTGATATTTGCTTTCATAGGAACACAATACCTTACGGACATAAGGCCGCTCCAGGAATTGTCAAACAATCTGTCATTTGCTTTAAATGGTGTAAATCAGGTAAAAGAGATTCTTGATGTACCGATATTTGAGGGAGGGTCTGAATTCCCTAAAAAGCATGATATTTCGCTTGAAAACGTAACGTTTTCATATGACGGAAAAAACGATGTTTTAAAAAACGTAAATCTTAAGATAAAAGAGGGGGAAAAGCTGGCTGTGGTCGGTGCGTCGGGAGAAGGAAAAACAACGCTGATCCAGCTTATTGCAAGATTTTATGATGCCTCATCCGGGGAAGTTAAGATAGGTGGAATAAATGTAAAAGATATAAAGTATGAAGAACTTTTAAAGAATATATCAGTCATTTTCCAAAACGCTTTCCTTACAAGAGGATCAATATATGAAAATATTGCAATGGGCCAAAACGCTACCATCGAAGATGTAAGAGCTGCCGCAAGGGCTGCGCAGATAGATGATTTTATAATGTCACTTCCACAAGGGTATGAGACTAAGGTAGGAAATTTTGGAGGAAGATTCTCGGGAGGACAAAAGCAAAGAATCTGCATTGCAAGAGCGATTCTAAAAAATGCACCGATTCTTATATTGGATGAGGCTACAAGTGCCGCAGATCCTGAGAATCAGGTTGAAATAGATAAAGCAATAGCTAACCTCTGTGAAGGAAAAACAGTAATAATCGTGGCTCACAGACTCGGAATAACCGAGCTTTGTGATGAAATAGCCGTTGTAGAAAAGAAAAGTGTTACAGATGTCTTGCCACATAAAGAGCTACTGACTAAGAATGCGTACTTTAAGAAAAGCTGGGAAGATTATACAGAAGCGAGAAATATCAAATATTTTGCAAAGGAAGGTGACGGCAATGACAAATAAAGTATTCAAACCCGGAAAGAAACTTAAATTGGCTATTGCGGGAACCGTTTTGGAAGGACTCCTTGCAGGAAGTAATTTTTTGGTGCTTTATCAGGTTTTAGAGTTGATTTTTGGAAGCAAAATTACATTTGAGGATATAAAAAGGGCTACATTCATTCTTGGAATAATCTTTGTCTTAAGACTTTTTCTTTATGCTGTTTCTTACACAGAGAGCCAAATCGGGGGAGCGATAGTAAGTAAAAATATAAGAGTTAAATTGGGGGATAAGTTAAGAAAAATCCCTTTGGGAGCATTTACAAAGCAAAGAATAGGCTATTACGTAAATGCTGCCACAAGCGAAGTAGCAGATTACGAGCAAATTCTTACACATAAGCTTGCGGATATCATAAAGTATGTGGTGCTTTTGGTGATGGTTTCTTTGTACGTAGCCTACTTAAAACCTGAAGCGGGAATAATAATGCTCATCGTTCTTTTGCTTCTTTGGCCGACAATGAAGCTGTCCATAAGGCAGGTAAAAAAATACGGCACCGCAAAGAATCTTGCGAGAGAAGAAAATGTAAGCGCCATAACCGAGTATCTTACCGGAAGCCAGACTCTTAGGTCGTATGGATTGGCGGGAGAAAAGAACAAAGCACTCAGAAGTTCGATGAAGCATTTTTCCACTATTAGTTATTTGTATGAGAGGTCGGTACTTCCAATCGGCTTTGCCTTTATGTTTTTAGCATATGCGGGGGCAGCAATAGTGATATATATATCTGTCTTGGCAATGATTGGGGGAGAACTGAATGTTCCCGAAATGATAACACTTAATATGATTTCTTTATTTGCTTGTAAGGTTGATGCGACTCTTTATATAAGTTTGGTAGCATACAGAAATCTGCTTATTTCAAAGGGAAAGATTGTAAGCATTCTTAGCGAAACCGAAGAGAAAGATGCATTAAGCAAATATGAGCCAAGAAACCATAATATCATTTTTAAAAACGTAAGCTTTGCCTATGAGGAAGGACAAAATGTCTTAGAAGACGTAAGCTTTGAAATTCCTGAAAATAAAATCACAGCTATTGTAGGAGAATCGGGCTCAGGAAAAACAACAATATTTAACCTTCTTTCAAAGTACTATGAACCAAACAAAGGTAGCATAACGATAGGCGGCGTGGAGCTTGGTAAGGTATCGGCAGAAATGGTGCTTTCAGACATTAGCATGGTGGATCAGGATGTGTTTCTCTTTAACGATACTATAAGGAACAACTTAAGATTTGCTTCGCCAAAGGCAAAAGAAGCTGAAATTGAGGAAGCAATACGGCAGGCTAACTGTGATTTTGTAGGAAACTTCGAAGAAGGTGCGGATACTTTCGTGGGAGAAAACGGAAACAGATTATCAGGCGGAGAGAGACAGAGAATCTCTGTTGCAAGAGCGATATTAAGGAAAAGTCCTATTGTGCTTTTGGACGAGGCTACATCTTCACTTGATATAGAAAATGAACTTTTGGTGAAAAAGGCAGTGCTTAACCTGTTAAAAGCTAAGAGAACTGTAGTAATGATAGCCCACACCCTTCCCATAATACAATCGGCCGATCAAATATTGGTGGTAAAGGGAGGAAGAATTGTGGAAAGCGGAAGACATGAGGACCTTTTGGCAAAGGGCGGTGAATATGCATCAATGTGGAAAGCATCAATTCAGGTAAAATAATCAATTCCGTTAGGACGTATAATTATTAGAATCGGACGATTCGACTGCACCAATATTGTAAGAAAATAAGAAAGATGATATAAGGTTAGCTTGAGCTAACCCACTAAGGGTAGATAAAGTACAAAGAAAGGATTGTTTATAATGAACAGCGAAAAGAAAGGATTTACAGCTAAGGATTTAATTACTACAGGTATTTTTTCGGTATTGCTTCTCTTGGCTGCGATGATAACAGGGGGACCCTTTGCTTCAATCCCCACATTAACATTTTATTTTCCCATAGGAGCAGCACTTCTTGCGGGACCTATATTTATGCTTTTTATAGCGAAGGTTCCTAAGTATGGTGCATTGGCGATAGTAGGAGTAATTATGTGCATCTTGGGCACACTTACAGGAATGCACTGGGGAATGAATTTCGGATTTTTAATCTGCGCTATTTTGGCAGCAGTTATTTCAGGAATCGGCAAATTTAAGAAGCCTGCATTAAACCTGATTGCCTATATTGTATATTGCATCGGTCCTATGGGATCATACTTGGTATTTATATTTAACAAAGAATCCTGGGTATCCTTTATGCTTAAGAAGGGAACCGAACAGGAATACATCGATAAAATGAGTGAAGTTGCAACAGGCTCTACCATTGCAATCATGGTAATAGGTACAATAGTGGTTGCAACGCTTAGCGGTCTTTTAGGCCTTCGCCTCATGCGTAAGCAGTTTGTAAAGGCCGGTATTGCATCATGATATCATTAGATCCAAGAACAAAGATAATTCTTTTGGGGTTTACTGCACTTTTTAGTGCATTGATTCCAAACGGTATATATTTAATTGTCTGGATATCGCTCACAGCTTTCTTGGGGATTATGCTTGGAAGAATCGGTAAAACAATCAGGGCCGCAATTATTTTTGCGGCTCTTTGGCTTTTTGCAACGTTTGTTCTTCCGATGCTTAGCGGAGTTGCACACACAAGTTTATTGGTGTGGCTTGGATTGGTGTTTAAGTGTTTCCCTTGCTGTATGATGGCAGGAATATTTATTGAAACTACGCAGATAGGAGAATTTATGGCGGCCATGTCAAAGTGGAAGATACCAAGAAGTGTAGTTATTCCCATAGGGATAATGTTCCGATATTTTCCGACTGTAAAAGAGGATTGGAGCCATATCAAGGATGCTATGGCGTTAAGGGGAATAAACCTATCACCCGCATGCTTTATTAAAAAACCCGGGACTGTAATAGATGCAATGTATCTTCCTATCTTGGTGACGGCATCAAAAGCATCGGATGAGCTCTCTGCTTCAGCAATCACAAGGGGAATAGAAAACCCTAGTAGAAGAACCAGCAGGCTGGATATCAGGATAAAACCGGCAGATGTGGGGGCTGTTATACTCTTTGCCTTAGCTTTGATAATCGGATATTTGCTGACTGTAGGAGGAAGAATATGAGTATTGAGTTAAAAAATGTAAACTTCTCATATCCTGATACTAAAGTCGGTACATTAAAGGATATAAATCTTTCGATTAAGAAGGGGGAGTTTGTTTTGCTCGCGGGAGAGTCAGGATGCGGCAAAACTACGATTACAAGAATCATTAACGGTCTTATTCCCGGTTTTTACGGAGGCAATCTCTTAGGAGAAGCCTTGATTAACGGTAAGAAAGTATCTGAATACAAAAGTTATGAGTTAGCTAAAGTAGTCGGAAGTGTTTTCCAAAATCCAAGGACACAGTTCTTTAATGCAGATACAGACAGCGAAATTGCTTTCGGCCTTGAGAATGCGGGAGAAGCCGAAAAGACAATAAACGACACACTGGGAAAAGTAACAAAAGACCTTAATATAGAGGCGCTTAGAGACCGAGACATATTTAAACTCTCCGGGGGAGAAAAACAAAAAATAGCATTTGCAAGCGTATATGCCATGAATCCTGACGTGTTTCTTTTGGATGAGCCCTCAGCAAACCTTGATACAAAAGGTATTGAAGGACTTAAAGAGTGTCTTTTAAAAATAAAAAAGTTTGGGAAAACGGTAATAATAGCCGAGCACAGACTTTACTATTTATATAATCTTGTGGACAGGGTGATATATCTAAAAGACGGTAAAATCGAAAAGGAAATTTCGGGTGATGAATTCAGGGCAATGGATAAAAGCACACTAAATTCCATGAATTTACGCTCAAACAGATATACAGAAAATAAGATTGATGATGGAAATGCTTATGAAAATAAAGAAAACGCAGGCTTAAACATTAAAAATCTATCTGTTGAATATAAGAAGAGAATAGTTTTTAAAAATGTGAATATGGATTTTGTGCCCGGAAAGGTGTATTGCATTACCGGCCAAAACGGAGCGGGAAAAAGCACTCTTTTAAGGAGCATTTGCGGACTTTTGAAAGTGTCGGAAGGTGAAATACTCATTAACGGATTAAAGGCAAATAAAAAGGATCTTATAAAGAAGGCATTTATGGTAATGCAGGATGTTAATTACCAGCTTTTTTCAGATTCTGTTTTAAATGAATGTACTCTGGGAGTAAAGGGATTTAATCCAGAAAAAGTTGAAGATACGCTAAAGGAAATGGGGCTTATTGAGTATAAAGACAGGCATCCAAACACTTTGTCCGGAGGCCAGAAGCAAAGACTTGCAATCGCCGTAAGTCTCATGATGGAAAAGGACATTCTTTTATTTGATGAGCCAACGAGCGGCCTTGATTACGGCAATATGTTGCTGTGTGCCGAGTTTATAAAGAGGCTTGCAAAGAAAAGAAAGATTATAATAGTTGTCACTCACGATGAAGAGTTTATGGAATGTTGCTGTGATAAAAAATACAGCCTTAAGTGATAAAAGAATCATTTAAACTTTAAAACGTGTATAATGAGCCTTAGATACTTATGAAACTTTTACTTTGGAATAAAAGATGAAATACGAAAACATTACAAAAGCAACTTTCATAAAAAGGCCCAACCGATTTATAGCAGAGGTCGATATAGACGGGCACAAAGAAACCGTTCACGTGAAAAACACGGGACGTTGTAAAGAACTATTGATACCCGGATGCGAAGTGTGGCTCACGGCTCCGGGGAGTGAAGGAAGAAAAACAAAGTACGACCTTGTGGCTGTAAGGAAAAGCACGGGAGTTTTGTTTAATATCGATAGCCAGGCCCCGAATAAAGTTGTAAAAGAATGGCTTAGTAAACAAGGCTATGACAAAGTGATTCCTGAGTATACATACGGGGATTCAAGAATAGACTTCTATATGGAAAAAGAAAATGAAAAACACCTAATGGAAGTTAAGGGCTGCACCCTTGAAATTAACGGGATGGGGTACTTCCCCGATGCGCCCACAGAAAGAGGCGTTAAACATTTAAGAGAGCTTGCGAAAGCTGCAAAAAAGGGGATAAAAGCAAGCCTTGCTTTTGTAATTCAAATGGCAGGTGTAGATGAAGTAAGGCCAAATGTTGACACACATCCTGAATTTGGAGTTGCTTTAAAAGAAGCAAAAGATGCAGGCGTGGAAATCTTATTTTTAAAGTGTCATGTTGAACCCGATACATTAGAAATAATTTAATGTATTGACGTATTGCTTTAAATTTGGTAACTTTTTCATGTGACAAAAATATAAAAGAAAGAGAGGTAATCATAAATGCGTGTAGAAAAAAGAGAGATTGTAAATGAATATTGTATGGTGACCTCGGTTTCTTTAAGATAATCTTTTAAGACTATATTTTGACTTTAGACCGTGGCATATTTGTCACGGTTTTCTTTTACCTTTTTTTAAAAGATTCCATTCTAAAGGTCTCCATACAGGAAAAGCTATTACTAAACGAACAAATAAGGAGACAAAGAATTGAATACTACAAATTTAGGAAGAATAACGGAAGTTAGAAAAAACAGTTTTACCGTAAGCTTTGAAGGAGAGGAATATCCTGCAAAGTTGAAGGGCAGCTTTTATGAGATTGATGCGGACAAATTGCCTGTTGTAGGCGACTATGTGAATTTTGTTAAAAATACGCAGGGAGAGTCTATGATTCTTTCGGTTTGCGAAAGAAAGAGCTTTTTGCAAAGGCCGGATCAATCAAAAACCGGAGTAATGCAGTACATGGTTGCAAATGTGGATTACTGCTTTATAGTCACATCTTTAAATGAAGACTATAGCTTTAATCGAATTGCAAGATATGTAAGCGTTGCCATGCAAGGCGGTGCGACACCTGTTGTGGTCCTCACAAAATCGGATCTTTGTAACAATGTGGGAAGATACGTAAGAGAGGTAGAGACTATCTCAGAGAAAGTGCGCGTGCATGCTATATCGGCGCTTTTAGGTATAGGTCTTGAAGAACTTAGCGAATATATGAAGGAAGGCGCTACCATATGCCTAATGGGGTCTTCCGGCGCAGGAAAATCTACGCTTATAAATGCCCTTTGTGGTGAAGAAGTCATGAAGACTTCAGAAATCAGAGAAGACGATGGAGAAGGCCGACACACCACCACTCACAGAAAGCTGATTAAACTTAAAAACGGCGTAAGTATCATTGATACTCCCGGTATGCGTGAAATCGGAATGGCAAATGTGCAGGAGGGCATTGATGAAACATTTTCAGACATCATAGAGCTTGAATGCAGGTGCAAATTCAGTAACTGCAGGCACGAGACAGAGCCCGGATGCGCCATAAAAGCAGCCATAAAAAGCGGAGAATTATCTAAAGAAAGGTATGAACTTTTTAAAAACTTAGGAAAAGAAAACACCAAAAACTACGCAAAGAAAAAAGAAATTTCAAAGTGGGCTAAAGCCATGAAGAAAAGCAACAGGAAAAATGCCTGGGACTAAAATTTTTTACTAAAAAGGAGAATGTACAGTATGAATGCAGAAAAATTATGGGAAGAGTTTTGTAAAAAGAAAAATGTAGATATTAATACGCCCTATGAAGCATGGGGATTTGGCAATGATGCCGAAACGGCAGACAAATTATCAAGCCTTGTAATAAAAGGAATCAAGTTTGGAACAGCCAGTGCTTACGATGATTATGTGAGCGAGGATGCCCTTGATGAAATACCAAAGGTCGGGGATTACAGCGTCATTCTAAATGGTAAAGATGAGGCGGTCTGCGTTATAAAAGATTATGATGTTTACATCCGTCCCTTTAAGGAAGTGCCTCCCTTTCATGCCTATGCTGAAGGGGAAGGAGACCGTTCTTTAGCTCATTGGAGAAAGGTTCATGAGGAATTCTTTATTGAATGCTCAGAAGAAAGCGGAATTCCCTTTACCGAAGATTCCCTAGTCATATGCGAAAAGTTTACCCTTGAATATGTGGCGGGAGAGGAAGAATCCAAGGAGGAAGAAAGGCTTCTTTTTTGCGAAGCAACCATGGATTATGCGGATGAGATAGCTTCCTACAGGCAGGAAATGCTTGATGCTAATTCAGGCTTTGACGGTTGCTTTTCACTTAAGCGAATGCCCGACATAAAAGAGTATGTAGACTATTGCATCGGTTGGGCAAATCCTTCAAGAGAAGCCGACGCTCATGGAGCATGGGGCACAGTTATTCTTTGCATAAGAGAGTCTGATGGAAAGATGGTAGGATGTATGCAGGTTCACAACGTGCTTTCCGAAAGAATGAAGAATTACACAGGCCATGTGGGATATTCGGTACGCCCTTCGGAGCGAAGAAAAGGGTATGCCACAAGAATGCTTGCAAAGGCAAAAGACTATTTATTATCATTCGGATTTGATACAATAAATGTCAGCTGTATGCCCGTAAATGAAGGTAGCAGACGCGTGATACTTGCTAACGGTGGAGAATATATTGAAACTGTTTTCTTGGAAAGCGACGGTATAGAGCTTGAAAGATATAAGATCGATTTAAAAGAAACCGGAAAGAAACATTAAAGGAAAGACAGGTGCCTTATGAAGGCGCTAAAAAAGAAACCCGAGATTGCTTATTTAATCTCGGGTTATTTTATTAAACATCTCAAAATAAGCAAGTAATCTTTTTTGTTCTTCGGGATTCAATGAAGACATTTTTTGGATAAATTCAAATACTATTGGCTCGCTATCCTTATGAATAACAATAGAATTTGGGGAAACATCATCAGTATTTCCTATTAAATAGTCAACAGAAGTGCCAAAACACTGCGCAATTATTTCAACAGTCTGAGGGGATGGAATACGATCACCATATTCATATCTGCAGTACCCTATTTTAGATAGATTGAGCCGTCTGGCGGCTTCGGCCATTGTAATCCCTAATCGTTCACGCGCTTCTTTTAGTCTTTTTGGTTGTAAATCATTCATATTAACCCTCCTACATGTTGACAGTAACCAATGGATAATATACAATGGCCATATACTTATCCAATGGATATGGTATCATAGGATATAGATTCTTACAAGAAAAAGAGTTATTAGAGCGAAGAAGTCACTAAGTAACCGTTTTTCAAAGCATCTTTATTTAGGAGGCACTTCGCCCTGTGGAAATGGAAACGCGAGATTTATGCTGCCTTGATATAGAATTATACAAGTGCATTAGTAAAGATATAGATACTGAAAAGGTAGTGCTTACGGATAAGGCAATTGTTCACATTGCAGAGCACCATCCGGATGCATACTTAGAAGTACTTCCGAGGCTAAAAGAAACCATACAAAAGCCTGAATACATAATTAAGGATAAGAAACATGAAAACACAGGTCTGGTTGTAAAAAAGCTTTCTGAAAATGAAGATTCCGATGAGCATGCTTTTGTTGTATTAAAAGTATGCGTGGATTCACATAGAGGTCAACTGGCGAACTCAGTTATATCAGGGTGGATAATAAGCGGAAAGCGGCTTGATAGTTACCTTAGAAACAGCCAGATTCTTTACAAGAAAGAATGAATTTGATAGAATAAATACAACAGAAAGATATTTGAGGTGGTAAAATTCGTTGCAACCACACACCCATTGGGTCAAAAGAGATGCTACAGAGGCGACGGTAGCCGGATATCTTTTTACAAAAAGGTCTCGAGAAATCGAGACCTTTTTGTGTGTATGCAAAGCAGAAAGAGCACTGCCATAAAACAGAACTAAATGGTATAGTATTGATAGATAAGCTACAGAACACCCTGAGTAAAGATACTATCTTAAAGGTGATTTCTAGGAGATTTTGAAGGGTAGAGATTGATGAAAACAGAAAAATATCAAAGAACAAAAATAGCTTGTTATCTTGGATTTGTGACGCAAGCGATAGCGGCGAATTTCGCACCGCTTCTTTTTTTGAAGTTCCATAATGATTATGCAATTCCGCTTGGAAAGATTGCTATTATCTCAACTGTGTTCTTTTTTACACAACTCTTAGTCGATTTGTTTTGTGCAAAGTTTGTTGACAAGATTGGGTACAGAGTATCAATAGTGACCTCTGAGGTATGCTCGGCGCTTGGACTTTTGGCATTGGCTTTCTTGCCGGATCTTTTGCCAAATGCTTTTGCAGGAATTCTCATAAGCGTTGTAATTTACGCAATAGGATGCGGACTTATCGAAGTGCTTGGAAGTCCGATAGTTGAAGCATGCCCGTTTGAAAATAAAGAAGCAACTATGAGCCTTTTACATTCATTTTATTGTTGGGGAACAGTGGGAACAATCCTGATTTCGACGGCTTTTTTTGCGCTGTTTGGAATTGAATCTTGGAAATGGCTTGCGGTAATCTGGGCATTGATTCCTGCCGTAAATATATACAACTTTGCAACATGTCCGATTGTTCCGATTGTGGATGAAGGGAAAGGCATGGGCATAAAAAAGCTGGTTAAATCGCCAATGTTTTTGGTGGCTATTTGTTTAATGATTTGTGCCGGGGCTTCCGAACTTTCTATGGCTCAGTGGGCATCTGCTTATGCCGAGGCTGCACTTAATCTGTCGAAGATGGCAGGAGACTTGGCGGGTCCTTGTATGTTTGCTGTCACAATGGGCATTAGCCGAGTTATTTATGGAAAATATGGCGAAAAAATGAGTTTAAGAGGTTTCATGATTGGATCCGGTATTTTGTGTGTGGTTTCATACTTGCTAGCTTTTGTGTCTTATAATCCGATTATAGGGTTACTTGGGTGTATCATCTGCGGATTCTCTGTAGGAATTATGTGGCCCGGAACATTAAGCATATCTTCTAAGAAGTTTCCCTTGGGCGGAACAGCTATGTTTGCACTTTTGGCAATGGCGGGAGATTTGGGAGGAAGCATCGGGCCTGCGATTGTAGGAAGAGTGGCTCAAAATGCGGGCGATAACATAAGAGCGGGAATGGGAGTGGGGCTTATATTCCCGACGGTTTTAATCGTTATGACTGTCATTATCGGAAATGCAGGCAAAAAGAAAACTGTGTGATAATTTAAAAAATTTGAATCTTTTTATTGACAGATTATTTTAATCGTAGTAATTTAATAACAATATTTTTGAGAAAGGATTTTACTCATGAGATTTTTTGAAGTCGAAAAACAGCATGTGATTTTTACAACTGTGCAGCTTTCTAAGGTGCAGGGTTTTAATTTTGCATACAAAAATATTCGACTCAAAGAAGAGTAAAGACTAAGCAAAGTACATTAAAGCTAATTAAGCCGCTTATCTTCTTTGGATAAGCGGTTTTTTTAATATAAGGAGAGGCAATATGAAAAAGAATTTTTGGGAAAATGAAGACTTAATGTTAATTAAGCTTACCCCCGAGTATTTGCCGCAAATATGGGAATACAAGAAAGAATTCCTTGAAAACGGCGATTCAATGGACGGTACGGGGCCTTTAAGAAGGGCGGAAAGTGAGGAAGAGTATTATAAGATAGCGCAAAGCTATTTAAGCAAAGATACCCTTCCTGAAAAGATGGTTGTTGCAACACAGTTTCTTTGTGTAAGAAAGAGCGATAACAGGCTAGTGGGAATGCTTCAGGCAAGGCACTATTTCAATGATTTTTTGGAAAAGTACGCAGGCCACATCGGATATTCCGTAAGGCCTTCTGAAAGAAGAAAGGGCTATGCCTCATGGATGCTTAGGAATGTACTTCCCTTTTATAAAAGCATCGGTGTAGACAATGTTATGGTATGTTGCGTTGATATCAACGAAGGAAGCAGAAGGACAATCCTTAAAAATGGCGGAGTGTATGATGCGACTGTATACTTTGAGCCTGAAAATGAAAATCTTGAAAGATACTGGATAGACATAGATAAGGAGATGAAAAAATGAAAATCGAAGATATGCATTTTAAGTTAAAAGATTCAAGGGATGCGATTATAAGATCTCCAAGAGCCGAGGATGTTGAAGGGATATTGGCTTATTTAATTAAATCAGCCGGCGAAACAGATTTCCTTTTAAGATATCCCGAGGAATGGGAACAGCTTACTTATGAAAAAGAAAAAGAGTTAATTGAAGGATGGGAGAAATCTGACTGTCAAACAATGCTTACTTGCGAAGTAGACGGAGTGATTGTTGGCACATGTATGGTTTCTTGGAATAAAGGTATAAAGATAGGGCATGAAGCAAGGGTAGCAATCGGATTACTTAAAGAATACTGGAACCTTGGAATCGGCACTAAGTTCTTTGAAGAAATGATAAAGATAGCAAAGAGCAATCCTAATATTATTCAGATGGAGCTTGAATTCATTGAAGGAAATACAAGGGCTCGTGCTCTCTATGAAAAGATTGGATTTAAGATAGTAGCCATGCGCCCTAGGGCAATCCGATTAAAGGACGGAACCCTTTTAAGTGAGTATATTATGCTAAAGGAACTTAAATAGCGGAAAAATTGTATCATAAAATGACGGAAGGGCAGAAATTTATTAGTAATTGTTCTCATTGACGATAGATTATGTCAAAGATATAGTTATAACGTTGTGTTAACGAAACTGTGTTATGTATAAAAAGACGCAGTGTGACATAACGCAACAAGGAAAGGAGTCATTTTATGAACGAAACATCACATACAATCTCTCCGGAAAAGGGACCTATTACCGATGAATTGTTAAACCGCATGGACAGATGGTTCCGTGCAGCCAATTACCTTTCGGCAGGACAGTTGTACCTTTTGGAGAATCCTCTTCTTAGAAAACCGTTGACTATTGATATGGTTAAGAAGAAAATTGTTGGTCACTGGGGAACTGTTCCCGGACAGAACTTTGTATTTGTACACTTAAATCGTGCAATCAAGCGTTATGATTTGGACTTGATTTTGCTTTCAGGCCCCGGTCACGGCGGAAACTTCTACATTGCTAACGATTATTTGGATGGAACTTATTCTGAGATTTATCCTAATATTTCAGAGGATGAAGCCGGAATGCAGAAACTCTTTAAGCAGTTTTCTTTCCCAGGCGGAATGCCTTCTCACTGTGCACCCGAAACACCCGGTTCAATCAACGAAGGTGGTGAGCTTGGATACGGTATCGCCCATGCTTTCGGTGCAGTATTTGATAACCCCGATTTAATCGCTGCTGTTACTGTCGGAGACGGTGAAGCAGAAACAGGACCTTTGGCTACTTCATGGCAGTCAAACAAGTTCTTAAATCCTATAAGCGACGGTGCGGTTCTTCCCATCTTGCACTTAAACGGATATAAGATTGCTAACCCTACATTGTTCGCAAGAATGAGCCACGAAGAAATCGTTGATTTCTTCCATGGATGTGGATGGGAACCTTACTTTGTTGAAGGTGACGACCCCATGACAATGCACAAGCTCATGGCCGAAACAATGGATACAGTAATCGAAAAGATTAAGGCAATCCAGAAGCACGCAAGAGAAACAGGCGATTCCACTCGTCCTGTATGGCCTATGATCGTGCTTAGAACTCCTAAGGGATGGACAGGCCCTAAGTACGTTGACGGACAGAAGATTGAAGGAAACTACTTGGCTCACCAGGTACCCATTTCAATGGCTAAGCCTGAAGAGCACTTAAAGATTTTGGAAGAGTGGCTTCGCTCTTACAAGCCCGAAGAACTCTTTGATGAAAACGGACGTGCTTTCGAAGACATCAGATCACTTGCTCCCGAAGGAAATGCAAGAATCGGTGCCAACCCTCACGGAAACGGCGGATTACTCTTAAGAGACTTAAGACTTCCCGATTTCAGAGATTATGCATTTGATACAGAAGGCCACGGAGAAAAAGAAGGCCAGGATATGATCGAACTTGGTAAGTTTGTTCGTGATATCTTTAAGCTTAACAAAGAAGCTAAGAATTTCCGTATCTTCGGACCCGATGAAACAAATTCAAACAGACTTAACGCAGTATTTGAGACAGAAAACCGCGACTGGAACGCAACTCATCTTGATTCCGATGATAACCTTGCTGCAGACGGACGTGTTATGGACTCAATGCTTTCAGAGCATATGTGCGAAGGATGGCTTGAAGGATA
>AUXO018382524.1_pt1 | contig 28341 bp, 44 predicted proteins | sample 768731 | NCBI WGS metagenome assembly AUXO01 (sample SAMN02715735, study PRJNA202380) | gut metagenome | biome: sheep rumen | host: Ovis aries | place: New Zealand: Palmerston North
TATTTAACAATTCCATTATCTACTGCTGTAAAACATTCTTGGATTTATCCAAAATATGTAAAAATAACTGGAAGATCTATCTGCTGTCCACATCCTCATAGATATTTAAGTTTTAATGAATTTTTAGATGTTGTAGATAGTTTTAGAAAAGAAATTTAATATTAAAGGGCTAATCAGGGAGTTTAATCTCCTTGGTTAGCCCTTATTTTTTTATTTAGAATTTGAATATAAAGCAGCAGTTTCTTTAAAAGACCTTGCAATAGCGAAGTTTCCTGTAATAAATTGTGTAAAAGTTTTATCCCCAAATACAAATTTTCCAGCATCTATAATTAATCTTGTAGGCACTTTATATAAGGGAGTGTTACTATTACCCACATATTCAATTATATTATAGGGGCCTTTAAACGAATCTCCAGCCTATTTAAAAGATTTATATCCAATTTCTGCCATTAAATTTTCTGCAATACTATATTCTTTAGCATGTTTTTTATGATCTTTATAAGCATCAGTAGCAAGTTTTAGAAGTGCTAGATGTAGTAATAATATTAATAATTGATAGAAGGCATGTCTTATATTCTTCTGGGCAACATCATTTCCTCTTAAATATTCTTTAGTAGAATTAATTCCCCCATTTTTAAATACTTTTAACATATCTTCAAATGTATATAATATACCCTAAACTATTACTGGAACATGTTTTAATTTAGGAACATCTGGAGTACCTTCATTTCCATTTTCATCTAGGTATACTTTATTACCATTTTCTAAAGTTTTCTCTACTAATATTCTACCATGTTCATCTAACCATAATGGATTGTTATTTTCATCCATTTCTTGGACTGTCTTCTATTGATGAATATTATATTTACCAGGTTTCATAAACCAATTATTCCAAGTACCATTCATCCAAGTGGTATACATTCCAAATAACCAGCCTAGTGCTTTATTTTCTCCCATTCCTCTTAAAGATCTATCATAAGAACCATATATATTATTTGATACATTCTTTATAGCAATGATTTCCTAGTTACTATATGGAGAAGGTAAATTGTCAGAATATTCTAAAGGTTTATCAGGATGTTCGTTATTCCATTCTTTAATTTTTAATATATATAAAGCTTTCTATTTTTTATATTCTGGATGATCTTTCATTTTTTCTCCCTAAGCATAAATAGAAAATCTTTTATCCTTTTTCCAGTTATATTTCAATTCATCATTTTCAATATACCAAGCATCAAAGCAACCATCTTGCATAGCTTTTGCTACAAACATAGTCATTCTATTTAAGAAATCTGGACCCCTCAAAGTAAAAAAGGCTCCATTATCCCAATTAAATAATCCACTACGATTAGTTTTGAGTCTCTCAGTAATTCTAGCTAAATCTGTATTAGATAATCTATACCTAACACATAATTTACTTAACATATTAATATTCATCGCATTAGAAGATCCGTGAGTAACAACATAAGCATAGGCTTTTGAAAGATTAGAAGCTGAAATATCAGTCTAAAATTTAGAAGCAGTCCTTAAAAAATTTTCTAAAAATCCATTTTCAATATCTCTTAAATATGCCACAGCATTTCCAGCCAAATTTGCATATGTAACAATTGTTCTTAGAGGAGTAAGTGCTCCTATAATATTTTGGCCTAATTTATTAGTTACTGAAGCCTAAAATACATTTACTTTTAAATAATCTTCTATATATTTTAATTCTGTTTTAATAGAATCTTCATTTCTTCCAAGAAGTTCTAATTGCATCATCAGCATTTTAGTTCCAACTAAAAATTTTTCAAATTTATCAACTTCAACAGACTTTGCTAAAAAATTTAAAAGTAAATCTTCAACATTTGTTTCAAAATAATCTTTTCCCAATTTATTAATTCTATCCTATCTAAGTATGGAATCTTTTTCCCATTCTAACATTGGATTATGTATGTTCAAATCATTTATATCCTGATTTAACGTAGCACGTTCTTCTGGGGTTAATTCATTAACAAATTCATCAAACATTTGTTCTGAATTCATTTTTAATACTGTCTATAGTTTTTTCTTAAAATTATTAGCATATGCTTTAATATCCTATCTTCTAGTTGTTTTAGAGGCTCTTTTTAATGGAACCCATAAATAACGTTCACCATTAGGATTATTTGAGATATAATCAGCTATTGCTGGATCCTCTGCAGAAGTAAACTATTTTATATCATTTCTTCTAAGTTGTCTTATTCTATTAAATTCGAATAAAGCTCTTTTTAAAAATTTTCTCTAAGGAGGAGTTAAATTGTTAGAAGTATCATAGGGATTTTTAAATAACATTCTATCATTATCCTAAAACATATTCTTAAACAACCTATTCTAATCTCCTATAGTTAAATTCTCTATAGAAGAATATCCAGATTCTTTATAAAAATCCATTAAAAAACTTCTCATATGTTTTGTATATTCTGATTCTATATTTTCTGAAATGCTATCAAGAGTAGTTTGTAAATTATTTATGACAATTCTAACGTTAGAACTTGATACAGTAGGTGCTGTAGTTACATAAGTATGTAATTCTGACATCGGAGCATTATACTCTAAGTTTTCTCCAGAATAATTTAGATATGCATTACTTACAAGCAAATATAACTTTGCTAAATTTTTTAATCTAGGATTTAATGAATTATTAGCTATATCTTCTATATTTTCGTTTCTTTTAAAAAATCCTTGAATTTGAATTTGTTTAGCAATGCTATATAAAGCAACTCTTCTTCCTTCTATAGTAGTACTATCTTCTAACTACTATAATCCAATATTTTCCGAATAAAACTTTTTCTAATTATCGGAAGTAAGAGAGTCCATTATAAGGTGATATTCATTTATAATATTATCAATTGTATCAGAGAAATTATCATCCTTAAAGTTAAAACTAATTTCAGGTAAATCTTTTACTTCTTTCTTTACTATTCTAAATATTTCTCGAAGATATTGATTTACTGTATATTTTATATCGTAACGTTTTTGTTCTCCAAACTGACTTACTACTTTTAAAGTGCCCAGTTTAGCATTTGGAATTTTTTCAATTATTTGGTTTAACAGTACCAAAGTCTTAATAGCTTCAATTCCTCCCATATCCCCATATAACATATCAACTTCACTATCTAACTTATATTCTCCTAGTACATTTGTTTTACCTTTAGAGTATTTAGGCACTACATCAAGTTTTTGTTGACTTAAATTTATAACATCAATTATTCCAGTCTATTTATTTTTAAACATTAAAATATTACATTCAGCTAAATCGTCTATTAATTCCCAATCAGATTCTTTTTTATTATTTTCTTCATGTTTTCTTAAATATGGACTAAAAACCTAATCAAAAAATAAACTATTTAGTTTAAATTTATCTTCATCAATAAATCCTTTTCTATATCCATCAATTATATAATTTTTAATATTATTTATATATGTACTATCAGTTATAATTTCTCCTAAATGTTCCTATACTAATTTTTTAATTTCTTTATTTCTATCTTTATAAGTTGGATCGGATATAGGATATAATTTCTAATTAATAAATACTTTCCATTCTCCAGGAGAATCCTCTCTTATAATAAGTGGTTCTGACTCTCCTATTGTTGGAGCAGAAGCTATTAAATTATCGACAGATTTTCCAATAACATCAGATTGAATATTTACGAAAGGAAAAATTGCTTTAACAATATTATTTCCAGTTTCAATATCTTTATTAGTAATATTTTCAACTGAAACATTTCCTTCTATAAAATATCTAGCATCATTATCAAACTTTTTTCCAATATAATTAGTATTTCTGTCAATAAAATAATTTTTTGAATCTCTTACTATCAAGTTTCCTAAAACATTATAATCTTTATCATACATTAATTCTAATGGAACGATGTTCATATCTATATTTTTGATATTAATTCCATTGTTTGCTAACATTTGTTTTAAAAAAGCCTGTTCATATTTATAACTCTAAATTTTATCTTCAGACCATCTAGCAGTAGGAGTATGAGTTACTTTAAAATTATATATATGTAATGTTCCAAACTAGTCTATGATAGCATAATCAATATGTCCAAATAATTTTAAATCTACATTTTTTAGTTTGGAAGTTATATTTAAATTTCTTACAACTGTAGAATCTGGAAAAGTTCCTTTAATCTTTAAATAAAATTCCTATTTTAAGTCATTATATAATTTAGTTAATAATTTATCGTCATAAAGTCTTGAAGATTTAGGAATAATACTTTTAGCTCTTACTATAAATTCGTCTGATTTATTTTCTGGAACAGTAATAATAGGATCAGTAATTAATTTATGTAATAATTTAGAATCTTCAGCTATTTTTTCCCAATTTTCAATTATTTTATCAACTTCCCTTTCAGCATCCTATAAATTATAACCTTCGTCTGTTCTAACTTTTATTTCATTAGTTCTATAATCGTCTCGATTCATTGCTCTTACTATTCTTTCGCCATTGACAAAAGCATAATTATGCTAAGTTAGAAATGACATTAAAGGGATTTCTCCATTTTCTCCAGACTCTGATATATCTCCATTTAGTAAAAAATTATCCTAAGTTTCTTTTGTTTCTTTTGGATTAACTTTTATATTATTTAAAAGTTTTTCCTAAGAATCCCTTTTTAAATATTTAGAATATAGAATATCTGACATACTATTGAGCCCTTCTAATTCTGCTTCATCTAAGGCTTTTAATATGGACTCTAAACTATACCATGTTCCATTAATATTATATTTACAATCTTTTAACATTTTTCCTAAACCTTTCCTTCAGATATTTGTTTTTCTAACCAATTTATCTTTTTTCTCTACAAAAAGAAATCATCATTTTTTATAAAAGATAAAAAATCATCTCCAGAATCAAGTAAATGTCCTATTTCCTAATTAAACCTTTTAAATACATTCTATATATTATTGCCAAATACTTTATAAATGTTTGTTTCTCCGTCAAATATGGAAGATATTCCGTTCTTTATAAAATTAGACTATTCCTTGAACAATTCTTCTAAATTATTATTTATTTTATTATGAGAAATATAATCTCCAAATGCTATAACAAATCCTTCTTCATATTTAGATGCCATTGGAAGATTTTTATATTTGTCTAAAATTCTATTTTTAGTATAACTTGGGAGATAACTCCAAACCTACTCCATTAATTTAATATATGCATCATAATTTATTTTTTTCAAATAACCTAGTACTAAATGAGAATACTCATGAAATATATCTCCAGAAGAAGCCAGAGTAGAGTTTAAAATAATTTTATTTCCTATTATAAATGCTTTAGCATCTTCTACTTTATACTATTTTTGGATTTCATCATTATTTAAAACCTCTATAGATAATCCAAATTTATTTCCAAAAGTTGTTTTAACAGCATTAAAAAGTTCTATAACAGGATAGTTATTATTATTTTTAAATTCTTTTAATTCATTGTCTTTAGTTTCTATAACTGTCTAATATCTTTTATCCTATTTGTCCTTGTAAGTAGATTCTATATAAAAATTTCTATATCCACTTTCTGATATTTGTTTTGCAACATTAGCCATTTCATCTATAGAGGTTCTTCTATCCTCAAATTTGTTATTTAATTCATGAATAAAAATTATAGCATCCATTATATTATCTATGTAATTTAAAGCTTCTGGACATATAGCTCCTATATATACCTCAAAATCTTCCATAGTTCCTGATTGCACTAAATCCTATTCTATTTTAGGAATAACTCTACCAAATTCAATTGGATAATTTCTTATTCTAATCAAAGATCCAGAGGGAAGATACTTCTAAATATTTCTTTTTCCATTTCCATATAAATATAACTATCTAAAATCGTAATAGTCTGAGGCATTTTCTTTACTTATTTTCTAATCAATAAAAGTTTTAGCTTCTTCTTTAGAATTGAAAGATTGTGCTCTAGAAGTTTCAGATAAATATTCAAAGGAAGGAAAATATTTTATCTATCCATCTTTTTTATATTCAAAAATGTAATGTCCCCTATAATCTTCATAAGACATTGAAGTAATTTCATTAAAACCTATGTTATATATTCTTTTTATAGAAGGAAATTCTTTTTTTAACTTTATAGTATCTTTATAATTTGATTCATAACTATAATTCATCCAAGGTTCTTTACTTATTATATAATTAATTATTCTTTCTAGTTTATTTTCTTCTCCAGGAAATAAAGAATCAAATTCGCTTGTGGAAGAATCTTCTTTTAAAAATTTTTTAAATTTAGTAAAGGTATCAGGAATTACCTTAGATATTTTTTCATCAAATTTTAAAATTTGGTTATAAAATTCTTCTAATGAAATAGTAGCATAATTTGAATAGGGATTTATAGTTAACCTTACAAAAAATTCATTTGCAGTAGCATCTTTAAATTCCTATCTTCTACTTATATAACCTAAATTAGAAAGTAAAGTATTTAGTCTTTCATAAACAGATTCATTTTTAGATGTTCTAAATTCTCTAAAAATATCTTTATTATTAAGATACTATATTACCATTTCTTGGGTAGAAACCATTTTGCTGGCTTCTCTACATCTTTCTAACAATTCTTTTGAATCTTTATCTAATTTAGATAAAATATCATCTTCCTACACACTTCTTTGTAGAGATAAATAATTAGAAAGATTCTCTAAATGATTAAAGTTATTATCAATTATAAAGACCTTATTTCCTTCAGAATCTTCTCCGATTCCAAACTATAATTCTTGATTCAATGTTGTATAACTATTAATTAACAAAACACGTACATCATCAAATCCTTCTGGAAAATTATTTTTTGGAAATCTATTTTTTAGACTTCCTATATTAGTATTTGGAATTATTTTATTAGTTTCTTTTATCTCTGATAGAACTTGGGACTTTATTAACTTTCCTTGTCCTATAACAGTCTTTATTTTAGATTTTAATTCTTCATATTGATTACTATTAAGGTATTGTCTTAATTCTTGTAATGAATTAGGTAGAGATGGGACTTCCACCTCTACCTTTTCATTATTTCCAGTAGTAATCGTTACTATACATGCCATATTAACAATTATGTGTTAAGTATATATACCCTTGCTCTAACAGAGTTTCAAGAGCTTGTTTCCAATCATTATCTAATTCTTTTAATATGGAATCTGCATATTCTGAAACACTTAGTCCAAATCCATATTCTTCTAAATCAGCAATTCTTTGCTTTCTCTCAAATTCTGATTCATCAGTAATTTCAATTAATCCAGTATAGGGAAGTTTTGTATATTTACCTATTTTTCCTGTATTTCTATAATAAGAAAGAGTTTCATCATTATTACGCATTTTCACATATAAGTCTTTCTTTCCATTTAAAGATGTAACTTCTTGAGCTGAATACATTAATAATGATTCTAAAGTGTTAGAAGATTTAATTTCCTCTAATAAGTTTGAATCCTGTCTAATATTATAATCTAAATCGGCTATATATTGTAAATAATCATTTATTAAATAATCATTTGCATTATTTTTAACTAATTCCTAAAATAGAGTAGTCATTCTATCACTACCATATCTATTTTTATTAACTATAAGATTATATAACATAAACCAATCTGACAAAGATGTTCCATTTATCTAAATCTATTTTAATTCTTTAAATCCATTTAATAATTTTTGAAATTTAGAAGTAGAAAAAGGACTACTATCGACATTTAACATATCAATATCAAGTTTGTAAATTGGAATATTTCCATCATTAGCAGGAACGAGATTTCTTATGAAATCATTGGTTTTAATTAAATTATTTAAATCTGAAGCAGACATTCCATTTTGAGGATGTTCAAAATAAGTTCCAGCCTATAATTCGGGAATTATATACTATTCAAATATATATTTAAAATTCTAAATACCCATTATAGCTTTTAAATTTATATTTCCTGAAGCTTTCTATCTTTCGCCTCTGGTTCCAAACATTTCCCAATCGTCTTTGGTTGAAATAGAAAAATTTCTATTATTAATATAATCTTTAATTAATATAGTATTTATAGCTTGATTAATTTTATTTATAGTATTATCTGGAACATATTCAGAAATACCATAAGTTTGTTCCATATAATAATCTCCTAATCTACTTTTTAAAGAAATTTCTGAATCCATTATTGAAACTACTCCTAACATTTCAAACATTGCTTTAAAATGGGGAATATAATTAAACTAAGCAAAAACATTAATTGTTTTCTTTATTTTATCATAATAATTAATTAAGTTCTCTCTATATTGTTCGTCTGATAGATATTTAGTAAAATCAAATTCTATTCTTTCAGAAGCTAAATCATGATTTTCCTATACTATTCCATTTTTTGTAATTCCTAAAGCTTCTTCTCTATTTGAAATTATATTCTTAAAAAACTACTTCCATCCAACTAAATTTTCTTTGGTGGTAGGAGCTCCTTGATTAATTCCTAAACCTCTACCTAAACTACTGAATTCATTGGCTCCCTCCAAAACATTCCTAAATTCATTAGCATCAGCTAAAATTTCATTTAATTCTTCTACGGATTTTCCTTTTAAAAACCTTGTAATATTAGTATCTTTATTAGATATATTTCCCGAAAGCACTTTTTTAGTTTCTTCTATAAGTCCTTTGCTAATAGTGTCTAACGAACTATAATATCCAGTAAATACATTTTGTTGACTACAAGATTCTATAAAAGAAACAGCATCACTAGTCATAAAAGCAACAATATCTTTTACATCAAATCCTAATGCTAATAAATATAAATGACATTTAGCTGTAGCTTGTCCAGAGTTAATTTTATCCAAAATAAGCTCTTTAGCATTATCGGTCGCTGCACTAATATATTGAGAACCAATAAGGTCAGTAGTTTGATTTGGTCTCAATGGATTAGAAAATTTCTATCTAAGATTTTCTGCCCTATTAAACTCCCAATTTGTATCAGGAAGTCCATTTATTTCTAATAATTCAAACTTTTGTCTCTAATCTTCTGGTAATTCTTGATTTCTTTTAGAATCTATTACAAATCTATTATTAATTCTACTAGAAACAAAAGAAAACTAAGCCCTTTTAACATCCTATTCATTTCCATATCTTAATACATCATTTACATAGTAATTCCACATCAAGTTGGCTTTCTATCCATTAGCTGCTATTCCTACTACATTTTTTCCTACCATATTTTGATTCTACATAATAGCTATCATAGATGGATTCAAAACTGTTAAATTAGAAGAAGATTTAGCTTTTGGAGTAGTAGAAGCTGCCATCTATAATTCATCCATTTCTATAGGAGAATAAGCTGCCATCATATTTCTAATTCCTTGTATCTATTTCTGAATATGAGAAGATACAAAATTTTTCATAGCAGCTACTTTATAAATATCTGGAATATGTGTATTCTAATGGTTATTTATATGATTTTCTATAGTATCTTCTACTCCATTATAAATTATTTTTCCATCTCCTTCATAATTCAATTTTAAAGAATTTTGTCTCTTTAAGAAATTTATTAATTTAATTAAATTATTTATTTGTGTAACACCTGTAGAATTTTTTATATTATTAACATATTCAGTTATATCTATACCATCATTAGATTTTTCATAAATTCTAGTAGGATCTGGATATGGAAGATTTTCTGAAGCATGTAATTCTTCTAACGTATTATAATTAAATAAAGAAGACCATCCTATATAATTTCCATTTTCATCAAATTCGTGTCCAAGCATATAACTATGGTCAATATCATAATCAGATCCTTGTAAATAAGTCTAAAAATGACTTACATATGCCTATGTAGTATCTACTCCAGTAAATCCTACTAGGTTCATATACATAAATGACTATAAGGTTTGTGCAGGAATACGCGAACTTGTAAAGTCTTTAGATTTTAAAAATGAAATATATTTTTTATGTTTTAATCTATCTCTATAATTCTAAACATAATCTTTGTAAGAGATTTTTCCAATCTTTAATCTTTTGATATTGACATATTTATCAGAAGCTTTACTTTGATCTTGTTTTTCTTTATTAGAAGATGCTATTCCTAATAATAAGTTTGAAGTATCAGATAAAAACTATTTTAAATTAGGATTTTCTTTAGTCTAATTAGAAAGACTTCTAAAAATACTAGCTACTAAAGGTAATCTGTTTAATTTATAATTATAATTTGGATGTATTAATTCATACGAATCGGAATTATAAATATCTTTAATTAATTTTCCTGTAAATTCTCTTAACTAAGCATCATTTCCCTTGAAAACTTTTTTTAATTTTGTTTGATTTATATTATAATATTTAAATTTCTTACCATTTTGTAGTGGAGAATAAGCATTTTCTATAAATTCTACATATTCCCAAACATTCTTTCCATCCCAAGAGTAATTACCTTTAATTTGATTTCCTTCTTCGTCATAAAACTTTCCATCTTTATAAGAAATATTATTAACAATAATTTCCCTTCCAATTTCGAAAAGTTTTATATTATCCTGAGTAACAAATATTTTATGAACTAATTCTCCCTACTCAATAGACTCTTGTTTAATAGTATTTTTCCATCCTCTTAATCTTTTTTCTGAGGAACTATTTACTGAAATATATAAATGATTTCCATTATTTTTAATTAATGCTAAATCATAATTAGCTGTAGTTGTTAAACTTATAGGTTTAGAAAAACTTTCCTCCACTATATCATTAACAGAATCATAATAATTCAATCCAAATCTCGATTGATATATATTAGATCCTATCATTTCAGCGGGTTTATTTTCAATATTATAGATTGGAGTTTTTATATCAGCTAATTCATCCTCTTTTGAAAGATATATAAAACCTTTATCTATATTATTTAAATGTTTCTATATAGCTTTTCTCTATTCTCTTGTAGGAGAACCAAAAGCTTCTTTATAAGTATAGTGAGCAAAAACATTACTTTTAATAGTTCTTCCCCCAATATTATAATTAAAAGTTATTTTAGCTGGAGCTAAATCCCTACCTTTAGTAATATTTTTTTGAAGATATAGTTCTGATATTTCTGTAATTCCATTTTCTGTTAATATATTTGTAAGAAATTGTCTAGTATTATTAATAAAATTTTGATATTTTTCCATAGTATCTAAGGAAAAAGTTATCTAACCCTATTGTTCTCCTATAAAATATATTAAATTAATATTATCACTTGGATAGTAAGATGAAGCATTATTATCATAAGGAATATCTTTCTATTTTTCTTCTAAAAACTATTTAACAGCTTTCCTATTAGCTTCGGATATAGATTCTCCTGGTAATGGGTTTACTTCAACCTAATTTAAAATATCTTCAAACTACATTACTTTACCATCAATGTCCCATACTTGACATATTTGATAACCCGGAGTCATTACCATTCCATTTCCTGGATATTCACGTTTAATACTCTTTTTATTTATTACAGAAGCTACTGTAGATATAATTTGATTATATATATTATCATCACTAAAAGGAATCTTAATTTTATCTAAATCATGATTTACTGATTCATTAAATTCCTTCTTTAAAGCATACATTATTTGAGTAACAAGTCCTGCTTTTCCTCCTCCTAAACTAATATTATTTAATAGAGTTCTTCCTACTATTTCATATAATTTTTTATAATTATTAGTTTTATCGGAATTAAAAGAATTTATACTATCTAATTCTACCTATGAAGCTTCGATAGATAATCTACCTAAAACTTCATATATATCTTTCACATAATCATGATAGAACCCATTAGCATCTAATGATGATATTACCTGTGAAAACTCAGTCATTCTAGCTTCATCAGCAGTATGATCAGAATCTTGTTGGATACCATATCTACTAGTATCCATTGTAAAATAAGTTAAATCTGTATTATCATAAAAAGAACTTCTTGGATTAATATTAGAAGCCCCATTTTTAATAGCAGTTTGATTAATTATATAATTAATTAAAGCAGTTTTTAAAGGTTGTCTATAATTAGTTTGATTCCTAATATTTCCATTTCCAACTTTTATGGAGACATTATTCATAAAATTAGCAACTGCATGATTAGAAGCTTCAGAATAATGTAATTGTTCATCATCCATCAAAGATTGACTATATATTCCTCCTAAAGCTGCATGTAATTCATATAAAGAAGATATTGTATTGCAATTTTCTGGAATTTGTTCTCCCTCTCGTATTTTATAATGACTTCTCCCATTGAAAAAATGATATTTTTTAACACTTAAATTTTCTTCCTAGTCTAAATCAGGTTCACCATCAGATGTTACAGCAGATTCTATAGTATAATATCCTATATCATCTTTTCCAAAATCTTCTATTTTATAAGATTGATTCCCAATTTTATAATATAAAGAATTTCCCTACAAGATGTCCGAATTAAAATCTATTTTTCCAGAATTTTTATGTGCTGCCATTCTAGTTATATCAGTAATTTCATCTCCCCAATACTATTTAGTCATTTTCCAGAACAAATCATAAAGTTTTACATCTGAATTTTCTGACTAACGCATCCACTAATTAGTGATTGTGTGTTCAGCATATTTTACCAATTCAGCACTCATGTATTTAGCCACAAATCCGTGCCATAAAGTCTTTTTAATAGTCCCTACTTCTGAATCCTATAAAGATAAATTTTCAAGAATAGAAGTAAATGGATCTATAAAAGCTGCTCCATCATGACTATCTACAGGTTTGTCTTGCTTTCCACTAAATTGATATACTGGAGCCTTTATGTCCTCAATAACTGCACATCTCATTGTTCTAGCTATTCCATCTAAGGAATTTTGGAAGAAGTATCTCATAGTACCAGGTAATGTTACTGTTCTTTTTAACTGTGCATTTTGAGCAGCAGATTCTACTTCATATAATAATTTACTTAATTTACTGTCAATCTCTGCAAATCTTCTATCGGTATAATAAGGTATTCCTTCATCATCATGAAATATGTTATTATCAAGAGCTATTCTTATATCAGATAAATTTAAATTAGAAATCTCTCCTAGACTCTAGTTTATAAAATCTAACTCATCCTTAGTAAATGTTGTTAAAATTTTAGCATTTATCCCATTAAGACTTTTTACTTTATGATTTAATTCAGAACCTATTAATTGAAATCTAAGATTATTAGAAATAAGAGTATCAGTATAGAAATATTTTTCTAACAAAGGATTTATTTCTGCATCAACAGGTATGTCTCCATAAAATATTAAATTTCCTGAAGAATCCTTAGCTAATGCCATTAATCCATTCTATATCCAGGATTTTGCATTTAATTTGGATAAAGCTTGATTTAAAGTTTCTGATTCCTAAAATGATACAAAATTTTTAGATAGACTTTGTATATATTTTATTTTCTCCTATCTTAATCTATTGTGAAGTTCTGTAGGATCTGTATATAGTGTTTTATATTGTAAAAGTAACTCATTTAAAGCCAATCCTTTGCCCACCTTTCTATAATGAAGTTCTTCCATTATACTAAGCCCTTTTGATTGAGCTAATTTAGCAAGAGAAATAGCATCTAAATTTTTAAGTCTTTTATTTATTTCCTTTACATCCCTTGTTTCAAATAATTGCTCATAATCATCAAGAACTTGGTTATATAGCTAATAGTAAGCCTGACCAATAGTAGTTATAAATTTTCTTTCAAAATCTTCTGAACTAATATCATAAATAGAATCAACTCCAAATAAGGATTTAATGTCTATATCATAATTAATAAATTTCTTTTTATCTGAATATACTGTAGGCTATATAAAGATATGTCCACTTAAAGAGGGTAATAAAAATTTATTGAAGAAGTTATGATATAATAATTCAGAAGAAGAAAAAGAAGCTACTTGTTTACTTGTTCCATTATCTAATCTTACATCTGTATCAACAACAATCCCTGTTATTGCTTTAGGATTTTCAAAGAACAATAAAGAAGAAACTGGGGTAATATTTCCTTCAGATTTCTAATCATTTAATACCTACTAAACCTCCCTACCTATAAATGCAGGGCTTGTATTTGGTATATTTTCTCCAGATAAATTTTTAGTAACAGATTTAATATCATCACCTCTTACAATTCTTCTGGCCTATATAAGATGATCTGCCCAAGTCGATTCTTTTTGTGATTTTCCTATAGCATATACAAAATTGCCCCGATAATTTGAATAAAAAATACTATTATATATCTTTCTATCGACCCTATCAGAACTTATTACTTTTTGCGGATAAAATTCTTTTAAAAATTCTTTTATATTACCATTAGAATTAATATTAATTTTAGTAGCTTCATGAGCTTTACAAGCTGCTCTTAATAAATATTTTAATCCTTGTTCTATTGATTCTTGTCCAGTAAAAGTATTAAAATAAATATTTAATAATTGTAATCCTTCCTAAGAAGATCCAAAATTTGTATGTAACATAGCATCTATAAAAGATACTACTTCCATAAATTGTTCTTGAGGGTCTGAAAGATTGTCTCTATTAATTAATTTCGTTCTTTTAGAAGCATTGTCTAAGTCAATATTAAAATAAGTACTTAAAGATTGGTTATTATTAACTAATAATCTACTTCCTTCTAGAAGGTTCATTGTAAAACTAGAATCTCCTAAAATTCCTAAATTATCCTTTCCACTATTTAGTCTTAGAGTAATATTTCCAATTTGTATATTATAATTAGATTCTGAATCATAGTAAGAATTATATTTATTTATACTAACTTTTCTTCCAGATTCTCTAGATTTCTTATTTACAATATCTTTATAATCAAATAACTCTCTCTTATTTGCATATTTTTTCTTTACTTGAACTTTATACTCAGAAGTATCAAAATCGTACACTACTTCCAAATAATCCATTTGTGATATAGAATCAAAAGCTCCAACTATAGTTTTTAATATAGAATATTGAGGATCTATTCCTTGTAATTTATAAGAATTGTCTTCTATATTATATATAGAATCTTGACCTCTATATAAAAAATCATTTATAGATTCTAATATTCTATATTCATGTTCATTTATTTTATAATCAAGTTTATCGTCTTTAAAAGCCTTTTTAATATCTTCTCTTACAGTTCCTGTCTAGGTAGTTATTAGTTCAAATATTCTTTTAAGAGATTCTTCTGGAGAATTATGAAAGTTTAACATTAAATTTCTTAATTCATCAGATGTCTAAGCCTAATATAAATGATCTTTTAACTTTAAGAGAGCTGTAAAATAATCTATAGTAGATAAATACTAGTTTGAAGAATCTTTTAAAGGAATGTTTTCAATTATTAATTTTGAAAAAGAACCTAATTCTTTTAAACCATCCTTAACTTCTATACCCCACCCTTTAGACATATTATTAGAAGCTCCATATTGATATTTATATTCATAAGTGCCATCAGGGTTTCTAATAATAATCTAATCATTATCTTGATTAGATGAAATATATTTTCCAAAAGAACTTTCTAATAATTCATCAAAATGAAGTAATTGAATATAAGAATTTACAGCTTGAATTAGTTTACTATTTCTTCTATTTGTATATTGTGCTAAATATTCCTATTCAAGTAAATCAGTTAAATTAAACTAATTTAGTATTACATAAAAATCATCTAAAACATTTAAATATCCAGTGTTTATTTTATGATTTTCATTAAAAATATTGGCAGCAGGTTTTCCAGTTTCTTCACTAATTTCTGGAGTAATACCTCGTTCAGCCAAATATTCATAAATATTTTTGTATAGAGAGTTTTTATAATTTTCAATAGCAGAATTTAAATCTGAAACTCTACTAATTTTAGTTTTATCCTTTCTATTTATAATAAGAATATTAAAAGCCTACTTTTTAAAATTTTCTTTACATTGATTTTTTAATAATACATTTTCTCCAAAAAAATCTGACAAATCATTGTCTAGATTCTACTCATTTTTATCATGCTATGACTATAAATCAGCTTCTGGAATAATTGCAGATATTGGAGTAGAATCTTTCTGACTATCTAATTTAGATTCTGGAGGATAATAATATAATTTTAAAAGATTTATTAATCTATTTTTATCATAATCATCCAAATTAGTAGGTAACTAAGTTATTAAGGAATTAATAAAATCATCTATGCTATCAATATAAGTATCTTCATCAACAGAACCATCATATACTAATGCATAATCCTACTTAGTATCTGTAAATTCATTAATGATCTATGATACAATATTAGATACTCCTTTGTAATTCCAGTTGCCTGGAATTACAATAGGATTATCTTTTGAATTAAATAAATTTTTAGAACATTTCATATTATTAACTTAAAGGTAAAACACATCCTTGATTACTATTTTCAGGTAGTTTATCAATTAGTGCTATTATATTATCAATATAGTCTTCAAATCCTTCTTCTTGAAGGTTACTCATTCGTTTGTTATTTTTTAACTATTTTTTACTAAGTTTTTTAGTAGAACTATCATTATTTATAAAAGCTTCTATAAAGTTTTCATCATCAATGTTTAGTTCTTTCTATATATATTCAGCAATCTAGCTTATATTGGCAATTTCTTGTTCATCTTTTGGATTTTCATCAGTAGCTATAGGCTTAGATTCTTCTATTATATATTTTCCAAATTGAACATCTTTTGTTATATAAATAACTTTTCCGTTTGAAGTAAATTTTATTTGATTAGAAGAAGAACTACCCAAATTCTAAATATCTGAATAAGTCTATGAGAGTACTTGCTATAACGTAATAAAATTAACTCCGTCAAAAGCTACAATTGTATTTAATATATCCTCTGCTTTATGTTTTTCAAACATTTTATTAATGTTATTTTTTATTTCACTTTCAATAGTCTGTTCTATTTCTTCTTCGGAAGTTCCTTCTGCTATATTAATATCTAAAACCCTATTTATATTCTATAAATCATATTTCTAATTTACAGACCTCTCTGCATTATCAGATTGTCCTTCCTACTCTGAATTATTATATTCATTAAATGAAAATCTAATCATGGGCCCAGAAGGGACTACATCAGCAGAATAAAACATTGGATTAGTAAGCACTTTCCTATTAGTTCTGTCTGAATCATAATCATCCTATATAAAAGTATCAACAAAAAATCCTTTATCAAATAAACTTCCAGTAATAGTTCTAGCATTATTAAAATCATTAAATTTTGGAGTAGTAGTTAAGCCATGAAATGCAAGATTAAACATATTAATAATTCTCTTATCAATAATTCCCTAATCTCCAGTATAATGCTCTACTCCAGGAGTAGTTATATTAATATTACCTTCTTCAATAGTTTGGATTTCATCATATATATTTCTATATATTGAAGCATAATCTAAAGGAGTATCTCCAATTTTTATTGGATAATTATCAGTATTAAATTCTGCCCCCTGAAAACCTTTAATCATTATATTAGTTCCAATCTATTTAATGATTGTAGGTAACATTCTAACTCTATCTAAAGCTCCAAAATTATAATCAACAGTTCCAATATTAGTAACTACTTTTAAAGATCCTCCAGACCTAATATTTTTAACCCAACCTTTTTCTAATTTTTCCCATTCTTCCTAAGAAGCTTTTATATCTACAAAAGCTCTTATATCATTTTTAATTATAGGCGGAATTAATCCTTTTTCTCCATTTTCATCAGCATCTATAACATTATCAAATAAAGCTCTTATGGACTATTCATACTATTCTGCTAATTCTCTGTTTATAAATCCAACTGAATTACCATCTTTTAGTTTTCTTACATAAACTCCATCTTTAGAACTAAATCCTAAACGATACTATCCAGTAGCATTATTATTAAAATTCCATAACTATTGAAGCTATTCAAAATCATCTTTCTTATTATCTTGAACCCATTTTCTAAATTCTTCTTCATTAAGATAATCTTTATTAAGACTGTTTTTAGCTTCATCATATAATTTAGAATCTAACCTTGTAAGTTTATCTATTAGATCATTATCAGAATTAAAATATTTTTTAACCTAATCATTAAAATTAATTATAGAGGCTCTAAAATTCCACAAAGACAAATACATTCTTACTCCAACAGGAAGAGACTCAAAAGGAAGATTAAACTATTTGCTCTCAGATACATTAACTTTATAATATTTATTTACATAATTATTTCTAATTAAAGATTCAAAACTAACACCTTCAGTATCTAATACAACTGCTCTTACTTCTATATTCTAATTTTCTCCAGATCTCTATTTAGCATAAATCTCTGCTAGTTCTGAAGGATTTAAATTAGTATTTGCTGAAACATACATTATAGGTTTTCCCGCCAAAGAAGGTTTCAATCCTAATGCCTATAATTTATCTTTTGATAATATAGTATATATAGGAGAAGTTACATATCCAATTGTAGCATATTTATAAGACTATTTTTCATCTAAATCTAAAAGTCTATATTTTTTTGATCGTCTTAAACTTGTAGTTCTAGTAAATTGAGGAGAATTAATTCTTCTTTCCTTTTGTTCTACTATGTTTTTAAGTTCTAATTCATATTGATTTATAATCTTATCAATCTCAGAATTTATTTGGGCATCAGATAAATTTGAATTTTGAGCTTTAATTCTATCAAATAGAATATCTCTATTCTATTTTATATTTTCTATAGACTATACAGCTCCTAAAGTTATAGTATAAACTTTTCCATTTTTATGTATTCTAGCCTATAAAGAAATTACTTGAGGAGTTCCCTTAGAATTATTTATAAAAGAATTTTCATCATCAGTTAAATTCTACTAAATTCTTAATGTATGATGTTTATTTAAATCTTTATCTTCAGAAACAATATAATATTCAATATTTTTTAAATCTTCTTTAGTAAATAGTCTTTTTATATTAATGGGTAGAGAGTCATAATTATTCTAAAAATGAATGTAAGATTTTAATTTAAGTAATATTTCAGAATATTCTCTCTAATCTTTAGCTGTTTCTAAAGAGTCTTTTCTCTAAGTTGGGGGAAAATATTTCTAATAATCGTCACTTAAAAGAATATCTAAATCCCTTAAAGATCCATTTGATTTCCAAACTTCTTTATTATCAGTATTTTGAATATTGAGTCCTGTAAAGCCTATATTTCCAAATATACTAAAAGGAGTATCTATACTAAACTATTTCTACTTATCCTATATTTCTTCTTCTCTTCTGTCTTCGCTATTAAACTTGGGCCCTATTTCTATAGGAGCGTCTACAACCACTACTTCATTTTCAGACAAAGGAGTAACAGTTTTAGACTATACTTCATTGTTTGTATTCTAAATATTTCTAGGAGTTAAATCTAAAGTATTTAAAAATTCTAATTTACTTTTAGTAAATTCTTCTATAGATTGTGGATTTAGTGTTATAGCATCTGTAGTGTTATTTTCTTCTTTATTTCCCTAAATATTATCAGTAAGATGATTATCAATAATAATACTACCTTTTCTACTCCTAGTTATCATAGTATATAAATTCTAAAGGTAGGTAAACATTATATGTTGAGGAGTATTTTTTCCATTAGTAGTATCATAAGTCCAATCTTTATTTATTACAATATAATCATATTCTTTACCTTGTATTTCAGAAGGACTATTTAATTCTACATTTTTTCCTGACTCTTTTAATCTCTAATAAACACTATCAGTAGCAGATCCAACATAGCCAATTAATTTATCCCCTAGAGCTTCTATCTGTTCATCCGTTATTTCAGGAGTTATTAAATCCCCTGTTAATAAACCTTCTTTAAAATAAGAATGTAACTAAAAGTTTTTAAATTCATTCTTTTTATAATTTTCTGCTAAAATTTTTCCTTCTTCATTTGTAATAGTCTATCTCAAAGAATCTAACATATTCTCTAGAGACCTCTAATTTAAAAACTTCCAATAATTACCTTGTCTTAAAGAGATTCCTAACCTAGGAGTTCTAAATGCCAACATATTATTAGGAGCAATACTATAGCCAACATCTTGATTACTATTCTGATTTTCATCTCCGAGAAGGAGTAAATTAATATTATTTAATTCAGCCCATTTTGATAATAATAAAATATCAGCATGACTAAATAATGTTATTTCATCAATTATTAAAGTTTTAGGGGGATTTTCTAACTTTTTAAATTTAATAGAATCTTTTAAAATTACATAAGGACTAATACCTTTTCCACCAATCTTAACTTTCTAACCATCTTTTCTAGACTGTAATTCTGTTTGAATTTGAGCATATTCTCCAGGTTCTAAAACTTCATTAAATAATTCCTATTTAGTTATTCCTCTTCCATTAGGATTTAATTTTATTAAGTTATTCACCTATTGAGATGTAGGTCCACTAAACCAGATATTATCATTAGTTGAAGAGTATCTAGCAATTACATCGGTCTTTCCAGCTCCTCCCAATCCTGTTACTATAGTAGTATTATGTAATACTGGAATATATAATATTAAGTCTTTTGATATGGCATCTAAAGCATCATTTATAAATTTTGCATTATTCTACTAGGAACTAGATAATTTAATAACATGTTCTTGAAATGAAAGTGGAGCAAGAGTTTGTCCATCTCTTCCAACAGATTTAGTTTCAATATGTTCTTTATATTCTCTATAAAAATCTACTGGATCTTTGGCTATTATAGATAGTATATAAGTAATTTTATCATAATCTGTAAAGTTGTCTTGATTAATACTTCCATCTAATCTAGAGGTAAACTATAAGACTAATTTCTAGTTGGTATTTGTATAGTTAGGAATTATATTTTTAAATATTTTTACGAAGTCTTTAGCTGATTTTCCAGATTTCCAATAATTCTCATGTAAAAGTTTAGCTATTTCAAAGATAGCATCTTCTTTATCTAAATCTATATTTTCAAATCCTTCTAAGAAATCTGTTCCGTCGGCTAATTTAAATCCATTTCTATTATTTTTAAAGAACTCTAGTTTAACTTTAGAAAATTTAGAATCAAATTCTTTAAATTCTTTAATTTTATTTAGAGAATTTTTTCCTGAATTGTAAATCCACTAATTAATTTCTTCCCTATATTCCTATAAACTTCTTTTAGATACATTAAAGAGATCTCTGCTCAATTCTGGATATTCTTCAAAATTTTCTATTTTATGATTTCTTCCAAACTCATTTATAGTTTTATAAAAAGGCATTATATGAAAATATGAATCCTATTGACCAGCTGCTGTAATAAATCCTTCGGCTATATCAATATACTGTAAAGCCTTTTGGAGAGCCTCTAACTAACTGCCATTTAAAAGAAAATCTTGAGGATTATCTAGTCTTTCATACTATTCATATATAGACTATAAAACATTTTCTATATCAGAATAATTATCACCAAGACTAGATGCTATACTTTTTATTAATTTTATAGTTGGAATATTATTAAATGTAATTTTTCTCTTTACATCAGTTAAGGCTTTATATAATTCATCATCTTTAATGTTTTGAATATTCTAATCCATTAATTGATTTATATTATTTATAATAGTAGGTAAACTATTATCTACTATATCATCAATAAAGTCTTTTCCAACTAAAACTATATTCTAAAGATCTCCTTCAGAGAAACTATATTCAGGAGTTTCATATTTTCTTAATATCTCATTCTTTAAAGTATCATTTTCGGCATTAGGATTTAACATTAGATTATGAGCTAATATTAAATCATCAAGTACTTCTGGATTTAATACTGGTGTAAAAGCCGCTACATTATCATTAGTTTCTTCTTCTATGTTATCCGTATTTAATTCTCCATATCCTTGTAATTGATTTAATAAATCTATAAATGTGTATGAAGGCTATGGCAAATTACTAAATGGATCATACGAAATCCCTAAACTTGCAATTACTTTCTTTCTTAAATTTTCAGAAAAAACCTAATTTACTTCCTATTTTATTTCCTCAAAATTAGATAAATCTTCGTTTAATCTAGATATAATATCTTTTATTTTTATTTGTATATTCTAATCTTCATTAAAAGACTAAAATGCTTTATTAAGTAATTCACTAGTAGTAGTATTAGGAAGAAGTTTAAATTCTTGAGATATTTTATTAGAAACTATATCTTTCCTGCGTTGTGTAATTGCAGCAGACAATCTTCTATAAGAAGATGGATCAATCATAGATGTATTATCAGCAAACTACTATATAAATTTAGCTATATTCTAACTATTATAATCTTTTGCTAATTCCTATTTTCTAGTTAATATTTCTTGAGGAGTTAAATTTTCAATTCCTTCAACTTCTTCATCAGAAATATCATAATATTGTTTCATAAACTATAATGGAAATTCTTTTTCCATTTCAGTTACTAAATTTTCCCAAGACTTAACATCATTATTCTAAGAAATATCCTAAATAATAGGATTTATTCTCTTCTACATCTATTTAAAAAGCTAATAAGCTTCTTCAAATTCTAACTTTCTATTCGTTTTATTATAATTTTCCCACTCTTCTAAAAATTTAGACTCTTCTTCGGCTGTCAGATTATAAGGATCTTTGTTATAATTATTCCAAACAAATTGTTGAAAATTCATAGAGGTAAATTGTCCACTAATTTCTGGATTCATAGCAAAAAGAATTCTATCAACATATTCATTAGCATATTTACCTTCTCTAAAATTATTAATTTCTTCTTTTAACTACTATTTTTTATTCAAAAGTTCTTCCATCTAATTAACATATTCCTAATTCTTTCTTTTATTAGGATCTGGAGTAGAATCTTCTAAATCTTTTATTGCCTAATCATTTTGAACAACATCCTAAACTAAATTTTCAAATCTATTATAATAATTGGTTATATATGATTTCCCTTGAAGTACATTTTTAAGGGAATAAAATTTTGGATCAGATAGAATCATTCTTTCAAATAATTTATCATCTGAAATATTTAATTGATTTCCATTTATAATGGATTCCATTTGCAAAATAGAATCTTTCATTGTTTTATAAATAAAATCATTCTACGATTGTCTATTTTCATTAGCAGAAATAAATGTTCCAGATTCTAAATCAGTTGAAAGTTCTCTACTTCCTAACTGTCCTTTATCATGCATTTTATCTAACTACTGTAATATATCGTTAGTTTTACCTTCTTTTATAAGATACATTAATTCTCTTTGAGTGTTTTTATCAGAAGCAGATTTTGGACGTTTTAGAGCCTCTATTCCTCCAAATAAACCGCCTCCGATAGCTCCCCCAAATAAAGACATTGCATATCTTTCAGGAGCATTTTCCCAAGCTCCTATACTATCAGTAGTGGTATATCCAAAAGCAGCCGCCAAGTCATATAAAGATTTTGTAACGTCAGATACTAGTTCTTCTGAAACTTCTTCTAGACCTTCACCTAAGGATTTTCCAACTAAATTTAAAGATCGATCAGCAGCTTTCTCTTTATATTTATTTAAAGTAGACTAAGCTATTTTAAAACCTGCCTACATTTTTCCAAGTAAATTTTTCTTTTCTTCTTTAGTTGTTTCAGAACTTAAAGACTTCAAGCTAGAATTAATAGAATCAGCTTCTTTTCTTAAAACAGATTTAAATTCTCTACGTGCTACAGCTTCAGGATCATCAAAAAACATTTCTCCTAAATGAGCATATTTATCAATTAAAAACATTCCAGTAGTACTTCCAAGAGCCACCGCAGCAGCTTCTTTTTTACTTGCCCCGTGTTCCAAAGCTGATTCATATACATCAGTATTAGAAATAATTGCCATATAGATTAAGGATAAATCCTACCCTAATTTTAATCTATTAGCATAAGCTTTCTATGCTTCTGGAATATATTTATTTAAGGCTGCTTGTCCTATTACAGTATCTTGCCATAAACCTTTACTAATTACTTCATCAATAGTCTAAGCTTCTCTAGATATTCCAGTATAACGAGATAAATTCTAAATTATATCTTGAGATATTTCTTCTTTTTTAGCTTGATTAAGTATTTTATTTGCCTATTGATTATATTCATACATAGCTTTGCCTAAAGCAGAGTCCATTACATTTTTACTACTATTTCCAATTTTAGAAACAGCTTCTGCAATAGCTTTCTGTTGTCCCCACTATAACGCTACATCAGATATTAAATTTCCAAAGTTTTCAAAAGAAAATGTATGTTCTTTAGCGTATTCAGATGTTCCACTTGAAAATTTATCTCCTATAGTAGCTATATTATTTAATAATTTACTGTCTTTAGTATTTCCAAATAAAGAAGTTGATATTTGATACAACATAGGAAGAGATTTAGCCATTTCTCTGGCTACAAACAATCCTCCATATACACTAGTTCCTACTGGTCCTAAAATAGCCATAGGAGCTACTGATACTAAGTTCTTAGCAATTACTCCCACTGGATTTTTATCTAACCCATCTGAATCAAAAAAATCATATTTATTAAGAGAAGAAGTATCACTTGTTATAGTATCTCCTATAGACATTATTTGTTTTCCAATAGTACTTCTACCGTTTAAGGTTTCTAAGTAATATTCTCCTGCTGAATTTAATTTTTTATCTCCCTTCTTATGCTATTCTAAAATTCCCGTAATAGGATTAATATGTTCTCCATCTTCATCATAGGTAGCTAATGTTAAAGCATCCTTAAAGGGATTTAAAATATCCTTTACAAATCTAATTGGATTAGAAAATAAAGTAGCTTCGTTAGCTGAATAGCTCAACTATTTCCCAGTAGAAGAATCTACTATTTTCTACATTTGAGCCAATTCCATATCAGAATATTGTCTATTCCCTTCTAGACCTTGTCCAATAACACCTAAAGAAGTATGTTCTGGATTTAAAACATTTTCAATTCCAACTTTTGGAGTATTTATTCTAGAATCTGGTTTAGCAGCAGTATCCCAGAAACTATATTGATAATTATCTAAATCACTTTCTTGCTAAAAATCCTGAAATTTTTTAGCTTGATTATTATAAAATGTATCAAACTTGTCTTTATTAAAAGTTCCATCAGCATTTTGAAATGCAGGATTTGTAGTAATAAAAGAGCTTTTTAAGTAATCGTCTTTAGATAATAACTATGTATTATCTAAAGACAATCCTTGTACATTTTTAAAATCAGAAGCTGTAAAATCTGGATTATTTATAGTTGCAACTATCCAATCATTTTCTTTCATAATACTTTCGAGCTTGATTCTTTCATATCCTAACGTTTTCTCCAATATTGATATTGTTGAGCAAGTTCCTATGCTTCATCCATTTTAAGGGTCGTATTACCCATTTGAGCCGATATAGGATCATTATTTAACGGAATAAATACATTTCCCCTATAAGCATCATCACCATAAAACCAATAATCAATATCTAAAGAATAATTATTTTTATCTTTATTTGTACTTAATGCAGTTTTTATTCTATTTTCTAATCCTTCATCTGGATTTTTAACCTATTCTATATAATTAGAGGTCTTATCAAACTTAACTTTATCAGTTGTATATGCAGATACTACCATAAACTATCCGAACATTTTTGGGTCAAGAGAATTTCCATTTAATAAACTGTCTAAACCCTGTTCATGTAATTTTTCTGCTAAAGCTTTATTAAATTCTGGATCACTCCAATTTATTGGAATTTTTTTAGAAACTTCTTTTATAGAAGCATCATATTTATCCTTTATAGAAAAATCTACTACTTTATGTCCATTCTAATATTTGCATGGTAAAGTTACTACAGTAAATCCTCCTCCAACATCAAACATTACATCTTTTAAATTATCTGGAGATAATATCTAATCCCCAAAAGTAATTCCTAATCTGCTATCAAGTATTTGACCTAATCCAGTACTTAGCATTTTTTGGATACTCATATCTTCTGTAATATCTGGCAACTAGGATATGTATCGAGAATCCATAGAATATAATTTACTATTACTATCCTTAGTAATAAGTGAAAATTCTCTAGGAACTCCGATTTGACCTCTCTAAATCTAATCATAAACATTAGATTTAATATCCTAATTTCCAGATCCAGCAGATCCGCTTCCTTCTTTTTTAGCAGCTTTTCCAGTAACAGCATCAAATTCTAGTCTAGTTTCCTAACTTCCTTTAGACTAAACAAGACTAGTAAGCATATCACTAGCAGTTACTCCCTACATATCAGCATGAATAGCCAAAGTTGTTTTCATATTTCTAGGAAGTATGGAAGATATATATTTTAAAGCTTCCTACATTTGCTACTACTACTGTTTCGTATATCTTGTAAATTTATAATCTCCTTCAGGAGCTTCTGCTAATAATTTAGCACCCTCTTTAATATCATCAGAAGCTTTCTTGGTATATCCTTCTATAGTTTCTTCAGAAGAACCCAAAGTAGGAAGATTATCCTTTATAAAATCAGCTATTTTAGTAATTCCTATTCCATTACTTAATATTCCACTAATATCTCTAAAAGCCATATTAGTATCATAAGCTCTAAGATTTAATAAATCATTATTTGTTAATGGAGTTAATTTGTTTTCTTTAATATTATTCCAACTATCAAAACCTACTGAACCATCAGCTTTTTGATAAGCTACTCTTCCTATATTATCAATAGCAAATTCATTCATAGCATCATTACTTATAACTCCTTCTTTAGCTTTATCATAACTATTTTTACTAAATTTTACATTATTAATTTGCTGCATTTGCTATAAATATATAGTAGCTAAATCGTCAGAACTTATATCATTTCCAAAAGCTTTAGATTTAGCTAAAAATTTCTACATATTCATATAAATCCCATTAACATCAGAGGGAAGTCCTTCGAGTTTACTAAATAAATCTTTTATTACATCTAAAGTTTCATCTTTTTTAGAGGTTCCAGAAGAACCATTACTTCCCAGACCAGCTGTAGTACTTCCTTGTGATGTCATTGAAGTTTCTCCACCAAGAACTGTTGGAGTATATATTGTAAAAGGGGCTACTCCACCCTACTAATATTTTTTAGTATTTCCTTTGGGGTGAGAAGTTAATTTTTCAATTTTAGGTTTCTTTCTATTTTGAGCATCGGAGGATATTTTAGACATTTTTCTAAAATGTTCTACTGCATCTCTAGTAGATTTATATAAATAATCATCAGCTTTAATTGTTCTTGTAAATTTAGTACCATTTTTTGCAAAAAGTGTCCAAATATCATGTTGTCTTGAAGGTCTAGACTATAATAATTGTATTTGCTTATTTAATTTATAAGTTCTTAAATCCTATAATGCTCTCTGAGTATCAGCACTATTGGGATCTTTATCATATAAATCACTCGCTTTTTTCTGTAAATCTAAAAGTCTAGAATCATTCTATAAATCATTTTCAGACTATAATTCCCATATTCTATCAGCATATAATTGATCTTCAGCCAGTCTCTTTTTAGCATTAGTTTCTATTCCTTTCAAATAGTTATCAACAGAAGTCCAGTTTGCTGAATGTTTCTAAGCGATTAATCTATGTCTCAATTCATTTGCAGCATTAATAGATGCTATGTTAGCATTAGCAACTTCAGTTGCTCTTTGAGTATTAGCCCATTGATGTTGATTAGATTCATCAGAAGTTCTTCTAATTTCTTGATTATCAGCTAAATCTCCTTGAGCACGCATTTCATCTCCAACACGCTTAGCTTCCATCTAATAAGCCATTTGTCTATCGGCATCAGAAGTAAAAGGTCTAGCAGCTCTTGTTTGTCCTTGAGCAGCTCTTCTATAATAAGCCTATTTTGTGGCTTCATCACCAACTACTTGTCTATATGTATTATAAGTCTATCTTAAATCAGGTCTTATACCTTTAATATATTCGTTATATACTCTATTATTATTCCAAATATTTCCAGCTAATCTTCCTGTAGCTATTATTCCAGGAAGAGCTTGTCTTAATCCAGCTTGAAGTTTATCCCAATTAATTCCACCATATCCTTCTTTATGTTGAACAGGTACTTTACCAGTAGTATTTGAATTTTGAGGATTATTCGGACTTTGAGAGACATTAGGATTCTATGGATTATTTAAAAGATCTATATCACCATTAGCCTTTTTATAAACAATAGCTTTAGTCCCATCTTTTAAAATTATTTCATGAAGTCTATTAGAATCAGGATTATTAGGATCAAATTCATTTTCATACTAATCCATTCTTCTAAGCCATGTAGAAGAGCCTTCAATATCTTGTATATCATATCCTCCTTTAGTTAATCCTTCCTAATAACCTATATTATAATCAGAACCTGGACTCATTTGTTGATTACTTCTACTTGCGAACATTCTTCTGAATAATCTATTATGATCTCCAGCAGTACTTGCATTATAAGTCTAATCCTAAGCCCAATGTCCTCTTATTTTAGCAGCATTTTTATTATAAAAATTTACAAAATCTTC
>AUXO014440549.1_pt1 | contig 28279 bp, 48 predicted proteins | sample 768731 | NCBI WGS metagenome assembly AUXO01 (sample SAMN02715735, study PRJNA202380) | gut metagenome | biome: sheep rumen | host: Ovis aries | place: New Zealand: Palmerston North
CTTCTCGTATTGGCACCGCTATGGCACTGTCAACTCCTACAGTGCGTCCGACTCGCTTGCGGCGTTTTTGTTTGCCCTCATTGGTTGACCCTAAACTCCGACCCCTCCACGGGGTCGGTCAACCGCACCCTAAGAAACATTTATAGGAGAATTATACTGATGCAACCAAAGTCAAAAAGGCCATTATCTGATGAAGAATTTTTCGACAGAGCAATAATTTTATGGAATAAAGTTACAGATGTACTTGAAGAAGGCTTTAGTGATAAGCTAAAATATAGGGTAGAAGTTGACGAAAGTGGAGTCGAGCAGTATGTAGAAAACGAAAACTTCTGGAGAATAAAGCTGTTTCGTGAGAATATGGAAAATTGTATGAGTAGTATGGTTGCACACCTTACTCATGCAGATGTTATCTTTATCTCTGATAATCCCGCAAAGGCGATTTATGAATATAATATCCGCCGAAAATATATGACAGATGCCATAGGGGATATAAAAACAGCTATACAGTTTATGCAACACGAAATGAAAAGAAACATAAAATATGCTAAAAGATTTCGTGCACTCATTAAGGACTTAAAAGCAGAAATAGAGTCCATTAAAAATTGGAGACAGTATGATAACTCCATTCTAAACAAAGTAATGGGGTATAATCATTAGGTTTACGTCTGATGCTAGCGCTACGAACTTCTCGAATTGGAACAACAATGGCAATGTCAACAACAACAGTGCGTCCAACTCGAATGCGGCGTTTTTGATTACCACACACCATATTTATAAGTTACGAACTTCAATGGTCAATGAGGCAAGGAGATGTAGACCTTTCCGGAAAGGATAAATTTGCGGGGTGATGGTGTCTATTACGATAGGTACACCTATAAACACCCCGCCTTTTGTTTTAGATGTCAGAACTTGAAGAGAAAGTATTTAATGAAGAATGTTTGGCTACTTCTTATTATGAAATTCGAGGAAATATTCACTACAAGAAAAGAGTTCAGACATACGGAATAAATCTTCTTGAAAATATAGATATAGAAATGAGCAGATTTGAAAAGAATGGCGTTGAAGGAATAGTTCTTCACCCATTCTTTGAATTTGACATTTCAGAAAGAGGTAAGAACAGACATATTATGTCTGTTGACTTTAGGGATAGAGTTCCTGTTCATGCTTTAGTTAAGAATGTACTTTCTCCCGAACTTCGGAAATTTATAATATATGATAATTGTGCTTCATTAAAAGGGCGTGGTGTTGATATGCAGAGAAACCGCCTAAAAGTTCATTTAATGAAGTACTACAGAACTTATGGAACCAATGAGGGCTACATACTCATTGGAGATTTCAGTAAGTTCTTTGATAACCTAGACCATGAATTAATACTCGAGGAACTACATAAGCATTTTGATGATGAGACAGTAGCTTATGTGGCGAAGCTTTTAGACCAGTTTAAGGTTGACGTTTCCTTTCTATCTGATGAAGAATATGAAGAAAACAAGGATGCTCTGTATAATTCTTTAGAGTATTATCTTAGTGTTCCTAAAGAACTTCGTACAGGAAAGAAGTTCTATCGTAAAAGTGTTGGGATAGGTAGTGAGTTATCTCAAATCTTGGGTATTTTCCACCCGACTCCCATTGATAATTTCTGTAAAATAGTAAGACAGTGTAAATTCTATGGCAGATATATGGATGATTTTTATGCCATTCATAGGAGCAGGAAATTTTTATTAGATTTGCTTGAAGGTATAAAGAAAATCGCGGAAAAGCTGAAATTACACCTTAATTTAAAGAAAACGAGGATAGTTAAATTAACAAGGCAGTTTATCTTTTTAAAAATTCGTTATAAACTATTTAAAAGTGGTAAAGTATTAATGAGATTAACTTCTGATACATTTCATAGAGAACATCGGAAACTGAAAAAGTTGTATAAAAAGATGAAATTAGATATAATTCCTTATAAAGATATTGAAAATCAGTTCAAGTCATGGAGAGGGAATGCATCAAAGTACCATAACCACAAAGCTGTCAGAAGCCTTGAAAGGATTTTCAACCAAATATTTACATGCTCTCAAGAAGGAGGAGAATATGGATTTTAAAAGTTTCAACATAACTTTTGCTGATGGAACTTCCATTTCCGCGATTCTTAATGGCAACACTTATTTCACTACTGAAATAAAGCCCGAAGACATTACTGCGGATAAACTTTCAAAAGTAACCATTGACGGAGTTGAACAGACAAATCTTGTGTGCAGAAATGCTTGGGAAGATGATGGATTCACTAAGTTTATCCTCTCAGAAAAAACCAATAAGGAAATTCTGAGAGAGGAAGCAGACGAGAAGGAGAGGGATTCTGAGAATGCTATTGCAGAAATCACATCACTTCTTGTGGCTTCCAAGGAAGAGAATCGTGAACTAAGAAACAAACTTGCGGAAAATGATGATGCACTTGCAGAACTTTCCGAAATCATGGCTACTTTAGTGTAAGGAGGAATACACAATGACATTCACAGAAAATTCAGGACTTGTAAAAGTTTGGGTAAGAAGAATTGAGCGTGGTGATGCGACCCTTGAAGATGTCCCTAATCTCTTCAACCTCAGAGAAGTTGTAGAGGAAGTTCTCGGTAAGAAAAATGCGTAACCTCTATGTAATGGGTGTAAAACATATTTATTGTAGTATTTAAGGAGGCTTATATGGAAACACCTAAAGATGTCCCATGGCTTGCACATGAGGGAATTGTTGCTAGACAGGAAAGAACCATTAGAAGACTTTGGATTCTCTGTATACTGATACTAATTTTATTTGTTGGGTCTAATATCTTGTGGATTTGTTATGAAGCTCAGTATCAAACAAGTGTCGTTACACAGGAAGTAACCCAAGACTCTTCTAATGGTTCAAATACATTTGTTGGCGGTGATTATAATGGCGAAACAGAAAGTAAAGACTACTCTGAAAACTAGAGTAAAGAAAGACGGTACTCCTAACAAAAGCGGCTATATGCTGTGCAATGTTTGTAAGGGAAGCGGAATGCAGAAAGTACCTAGCAGAAAAAAGAAATGAAGCACTCATTTGATGACATACCAACATCTGAACTTTCTAGGCTGATTGATGAGTGGATACATAACAGTACCTACAGAGAAATTCTTAAATCCCGATTTTTAGAGGGAATGACCTTTGAAGAGTTGGCGCAGAAGTATGACTATTCAGTTAGACATACGAAACACATAGTCTATAAGTATGGAGACTATATCCTGTTGAAAATCAAATAGCACTTTTTAAGCACGTTTTAAGCACTTCTAATTCATTTTAGAGGTGCTTTTTTGTTGCTAAAATTTCAATCAGAAAGAGGTGAGAGAGAGATGTATGGTAATCAGTTTAACCCCTACAACAATATGCAGAATGCTCTAAATTTTCAGAATTTTGGTCAGCAAAATAACATGCAAAGACAGGAAGTCGTTAGAGTAAGTGGAAGAAACGGAGCAGAAGCATATCAGATGGCCCCAAACTCAAGCGCCTTGCTATTGGATGACAGTTCTCCTATCGTGTGGCTCAAAACTACAGATGGTGCGGGGTATCCTACTCTCACCCCTTATTCTATTACTCCCTATAAACCCGAACCTGAGGTCGATGTAAAATCCCTTGAAGCGAGAATCGCAAAGTTAGAGGAGATGTTCAATGCTAAACCCAATTTTACAGAATCCGGCGCTCCAACAGAGTCTAGGAAAAATGATGCAAAACAGCAACATAGGTCAAATTAAATCTATGATGAGCATGGTGCGAAACTCGGGAAATCCACAAGCTATGATGCAGTCTTTAATGAGTCAAAATCCGCAAATGAAACAAATTGTAGATATGGTAAATCAGAGTGGTGGAGACCCACAAAAACTTTTCTATGAAGAAGCAAGGAAGAGAGGGGTAGACCCTAATCAGATTTTGGATATGTTCAAGTAAAAGCTATGCGCAAAGCTAAATATATAAATATGAAAAGGAGAAATCACTATGGATGGTACTACTTCGGGATTATCCGCAACTGACATGGCTCTACTGAGTAATAACGGTATGGGTGGCATGGGTGGAAGTTTGATGTGGATTTTCTGCTTGTTCATTCTGTTCTTCGGCTTCGGTGGAAATGGCTTCGGTGCTAATTCTGCCGTGAATGCACAGGGCGGTTATGTAACAAATGCTCAGATGAATAATGCCTTACAGTTCGAGTCCTTGCAGACAGGGAACAAAGACATTCTCGGAGCAATTCAGCAGAACACCTATGACACTGTAAATGCCCTTAAGGATTCAGAACTGAGACTACAGAACAACCTCGCGGCTGTTCAGAATATGGAAACTTCCATAAATGACCAAATGCAGAGTTGTTGCTGTAACATTCTGAGGGGAATTGATAGCGTAAATGCCAATACTGCACAGGGTATTGCACAGCTTGGCTATCAGAACGCCCTCAATACCGCAAGTATCAATGAGAATACTACGGCGCAGACTCAGAAGATTCTTGATGCAATTTCGGGCAACAGGATTGCAGACATGCAGAATCAGATAAATCAGCTCCAGTTACAGAACGCTGTTGCGGGAGTTGTAAGATACCCACAGGCTTCTACTTACTATGCGGGAATGAACCCTTTCTGCGGATGTAATTGTGGAGGCATTTAAACCCGAGCGAATTTAGTTCGCCACCATTAATAATGGGAGAGCGAGGAAACTTGCTCTCCCTTATTTTTATTTAGAAAGGATAAAGATATGATTGAGTGTTATTCAAAAGAAGTTGCGGTAGCAAATGGTGTTGATATACCACTTAACAATACTGCGCTTAAGAAAGGAACTACAGTTGAGAGAACAGGCGATTCTACTATTCAGTTTAATTCCTGCGGAATATATGCTGTTACTGTGAATGTGGATGCTGTTCCTAGTGAAGCCCCTGTTTCTCCCGCCACCACTTCGGAAGTAAGTATTCAGCTTTCAAAGAATGGTGTATTACAGCCACAGGCAGCGTCTTCAATCACACTTGAAGAGAACGCCAAAGGACATTTAGCCTTTACTACACTTGTACAGGTTCCTGTCAATAATAGTAATTGCCCTTGCTCATCTCCGACAATCTGCACTATTCAGAATACAGGAGTTGCTTCAACATTTGATATAGATGTTGTGGTTACTAAGATAGTATGAGTAAGTACAATGACGACATGATTGGAGCAGTTTCTTATGTTAGCTTTCTAATCGGGCTTATGAACCTAGAAGAGAATCTTACGCAGGGAGATAAGCAAGATATACTTGAGAACCTTAACAGGGTTACTAATGATGCGATTGCGCGGGTAAAAGACCATTTAGACCGACAGGATAAGAAACTTGATTATATTATGGAGAGACTAAAATGACAGTAGATGAGATTTTTAAGGCTTTAAATTCCCATGCTTTAGTAGGAATTATGTTCCATGATGACCAGTGTAAATATTATGACTTCTTGAATTATCAAGGGTTTAAGAGACTCTCAGAATACCGATTCTATGATGAAATGAAAGGTTTTCATGAGTTGAACAAACACTTTATGGATAGCCATAATAGACTTATTCAGAGCGAAAAAGTTACGCCCAAAACAGTGATACCTGCATCATGGTTCAATCACAAGAGATTTGATGTTGACACCAACACAAAGAGAAATGCTGTGAAAGAGGGAATCACTAATTGGGCTATATGGGAAAGAGACACAAAAGAACTCTATCAGCAGATGTACAAGGAACTCGTTGAGATAGGAGAGATTGATGATGCCCTGTTTGTTTCTGAAATGATTAAAGATGTTAGTGAGGAACTAAAATGCGCCGAAAGAATGCACCTAAAGTTAGAGGGTTGCAACTATGACCTAGTGTACATAGAGGAGATTCAGCCCGAGATACATGATAAGTATAAAAAGAAGATGAAAAGTGTATTTGACTAAATTTGTCACATGAGTTATTATAAATATGTGAGCTTTGGCTGATTTGCTCATGACAATAGGTCTCTGATTTAAGCCCCGCTTTTAATAGCGGGGTTTTTGTTGTATATGGGTATAAGAAATTTTTAGCTTGTGTTAAAATTAGAATTGAAATTCTGATGAAGAGAGGAACAGTATAATGACAGTTACTATAACATGGGCTACATTCATTGCTTTCTGTGCGGGGATAATTACGATAAGTGGGGCTATTGCTGTGATAATCAAGGCAATAAATGCAGTAAGAGAGCCAAAAATCTCACAGGATAAGAAGATAAATGAAATATCGGAGATGTTAGAGAAGCATACCGAATATTTAGATAATGATAATAAAAGATTTCAGAACAATGAACGCAGACTACTAACTTTAGAGAGTCAGGCTGAGAGATTTCAGAGCTTTATCATGGAAGATACTAAGCGCTCAGAGACAACGAGCGGAAGTATAAGAATTTTATTAAACTGTATATCAGCAATGATGCTACGAGAACTCAAGGGAGAAGATGATAATAATAAGCTCCAACAGGAATACAATAAACTCATGGCATTCCTTACTGATAACAAGACAAATTAACAAGGAGGTTACTTATGAAATCTAATGAAACTGAAAAAGAGCATCTCAAACATGTACTGAAAGCGGCTTCAATAAGAGCAATCAGAACAGTTGCTCAGACCTTTTTAGCTTCTGTGGGAACAGCTACAGTGTTACAGGATGTAAACTGGGCTTACATTGCTTCCGCTTCTGCCCTTGCGGGTCTTTGTTCCATTGCTTCATCTATTCTTCTCGGACTTCCCGAAGTTCCCGAGTGCTGTCACAATGACATTCTTGATGGAGATAAGAAGTGACTACAAGTGATGCGGGCATAAAATTCATTATCAAGCAAGAGGGATGTGTTCTGCATACCTATTATGATGCTGTCAAAGTGCCAACAATAGGTGTGGGGAACACTAGCCACGCTCTTCCATGGAGAGAAATCACACAGGAAGAAGCTGATAATTATTTAAGAGAAGACCTTAAATGGTGCGAAAAAGTAGTAAACAGCTATGCTAACAAGTATGGCGGGTGGACTCAGAATGAATTTGATGCCTTAGTGAGCTATGTATTTAATGTAGGTCAGATGGACGGTCTGACAGCAAAAGGAACAAGAACAAGAAAAGAAATCGCAGAAGATTGGTTGAAGCATAATAAAGCAAAAGGAAAAGTTTTAGAAGTATTAACGGTGAGAAGAAAGAAAGAACTTGAACTCTTTCTCAGAAAGGAAACAGACATGAAAGAATCCGAAATTGTTATTTGCGGTCATGGTAGTGGTACTCCGTCCTTAAAAAATATGTACACATATTTACAGAGCAGATACAATCAGAAAGCAAACAATGGAGTAAGAAAAGGGCTTGTAGCTGTTGTAAGATTCAGAAAATTCGATGATGAGGGAAGAAAGAGATTCCATGACTATTATAAGTCTATTTTAGGCAGAAATAAGTATAGTCAGAATTTGAGAGTCTTTGTGTACCATCCATACGAAAATGGAAGGTATTATTCTGACTGCTCTTCCTCGGGAATTTTTACTATCAAAGAAGAAGGCTATAAAGTTCCCGACTACAACACAGAAGCCATGTATAAAGATGCCATCAGAGAGGATGAAGACAGATATTTTGACCTTGTAGATGTAAAAATCGTCAACGGTCATGTTATGAATCCCGAAGTCCTCAAAGTAGGAGATGCACTTCTTTTTGCGGGAAATGACCCGAAAAGAGAGAAGCAGATAGGTCATGTTGAGTACATTTTCGAGCTTCCCACACCAAACTATGACCTCGGTTGGCATCTTGACAGTGTAGGTTGGTGGTATGCAGATACACCTACAACATACTTCAAGAACTGTTGGCAGTTGATAAACCATCATTGGTACTACTTTAAAGATAGTGGCTATATCGCTACTGAATGGAGAAAGATAAATGAGAAGTGGTACTATTTTGAGCCTAGTGGAGACCTTATGGGAGCGCTCTACCATGAGTCAGATGCTAGAGATGGTTCACTTGAGATTTGGTACGTTGACTAATTTTTAGCGCCGAATTAAAATAATCATAGTTTTAAATTTTATAAGGAGGAAAAAGTTATGCCCGAAGAGAACAGAATCAATGCTGATAAAGGTACACCCGATTTCATTGCACCGAAGACAAAGACAGAAGCAGAGTTTCCCGCAGTAGGCAAAGAGCCTAAGACAGAATCAGAGCATGGTGTAGTGCCCGATGGAAAAGGCGGAGCTGTAAAAGCTGAGAAGTAAGCAGTTCAATAATTTAATATTGTATGAAGAAAAGCCTCGAAGTTTAGCTTCGGGGCTTTCCTTATACCTTTAGGTATAAGGATATAATATATTATTATATATTATTTATTATATATATATTATATAAATATATTTAGTATTAGGTAGCTAATGCGCCAAGGGCAGAATTTTTGGACTGTTTTGACCTTTTTATTAATCTATGCTAAACTCCATTTTGTTGTTTAATGATACAGAAAGGAGAGCCAAAATGACTTGTGAATTAACAAGCGGGTTATTTATCACAGACCTCACTAAAGAGCAATGTGATTCAATCAAACAGGATTTAACTTTTGATAATCCCGAATTTTTAAATGCGAAAAGATATTCAAGGATTGACCCTAGATATATAACTATCCCGAAAACCATAAGTTACTATCATGAAGGAACTTATGAACAGGGCGGTGAAGAGAAAAGATATATTTCCGTTCCGATGGGAGTTGATTTATATAAATATACTGATGACATAAAATTCATTGAGTGCCGAAGAACTTTAGATGTAAAATTCCCGCAGTTTCAGCTTGATTTGAGACAGGTACAAGCCGAAGCCGAAAAAGTATACCTTGAGAATCAAGGAAACCCTTATAAGCCAAAATCCTTGATTCAGCTACCGACAGGAAAGGGAAAGACTATTCTTGCTTTACATATAGCGAAAACTCTCGGGCAGAAAACTTTAGTCTTAGTACACAAGAATGACCTTGTGACAGGATGGCAGAAAGATATAAAACAATGCTTTGGTGATGATATAAAGTGCGGGCTGATAAAAGCTAAGAGCAGAACAATAGGTGAGCAGATAACTATAGCCACAGTACAGACGTTGAGCAGATTGGGCGAACCTGTGAAGAGAACTTTATTTACGTCTTTCGGGCTTGTGATTGTAGATGAAGTACATCACATAGGAAGTAATGTGTTTAACATACTTAATGAATTCCAATCAAGATATAAGTTAGGGCTTTCGGCAACACCTAAGAGAACTGACGGGAGAAATTATGTCTTTGATTTATTCTTAGGAGGGCTTGCATATAAATATGTGCCTACAAAAGATGATGAGGACATACTTCCTGTTACTGTTAGGGTGAGAAATTCCCGCGCGAAATATTTACCTTTTTTACATGAGGGAAAAGTTTATAACAGCGCAGATTTTTCGGAGAAAGAACTGCCTAAGAAAATAAACTATATAGAGGATATGCCCTATAAGAGCAGACCAAAAATTCCTTTTCTTATAATAGATAGCCATTTAGTAGAAAGTCCGAGACACTTGGTTCAAGTGTGCCATGACATTCTTACTAACTACAGATTGGGGAAGTCCTGTATCGCTTTCTTTACTCAGAAGGAGCATATCAGACAGTACTACAGATACCTTTCTAGGTATGTGCCAAAAGAAGAGATAATAACCTATTATGGTGATGCCAAAGAAAAAGATGATGCCATGCTTGAAAAAGCGGAGAGCAAGAAAGCATTGATAACTTTAGCGACATATAGTAAAGCTACAGAGGGAACTAATGTAAAAGCATGGGAAGTGGGTTTCTTTGTTTCTTCTATTAATAACAGTAAGAATGTAGAACAGGCTGTCGGAAGAATCCGCAGAAGCAAAGAGGGCAAGAAAGAAGCTATACTCTATGACTACAGATTTAATGATAGCTATTCAGTGAGCAGACATGGAATCACAAGAGATAAAACCTATAAAGCACTGGGATTTACCATTGAGGGAAAGACTATGAAGAAGGGCTTCTTTAACAGAGGATATATTTGACTCAGATGACTAATCGAGTTATTATATTATAGTGATTTTGTTTCAGAAAGGAGAATCAAATGGCAAAATTATTGAAGAAAAAGACAGTTTATACTGTCGAAATGGCAGAACAGATGGCAGTAGAGTATGATGAGATTTCAAGGCACATAAAGATGCTTGAGGAAAAGAAAAAGAAACTTGCCGATTCCATCAAAGAGTGTGCATCAGAGATAGGTGTAAAGTCCTCAAATGGAAACTACTATCTTAATACTGAATCCTTTGTAGTCGGAAAAGAGTCTGCTACTTCCACAAAACTCAATCAGGATAGGGCGCTTGAGTTTGTTAAGAAGAACAAGGCGCTGAAAGATTGTGTGCAGAAGATTGAGGTAGTGAATGAAGCTACTCTTGAAGAGCATTATAAGAACGGAGATATTTCAGATGAAGATATGAAGAATCTCTGTGACTATAAGACTACTTTCCGTGTATCTGTTAAGAAGAATGAGGAGATGCCCGAAGTTCAGCAGACTGCGGCTTCAAGAAAGAAGAGGTAAGTCATGTTAGATATACCCTACAATTCAAGAAAGCCTGTAGAGTATACAGACGCAAATACAGGATATAAGACGATGCTTTATCCTATAGGAGCCTTAGCCATGAGTTTAGGCAGAACTCCGACTACTATCAGAAAATGGGAACTCTTAGGTGTAATACCTAAGACCCCATTCAAAGTAGATGGTAGAAGATATTACTCAGAAGAGCAGATTACTATCTGTGAGGAAGTCGCTGAAAAAGTACATTTGAGCGCGGGAAAGACCCATATATCACATACCACTTTCAAGAGAAAAGTGAGTGATAAGTGGAAAGAACTCTTTATCAAGATATTTGGTAGAGACATTTATGAAAGTGAGGAAAATAATGAAGAAACTTAAGAAATCCGAAGAAGTAGAAAAGGTAGAAGAGACAGTTGCAGAGGTAGTTGCAGAGGAGAATCATGAAGAGATGACCGACATTTCAACAGAATCCCTTACTAAAGCTGTGAACATCATTTCAAATACATTTGGAATCAGTCAAGGGTATGTTGTGACAGGATTTAAGTCGAACGGACTTAAAGCCACTGTGTCTTTATCTTCTGCCGATTTTGATGTTTCAGTTACTATTAATAATCTTGATGCATTTTGATGTGAGGTGTGAAAAATGATGAAAGTGAAGAAAGCAAGGGGAACTACAGTTACCAAGAAAGAGAACAGGGAAGTCACATTAAGTGAGTCAACAGGAATGCCTAATGACCACTACAGAAAACATGCAATGTCTTCTAAGTATGTAGGAGCAAGCATCGGTGTCACACTCAACATGGAGAATTACAGTTCTCTCCGAGTTGATGTGTGGGGCACAGAAGAGATAGGTGACTCTGAGACTAGAGAGACAGCATTTTCAAGATTGTCGGAATCCCTTGATAAGCTGTTGAAAGAGACAGTAGACAAATATCAGGATGCGTAAGTTAAGGAAGTCACTTATGTGACTTCTTTTTGAATTGGAGGATACAAGATGATAAAGAAGCGCATAGAAGTTGGGAGAGATTTAGTAAAAGAGTTTAGACTACTCAGAGGACAGACTACTTCTAATGAGCCAGTGCCAAAGAAAGAAGGTAAGCCTAAGAGACAGAGAAGTACACCTTTTGAAAGGTTTCTCATTAAATACCATGATTTAGATAATTATATTGATGGGTTTACTACTTCCGACTTTCCTTATTATTTTAGAGCAGTAGCAGAAGAGAATGGGTATAAGTATTTCATATCTTCCGCAAGAGACAATGCAATATTTAAGAAACTCATGGAGATTTTCACTAACAGAGAAATCTGCGGGATGATAACTTTCCTTTATGAGAGTGAGCAGAACTATTTAAGCAAGGACAGACTTTCTCCTACATTGCTTGCTAGCAGATGGGTGAATACCATTTATGCCGATTTTAAGTTGTGGCTGAATGGTGAGTATTCCCCGAGAAAGAGTGAGACAAAGAAGAGCAGTACTAGAGGGGAGTGGAGAGATACAGAATCCACTACAGAAGTTGGAGGAAAGTTATGAGACCAAAGAGAAATTTTATAAACCCGTCAAGTTTAGTGCTTATGGGTGTGCCTAAGAGCTTTTGTGAATATACATTAGATGATTTTGATACATTCAATGATAGCGGGCTTAAAGAAGTAAAGAAGTTTGTGAGCGACTATATTCAGAATATCCATTCCAACCTTAAAAATGGAAGAGGAATCATGTTCATAGGGTCAAATGGTGTGGGAAAGAGTATGCTTTCATGCATCATTTTGAAAGAAGCATACACATATAGGTATACGTGTAGAAGAATCACTTTTAGCGCGTATATCCAAGAGTACACTAGGTCATGGAATGTAGACCGAGATGAGAAAGAATCTGCGGAGATAAATTTCAATTCTACTTACAGAAGTATTGAACTATTAGTATTAGAAGAGATTGGAAAAGAGATAGACAGTAAGATAGCAAAGCCCATATTGGAAGACCTCTTAAGATACAGGGAAGAGCATAATCTGAGTACAATCATTTGTTGTAATATAACGCCGAGTGAGTTTGTTGACTTATATGGGAAGAGTATTCAGTCATTAGTCAACGGAAGTTGCAGTTTAGTCAAGATAGTCTCTGAGGATAGAAGATAACATTATGATGCATGGGGATATTTCAAACTATAGGTCATTTATTATAGGTTTCAGAGTAGAAGACAGTTTGCTCCTTTATAAAGAGGGAATCAAAAATTCCCTCATTAATCTTATCAAAGGGAAGAACCATAATGCTACTCTTGATGAGAGAGTTCTTGGGATAATGAGATACATCTATGAAAGAACCTCTTATACAATAAGTCTAGTGGTGAGTGCCGAGAACTATACAAATGAGATGCAGGATTTTCTTGATGATATGCACATACCCTTTAATCAAGTGGGAGTGTTATTGAAGAGTGAATCAGAGGTTACAATGATGCTCAACACAGGAGAATTATCTTACTATGTAGATAATAATGAGTCTAGAAGATGTCAGATAAACAGTAAGTTTGCCATGGATATAGACCAATTTAAAAAGGAATTAGGGAATATGTCTACCTTTTGACAGCTCCATTAATTTAATCTATGCTTTTATAGAAATTTTCAATTTAGGGGTGTGTGACAATGAATCAACAAAAAGAATACTCCGTAGAAAAAGGATTTATCTCTAAGATAATAGAGACTAAGGATTTTAAATCACTGAAAGAACAGCAGATTAAATCCAACTTTTTTACAGGAGAGAACAGAAGAGTATTTAACTTTATTGTAGAGCAATACACTAAGACAGGAGATATTCCTACTCCAAGGGTACTGCATAAGTTTTTCCCGAACTACTCACTTGAAACCCATATAGTAGATGGTGAAGAAGTAGTCGGAAATGATGAATCCTTTATGTTTTGGTGTGAGCAGATAAGAATAAAATCCCGCCACAACAGAACTGCGGATTTAATAGAAGATGTAGCAAAGAAATTAGATGATGGAAAATCAGAAGAAGCCTTTGAAGATTTAAAGAAGGGTGTATGGAACATTCAAGATGATACCACTATAACAAGTGTAGTGGATATTACAAAGAATGCGGAAGAAAGAAAAGAAGCATATCTTAAAAAGAAGATGAATAAGGGTATGCTCGGTATTCCAACAGGAATATCCCATTTAGATTACATACTCAAAGGACTTGTAGATGAAACACTTACAACATTGATTGCTACTCCGGGCATTGGTAAGACATGGTTTCTTGTATTGGTTGCTAGTTATGTAATGCTTAATAATTACAGAGCTAAGGTGTATGTAACTGAGATGAGTTCTGAAATTATGCAAGATAGGTTTGATGCCATGCTTTACTCAATGATGTATGGTGACTTTGACTATGAAGCTTTCCGAGCAGGAAGATTATCCGCAGAGAAAGAGAAGTCATACTTTAATTTCTTGGAAGAGAAAGCGAAGCTAGAGCCTTTAAAGATAGAGACAGCTACGGATGTTTCCTCTATACTTGCAACATTTGACTCTGATAAGCCCGATATTATTTTTGTAGATGGTGCTTATCTTATGGAAGATGACCAAGGGGCTGATAGTGATTGGCTGAGAGTAACACATATTACTAGAGCCTTAAAGCGTTTAGCAAAGGATAAACATATTCCTGTGTTCATTAATTCACAGGCAGATAAGAGTACAAGTAAGAAAACAGGACCCGAACTTGAATCAATTTCTTATGCTCAGAGTATAGGACAGGATAGTGATAACATAATTGCATTATACAGAGATGAAGTCATGAGAAATGACCGAGAGATGGGTATAAAAGTGTTAAAACAGCGTGAGGGAATACTCGGAAGAGTAGTAATCTCATGGGATTTTAAATCTATGAACTTTGATAGTATTTATAGTGAATCGCAAAGTGAGGAGAGTAGTGATGAAGAAATTGATAAGGAAACAGAAGGAAGAATCATCAAAGATTGATAAGTGTTGTAAGAATTGCCACCACTTTGAACATGGAGCATGTACAGGTGAATTTGCTCATGCTTATGTGCAAAGTGAAGAGGATGGGGAAGAATTTTATTATGAGGTAGACATAGAGATAGATGACCCCAATAATGACTATTGCAGTAGGTGGTGCTAATGAGTGTCGTACTTAATGAATCTCAGATAGAAGACTTATTAGTATACTGTGGCTCTTCCATTACCCGATGGAAGAGTCACGAAATGACAGTTTGTTGTCCTGTGCATGGTGAATCTCACCCAAGTATGGGTGTTAATTCAGAACTACAATGTTTTAACTGTTTTGCTTGTGGCGCTCACGGAAATCTTGCTAAGATGCTTTATCTTTCCAAGCCCGATGAGTTTGGGTATGATTCATCAACAAAAGAGACCCAAAGCAGAACTAGGATAAGTGCTGAGATAAAAGCGTGGAACTTTCTCGCAGAAAGATATGAGTTAGAGTTTAGCAGTACAGGAAAGAAGTCACATTCAATCAGAAGATTTGAGGAAGCTAGAAAACCTACTATTAAACTAAGAGAAGAACAGCCACTTTGGAAGATAGCAAGTTATCATTCGGGTTTAGCGACCTACAATTACTTCTTTAAACGTGGGTTCACCAAAGAAGATATGAAGAACTTTATGATTGGGTATGATGATGTAAATGAGACTATCACCATACCTGTTTTTTATGAGGATGAAGTTCTTGCGGGAGTGATAGGAAGATATATCAATCCTAACCGATTAAAAAATCAGCGCTATAAAATTTATGACAACTTTAACAGAGGAAGTACTTTGTTTCCTTTAAACAAGTATTATACAGAAGATGGGAGCATGATTCTAGTTGAAGGTCAGTTCGATGCTATCAGAATGCATTCTTTGGGGTATGACAATACTCTGTCTATTATGTCTGATAATATTACTCGGGAGCAGAGAGATTTAATACTCAAATTATGCAACAAGATAATTTACATCGGGGATAATGATGTAAGGGGACTAGAAGCTAGAGACAAGAACAAAGAATTATTCCGTGGGCTACTTCCATTCTATTATGTTGATTTCCCTGCACATGGAAAAGATGTATGTGATTGGAGCGCAGAAGAGATAGAAGAAACCGTAAATAGCGCTCATAGTTTGGCAAACAAGGTAAGTAGAATTTGACACCCTATTAAAGTAGTGCTAGTATTGAAAATACCATAATTTATATAGAATTTATGTAAAATCATATTTGAAAGGAGACAAGAGAATTATGGGTAAGATGTTTAAAAAAGGTTTTGATGTGAGCAGAGAAGAGAAAGCAAGACAGGAAGCAAGAAAAGAAGCTTCGGTAAAGAGACTTTTTGAGTTTTTCCTTAGTAAAGATGGTGATGAAGCCGATGTGGTATTCCTTACTTCCGAGCCGATTAACTTTCAGAAACACACAGTACAGGAAACAGTTAATGGAAAGACGAGATACCGTAGCTATACATGTACACAGGATGATGAGTGTCCTTTCTGTGCAGACGGTCAGAACAGTACTTATTGCGGAGCATTTCTCATTTGGGATAAAAGACCTTATGAGTATACTGATAAAGACGGAAACAAAAAGAAGAACACAAAGGGAAGTATCAGAATGTATACTCCGGGCATCAGAGTGGTGTCACAGCTTGACCGCCTTAATACCAAGTACGGAATTGCTAACAGAAACATCACCATTGTGCGCATAGGAACAGGTACTTCCACAACCTACACTCTTGAGCGTGGTGATAAAGAGAAAATCACTACTGAGCAGATTAAGGAATTACTTCCCGAGAAGCTCAGAGACTCTTTTGACGGAACAGAAGATTCACTCTATGACATCGTTGGAGAGCAGGTTGAGATGGGAGTGAAGAATTATAATCCCTCTGATTCAGATTCCGGTGAAGATGAGACCGAAGACAAAGACTATGATACAGGAGTAATGGGTATGGATGAAGAAGAAGAAGAGAAGCCTAAGAAGAAAGGTCTCTTTAAGAAAACCAAACCTCAGAACAGCGCAAAGAAGAGCATATTCAGAGACAAATAAACAGGAGGAATAATCTATGATTTACTTAGAGGATTTTGCAAAAGCATATGCAAAGAAGAGAGCTGTCACAAAGGTTGAAGCCATGTCTATGATAAAGGACTTCATCAATCTTCTTGAAGAGAAAGTCGATGAAGAAGGTGGTGTATGCTTCAAGGGTGAGTTCGCAATCGAGAAGAAAAAGCGTAATAGCAGAAGAGTTGTTTGGGAAGGTAAAGAGTATCAGTCCAAGGAAAGAAATGTTGCGAAGTTCAGATGCGGAAAGAATTTTGAGAATCTGCTGAACAAGGCTTAAGAGTGCTAATTTGCGGTCTTTAGAGAAGTAGTCTATACTATTTGTGTAGACTACTTTTTAATTAAGGAGAATGTGTTGTGAAATTTAAAACAGTAAAAATGGTGCGCAGATTTAAACCTAGAATGCTTAAGATAATTGCACCTAGATATACATTTAGGGGCAATTTTCCTTATCAGCCCGAAATGCTTGATTATGAGATAGTTGATACGGTTGAAAGTTTGAAAGAACTATCAAGAAAAATGCGGGATGTAAAAGCCTTTGCATTTGATACCGAGACTAATTCATTGGAAGCTAGGAGTGATAATGATTCCTTTAAATGTGTCTGTGTGACTATATCATGGGGAGAGTATGATAACTACTACATACCATTGAACCATGACAGAGATGAGGACATAGACAGAAACATACCTTTACCTTATTTCTTGAGGTATATGAAGCCTGTGTTTGAAAATCCTTATGTTCTGTTAATAGGGCATAACCTAAAGTTTGATGAACACGTACTTACAAGATTGGGGCTTAGATTTATTACTAATAACTATTTTGACACGATGCTTGCATCATGGCTGTGTGATGAGAACTCGCCTAATGGCTTGAAAGAGAATGCGCAAGAGAGAATGGGTATCTCCGCAGAGCATTTCAAAGAGGTTGTCGATACAGTTCCCAGTGCTGTAAAGAAAGCATTCGGATTGAAAGCTAATGCGAAAGCTACATACAATCTAGTGCGTATTGACGATGGTGCTCCTTATGCCCTTGCCGATTCCTTTAATACCTTTATGTTGTATCTAGGGTATGTTAAAGAACTTGAAGATTTGGGACTTACATCTATCTATAATAAAATGTATATTCCATTCCTAAAAGTCCTGTATGAAATGGAAGAGAGGGGTGTAGTAGTAAATCGAGATAAGCTAGAGAGTATGGGTGAGTCCATGCAGAAAGATATGGATGACCTAAAGTACAAAATTTATGCCCTGTCGGGTATTGAGTTTAATATAGGCTCTTCTCAGCAGAAAGCAGAAATACTTTTCGGGTATAGAAAGCCCGACAAGTTATTTAAAGACATGAAAGAGGGGTCTAAATCTCAGATTAAGTTCATAGAGAACTTCAAGAAAAATAATGGCGGAAGATACCCTAAACCAAATGAGGTAGTAACCAAGAGTAGCCCAAATGAAAACATCATAGCAAAATCATTCGGATTCAAGATAAATGCATATACAGATTCGGGAGCACCCGCTACTGACAGTGATGCCATTTGGAGAATATCACGCCTAACTTATGTGAATAAGCGCAAAAAAGACGGTGTGAAGATGTGTGAGTACTTATTACAGTATGCAAAGTTGGAGAAGCTAAAGACAGCCTTTGTAGACGGAATACTTGATAAGATAGACCAAACAGAGAGAGTGCATCCGTCATTCAATCAGATTGGTACTGATTCGGGCAGACTTTCCTGTTCATCCCCGAACCTGCAACAGCTACCAAAAGCAGGTGAAGAAGACAACTATCAGATACGAGATGTGTTCATAGGTTCTCTGTACGTGAAGTCATTAGAGACAGGAAAGTGTTATGACAATGAAGAAAAGCTGAGAGAGGAAGAACCTGATTCAGATTTTGAGGTAAAGAGAAAGAAAATCCTTACACTTGACTACCACAATCTTGAAATGGTGTGCTTAACCTATTTCAGCAAGGACAAGAATCTGAGTACCATGTTTGCGAATGATGATGATGCTCATGGAAGTACTGCCGTAAATATGTTTAATCTTGATTGCACACCTGTAGAGTGTAAGAAGAAATATCCTCATCTGAGACAGGCGGCTAAGACAATAAATTTTATGCTCATGTATGGTGGTGGTGCTAGAACTTTATATGAAAACCTTAAAGCCGACCATTCCAACCCGCTTGATTTGGGCGAAGAAAAATACCTTAAAGAGTACAAGTGTAAAGATGGTGTTGAAGTCGCACAGAAGTTTATCGACAAGTACTTTGAATCATATAGTGGAGTCGCTAAATTCATCTCCAATCAGAAGAGGTACGCCCACAAGCATAAATATGTGTACACAATACTCGGGCGCAAGAGAAGACTTCCTAACATCAATAGTTCTGATGGCGCTGAGAGAAGTTACTCTGAAAGACTTTCTGTAAATAGTGCCGTACAAGGAACTGCGGCTGATATAACAGTAAATGCACAGTTAAGAATATCAAGAGAAGAACGGCTGAAAGAAATGCTCTGCTATATGCTCATTCAGATACATGATGAAATCTGTTTGGAAGTTCCCGAAGAGCATCTTGAGGAAGCAATAAAGATAATCAAGTATGATATGGAGCATCCATTCGGAGATTCAGAAAGTAGAAGAGTGCCTTATCTCAGAGCAGATGAAGGGTCCGGAGACAGTTACCAAGAAGCAAAATAATAATGATTTGACAATTAAATAGTACACATTATAATATAGTCATACTTTTATCGAAGTATGACTATATTACTTTTTAGAGAGGAGAAGATTAAAATGGGCAGACAGAATTTAGTTCCTCAGAAGGAGAGAACTACAATCATTCTTGATAAGACATTGATGGATAGAATGTCCCACCATGTTTTGTCTGAAGGTGATAATCAGACAAACTTCATTTCCCGAGCGATTATTAATCAGCTTGAGAAAGAGGGAGATTTAGAAATCAGAGACCTTATTGAAGCTGAAAAAGAGGAAGAAGAATGAGATGTGTGAAACGGCGCTGAGATTTAAAGATTTAACACTTAGAAAAGACTTCAACACATGGTTAGAAGAAGTCGGTATAAATCAGTTTGAAAAGTGGCTTAAAGACAGAGACAAATATAAAGGAACTCTGTGTTATGAATGCCAATGGAAAGACGTTGATACTGTTCAATGTTTTTCAGGTCATATACAGGGAATAGCAGAAGAGAAAGGTTGTGATGATTATGCCAATAAAGAAGAAAACAAAGGAAGTTAAAAAGTTAAGTGCTCCTGTGGAAGAGAAGAAGACCACTCCGAAGAAGGACAATGTGAGCGTAAAGAAACTCGAAGAAGCAGTAGAGAAACTTAACCATAAGTACGGCACTAATGCAGTAATGTTAGGATTCCCTACAAAGAAAGAAGATGAAGACGATTGGTATTCAGTACAGAGATTCAGTACTTCTATTCCGTCACTCAATATTGCTTGCGGTGGGGGTTTTCCTGTAGGGAGATACATTGAAGTACAGGGAAGAGAGTCCACCTATAAGACTACTGTAGTTCTCAATGCAGTAAGGGAATTTCAGAAGAAGTTCAAGAAGACTTTCCTACTCTGTGATGCAGAGGGTACTTCTACTTCTGATGGCGGAGCATATCTTAGAAGTCTCGGGGTAGATGAGAGTTTATTCATGTTCAATCAGAGTGCGGGCTTAGAAGAGACCACTCAGATGATACTTGATATGATGGATAACCCGCTTGTAAAGATTGCCGTGATTGATTCCATTGAGGCTTTAGTTCCTACTAAAGAGTATGCTTCTGATATGGATGATACTACTCAGTTGGGAATTAAGCCTAAACTTCTCGCTGAATTTTTCCGCAAGTTTTCCGCAAAGAATAACAAACTTGTGAGAGAAGGAGAGATGCCATTCACCGTTATAGGTATCAATCAGCTCAGAGACAAAATTGGTACTTATGGAGACCCCGAGTTTGCACCGGGTGGTGCTTCTAAAGATTTTGCACAGAGCTTGAGAATCCGCTTTAGAAGAGGAGATACAATCTTTGAGGGAAGCGGAGAGAATAAGATAGCTGTAGGACAGACTATCAAATTCAGAGTATCAAAGAATAAAACTTTCCCATCGGGTAAGATTGGAGAGTTTGATATGTACTCAGAGAGTAATTCTGCGGGAATAAAGAAAGGTTACTGTGATACTTCAATGTCTATCATTCTTGAAGCTAAGAGAATGGGTGTCATTAAGAGAGCAGGTAGCTACTTCTCCCTTGACGGACTCGATGATAAGTTCAGAGGAATGGATGAACTCATTAACTATCTGAAAGACCATGATGAAGAAGTCAAGAGATTGGAAGATGCTGTCCTTAACTGTGTGAAAGCGGAGTACAACATAGATGAGTAAACCATATTCAAGAGGGTATAAGATTGAGCGTGAGAAGATGAAGAAAGGCTCGAAATATTCAATCTCATGCTTTAACTGTGACTATTACTATAAGACTATGGAAGATGACCGAGAGGTTTGTCAGAATAATGAAGTCCAATCTTATGATATGGTCACAGATAACAACAGAGTGTATTGTACCTATTGGAAACCTAATAAAACAAAAGAAGACAGCCTGTTTAATAAATCGGGAAGAGCAAAGCTATATAAGATAATGAATGAGGGATAAATAATGAGTATATTTAGTCGTGGATTTAAAAATATACCTAGTCCATTACCAACAGAGAAACAGAAAAGTTTAGTAAAGGATATATGTTTGATTCTAGGGAAGCAATTCCCTAGAGAAGAAACAAAGTGGGCTTATAGCAAATTTATAGATGAAAATTTAGAGGAATATATTATTGAAAAAAAGTGGGCGGGTTTGTTCGAGTTTGATGATATATACCCCTTTTGGAATGATTGAGGTGTGTGATGAATGTGAGAAAGAAGTCTCAGTTACAGGAAAAATCTGTAGCTAAAGAGTTTGGAGCAAAGACAGTTATAGCAAGTGGTTCATTGTGGTTTGCAGATAGTGATGTAAGGAGTGATAAGTTTCTCATTGAATGTAAGACCACGGATAAAGACTTTTATAGTCTGAAATCAAGCGTGTGGGAGAAAATCGAGCGTGAAGCGGATTTAGACCACATGAGAATACCACTTATGGTAATAGATATAAGAGACCGCAGATTCATGGTTTTTAATCCAGAATCCTTTGATACTAGGTTAAATGAATCCTATGAGTGTAGCTGTGATGATATGAATGCCAAGTCCTTTAGGTTGACCTATAGCTTACTTGATGAAATAGAAGAAGACCTTGAAGAGAGAATTTGGGGTAAATTTTTTATGATTTGCGGAAAGAAAAGACATCTGTTAATGTTTATGAGAATTGAAGACTTTAAAGAAGTATACAAAGGAGAGTTGTGAGATGGCGTTAAAAGACATTTTTAGTAACCTTAAGAAAGAGGGATATGTAGTTCCTAAGATAGACTTATATCTCAGTAAACTTTCGGGAATTGATGCAGACAGGGCACTTGATGTTAATGCTCCTTCACAGGCGGGAAATTGTCTTAGAGCAAACTTCTATGCAAGAACCGCCTGTCAAGATGATGGAAGTATCGCCCCGAGAACACAGAGAGTATTTGACAATGGGACTCATGTACATTTGAGGTTGCAGAAATATATGTCTGATATGGGGCTTCTTATATGCGATGAAGTTCCTATTTTAAATGATGAGTACAGGATACAAGGTCATACTGATGGATTCTTAGACCTCGGAGATGAAGTAGCGATACTTGAAATCAAGTCTATCAATGACAATCAGTTCGGACAGCTTAAAGATGCTAAAGAAGAACACAAGAAACAGGGGCTTGTTTATCTCTATTGCGCCGAGGAAAGAAGAAAGTATCTGCATAAGAAATATAAGAGCAGAGAGGAGTTCTTTAATTCCGAGCAAGAGCGTAGGAATTACTTTGCCAAGTACTATCAGTACATGCAAGACGGACATAAGTTCAAGAGAGAAGAGAAGATTCGGTATCAAGTGGACTTAAACATAATAAGCGACGATATTCTCTATGATACGGAGAAGCCCATAACAAAAGTCATATTCTTGTATGAGGATAAGAATAATCAAGAGTTAAAGGAATTTGTTGTAGACAGAAATTCGGGTGAGTCCGAAGCAATACTCAAGGATATTTTGAACCGTTATTCTGTTATAAATGAGTGTTGTAAGACAGGAAAAGCGCCCGAGCGTGAGGGAACAAGCAAGTCATGTAATGTGTGCAGATGGTGTAACTACAAGAACACCTGTTGGATAGTGTGAGGTAAGTATATGAAGATTAAAAGAAGACAAACAACAGAAAAGCGGGAGAAAGTAGACCCGATGAAAGTCCTTTTAGAGAACAAGGACAAAGCATTAAATATAGAGTCTGAGTTAGAGAATCAAGGGCTTATATTCTTTGACCCTAACAATAAGCTGAATATCAATGAGGACTATCTTACTCTTCCCGCCGAGATTACAGAAGTTTCGACTAGAGATTTAGGTGAGTTGCTTAATGCCTTTACTCAGCAGAAAGTTTACATGAGGACTCTGTTATGTCATGCAGAACTATTGTGTGAACAGGCGAGAAGAAACTTTACCTATGTTTCAAGCCCTATATATTCGGCGCTTGCAAAGACTAAGCTATCAGAGAAAGCAAAAGACAGGGAAGTAGCTTCTAATGAGACAGTGAAGCCTTACTATGAGGAGTTATGCTCATATCAGAAGAAGTGCCGGATGATAGAGTATAATATCTCCAATATTGAGGATATTATCTTTATGATTTCTAGGGAAGTGTCACGTAGGAGTAGTGATTTTGATAATGAGAACCGAAACTACAATGTGAACAGGTGATGGATTCCTTGCATTTGCAAAATATGACAAATCATATATACTAAGACCATTGAAATAAGTATTGAAGAAAGGTTAATAAAGATGAGTAATGAAGTAAAAGATACTATTAAAGATAATGTAAACCACCCGAATCACTATAGTGGAAAGAGTTCCCTTGAATGCATAGATGTTATGAATCTCCTCTTTGGCTCAAAGGCTGTATGTTATTTTTGCTTGTGTAATGCTTTCAAGTATCTATGGAGACACAAGTTTAAGAATGGCATGGAAGATGTTCAAAAAGCTCTTATGTATCTTAGGATGCTTAAGATTTATAAAGTTACGGGGAATGTTGATGACGAGAATATAAGAATCTTCGGGGAGAAATTAACAGCTTTGGCAGAAGAAGTCGAAGAGAGTTATACTGATGATAAATAAGGCTAATGCACTTGCCATCTTTAGCTTTGTTTATAGTCCGTAGGTACATCCCACTACCTACGGACAAATAAGATAGTTAAACAATTTATTGTTTTAACATATATGCTATTTGGATAATGTCTTCAATCCGAGTAGCAAACTCCTTTTCATACTGGGGCGTAGGTAATCCACTACGTCCCTTTTTATTGTTTCTTTTTTGAGAGTGGTGTATACTCAAATTATCACTTGTAGAATTATATAGGAGTATTAATTATGGTATTCAAAAAAGCAGAAGTAAAAGATGAATCAAAAAAGGAACTGTATTCTAAGCGCGGGAAAAGAGCGAAAAGAAAGGGAGCAAGCTATGAGAGACTTATAGCAGACCTCTTTCAGAAAGCATTCGGGGTAGAATTGAAGAGAACCCCGCAGAGCGGAGGCTTCGCTAAGAAAAGTACTTTAGCTGATGATTACAGGGGTGACATTACTATTGTCAATGACAGGCTGAAAATGAAACTCCATATCGAGTGCAAGAATCACAAGACTTGGAATCTTAAAAAGTGGCTCATGCAGGCAAATTCAGATTGCCCCAAAGGTAGAACTCCAATCGTGGTATTTCATGAGTTTAACACTTCAAGGGATTATGTGACTCTGAGCCTTGAGGATTTTCTTAAGCTTGTACCTAAAGACAAAGTATTTGAAAAGAGGAACTTTAACAATGATTAACTTTTTTATGGGTGTTTTATTTGTAGTATGTATTATCATTATTCTTCTTGAGGTTTTCCCTATTGTTCATGTAGATGGTATAAGTATGTTTCCAACATACAATAATGATGACTTGCTTATATCTTATCGACTATGTAAAAAACGTGATATTAGAGTAGGAGATATTGTAGTAGCAGAGAGACCCGATGTAAAGAAGAGGTACGTGATTAAGCGTGTAAGTCTCATAGGTGAAGACCCTGTGACAAAGAAAAGAACTTTCTACTTACTAGGAGATAACAGCAACAACAGTTTAGACAGCAGACATTTTGGCGGTGTTTCTGAAAAGCTGATTGTTTCAAAAATCATTTACCCATACAGAATGAAAGAGGAACTGCCGTATGAATGATGAATTAAAAGTATTAAGAATCTCGGGTAAGTCTCCCACAAAAGAAACTGCGGGGAGTATCGTGAAGACCTATGATAGTGGATTTAAGAATATTGAGTTGAGAGCAATAGGAGCATCTAGCGTAAGTCAGATGGCAAAGTCCATTGCTACCGCTTCAAGTATTTTTGCAAGTAAGGGTTTATCCCTAACCGCAAGACTCGGTTATGATAAAGTCACTCTAGATGGTGATAAGACAGTTATCATAGCAAGACTCATTATTCAGTAAGGGAGAAGCAAAGATGATAACACTTACTAGAGAGTTTTCTTTTTGTTCGGCGCATAAATTACCTTACTATGAGGGAAAGTGCCATAACCTACACGGTCATAATTACAGACTTCAAGTGACAGTTAAGGGGGATTTAATAAAAGACCCTAAGAACCCTAAATTTGGAATGATAATTGATTTCCATGATTTAGACAGTCTAGTTAAGGAGCATATCATTGAGGATTATGACCATAAATATCTTAATGATTTTCTTCCCAACCCTACCGCAGAAATGATAGTTGAAGCAATGGCAAAAGAGATAAAGCTGCATCTTCCCCTTGGAGTGCATCTGCACAGTATGAAGCTGTGGGAAACAGATGATAGCTTTGTAGAGTATTTAAACGAGTATTAAAAGAGGTATCAAATGTTGTATTTAGATGATATTTTCTGTTCAATACAGGGAGAATCCTCATTGTCGGGATTGCCTACTGTATTTATCCGCCTGTTTGGTTGTCCTGTTGGATGTGTATATTGCGACCAACCACAGAACAAAAATTCGCGGAAGAAGATTTCAATAGCAAATATCGTTAATGAGGTACAGAAGAATTACAGATGGTGTAAGAGAGTATGCATAACAGGTGGAGAGCCTTTGATTTATGAAGATACACTCCCACTTGTGTATGAACTACAATCTTATGGGTATCAAGTATCAATAGAGACTTCGGGGTGCATTCCTATTCAAAAGGATGATTACCGCAGAAGTTTTATCTATGTGATGGATGTTAAGACTCCGTCTTCGGGAGTAGTTGAAAAGAACGTCTATGAAAATCTCATCAAGCTACACACAAAAGATGAGGTTAAATATGTCATAAAAGACCGTAAAGATTATGACTTTATGAAGGGCATAATGAAGCGTTACCCTACACAGGCAAAGATACTTGTAAGCCCCATGTTTAATATGTATAACAAAATGCTTATCGGAAATGACCTAGTGAATTGGCTGTTAGAAGATAGGCTTTCAAATATAAGAGTCCAAGTTCAGCTCCATAAGATTTTGGGGGTGAAGTAATGGCAGAGAAGTATATTATAAGAAAAATAGGAAAGCCCGCTTGCTATGAGCAACTAGCAGAAGAGTGTTTGGAGTTAGCAAAAGAAGCACTCAAAATGGCTAGAATCATGCGGAAAGAAAATCCTACACCTAGAACTCTTGATGAGACTCGGGATAAAGTGATAGAGGAATATGCTGATGTAGTGAACTGCATAGTGACTTTGGATATTCCTCTTGATGAAGAAGTCATGGAGCGCAAGATGAAAAGGTGGATAGAGAGAATAAAAGAAAAAGAGGAGGAAGACAATGAGAGCGGTTCCAATGAGTGTTGAAGAAGAGAGATGGAGAGCAGAAGAAGATGCTAGGACTCTTGCAAGAGCAGAAGAGATTAAGGCTGATGCAAAGAGACATGCCAAAGCTGTTGCACAGGCACAGGCTATGCTCAATGAGCAGAATGACAGATTGAAGAGCCTTAAGAAGATTGCGGGAAGTGAACCCTCTAAGAAGACGAGCAGAGGGAAAGATATGAACGCAGTTTTCTATGACAGCTTTAGCAGATAAGGAGTAGAAGTTATGGAAAAAGATGAAAAGGTCAGAGAAATTTCCAGTGTTTCTCCCGATACTTTAATACCTGTTGAAGAGAAAAAGGTAAAATTTAAGATTAGCTATGAAAACCTGTTTAGGAATATCAATCAAACAGTAGAGGAAGCTGTTTCTTCTTTACAGCAAAATTTTCGGGCTGGTGTTGATAGTATATACAATGCTGTAGTAGCTAAGGGTTCAACACCTGCTAGTAAATCCCTTAGTGATGTAGTAGCCGGGATTGAGAATATTGAAACATCAACAGGTAATGCAAGTGAAGGAGATGTTTTAGCACCTAAGACATTTTCCAATTCAAGTGGAGCTAACAAAACAGGAACAATGCCAAATAGGGGTGCTGTCTCACAATCCCTAAATGGTTCTACGACATCCTATACTATTCCCGAGGGCTATCATAATGGTAGTGGTAAAGTATCAATAACTACACAGGAAAAGACTGCTACACCTTCTACAAGCACACAAAATGTGACTCCCGATAGTGGTAAAGTTTTAACAAAAGTTACTGTTAATGCAATTTCAACACAGACAAAAGATGCTTATGCTACTACTTCGGCTCAAGACATAACTCCCGATAGTGGTAAGTATTTGAGTAAAGTAGCTATTGGTGCTATTTCTAATTCAAACCTTGCCGCGGGAAATATAAAGAAGGGAACAACTGTTACTGTAAGTAATGGTGACTCTGATGTATACTCTGTAGCGGGAACTTATTCTACCCCATCTTCGGGGCAATCTCCTGTTGTAGCAGGAGCAATGCTCAGAGGTTACAGTGGTTTTGTTAATGGAGGTAATGAAGTAAAAGGAGATATTTCATCAAAGTCAGCGGCCACATATAATACCTCTAATTCCGACCAGTCTATTGCTTCGGGTCAGTATCTTTCGGGAGTGCAGACTATTAAAGCAGTTACTACATCTAATATTAGTGCGGGGAATATCAGAAAAGGTGTAAATGTAAAAGTCGGAGATGCAAACAATGCGGGAAGAATAGCAAATGTAACAGGTACATGGTACGGAAATAAGAAAGCCATTTCTGCCTGTGCTTATGAGTTTACAGGTGATAGCTCAAGTAAGTCAGCAGAAGCATCCTTTACGATGCCCGAGAGTGGAATAGTATACTATGGCGGTTGCTCTGGTGGATGGTATTATGGTGATTCTGATTCTTATGCCACTTGTGCAATTTATAAAAATGGTACATTAATGGATGATAGAAATATAGCAAATGGCTCACAGCAATTCCGTGGAACTATGTTCGATAAAACAATGTCTGTTTCTGCGGGAGATGTTATAAAAGTAGTAGCATCATGTAATAAAGGTAACAGAGGAGACTTTATTATGTCCTGTATGCAAGCGGTATGTATCTATTAAATTTATATTCCGCAATATTTCAAGGAATTAATGTGGTGGCGGAATAGACATCAAGGAAGATGGTAAAAATTGTGTGCTGTGATTACAACAGAGTCAATTAA
>AUXO016037570.1_pt1 | contig 28263 bp, 27 predicted proteins | sample 768731 | NCBI WGS metagenome assembly AUXO01 (sample SAMN02715735, study PRJNA202380) | gut metagenome | biome: sheep rumen | host: Ovis aries | place: New Zealand: Palmerston North
TATGTCCCAGTCTCTGGGTCGAGTATCTTCTTGTATACCTTGTCCATCCAGTACTGGTCCCTGTTCGTGTAGTTGTCCGCCATTCCCCCTACACTATCCGAACCTATAGGGTACTCGGCGCAGTTCCCCTTGTAGTAGTTGATGCACCACTGGGCCACATCCGAGGCATATATCCTTGGGTCGTCAGGGGATTGGGACCCCATGATTTCCGTATCGGCCGAGTCATCTCCTACTCCATCATCTACCATGTCGAATGTCCATTGCAGATTGTGTACCTTCCCCAGATATATTACAGGAATGATGTCCTTTCCATCAGGGTCCTTGGTATCATCGGATATGAGGTACACATCGTCATCATCGGATGCATTCCTTATGATCTTGAGGGACACAGGTATCTTCACCTTTGTAGACCCTGTATACAGTTTCCTGTCTCCAGGACGACCCATTTCGAATGAGACATTGTATCTCCTGCTGGAAGGAGCATATTCTACATAGGATTCCTCGTCTGCTATGAACAGTGCATTGTACAGGTATCTGTATGGGTGTATGCTGTCGGCAACGGAATAGTAGTCACTGTTCCTGTTGTTCGCAATGAGGTCCTTCATCGGATTCTTCTCGACAGTACCATATCTCCCGTGAAGTATCCATCCCATATCGTCCTTGACATATTTTGAATACTCAAGATTCTCCTCATTCCTCAGCTGTTCCCTCACCTTGTTGAGGTCGTTCACCTCATAGGTGACGGAGCCTTCAGGCCCTACCTTCTTCAGTATATCCGAATAGGGTCTGTGAAGAGCCCTGTATCTGTCCATATCGAAACCTTCGCCCTCAGGGGAGGTGATGGATATTGAATCATCCACAAGAAGGTCAAGTTCATTGTCCTTGACATAGATATCCAGTGTCTCGATACCTGTACAGTACATCTTGATGACCTCATTCTCATCATAGAACGGACAGGTATCCTTTATGGAACATGATGTGCAGGTGAGTACGCACTTGCTGTTTATGGATGCCCTCATGGCCTCCAACTCTGCAGAAGAATAGAATTTACCATCCAGAGAGACAGTGGACATGGTAGCCTTCTGTGACGGCATATAGGTCAGAGGTTCCATCGATGCTATGGGTATGATGGTGATGAACTTGCTGTAACTGTCCAGCAGCTGGGTGGAGAAGTACCTCATGTCGTCATATATCCTGCTGTTCCTCATGTAGCTGGCAGCCTTCCATAGAGGACCCTGGAGTCTGTTCATCCTGTTGTTGAGCATCTGGTATCTCTTGTAGTAGAGAGACATGGTGTTTCCCTTCAGCTCGTCATCCTCCCCTCCCACATACTTGACTGGTACGGTACCTCCTTCCTGTGGTCCATCAAGGGCCATGGATATGTACTCGGCCACTCCCATGAGAGTACTATAGGAGACATCTGGACGGTCTTCCACTCTCCCTACAGAATTGACTGCCCATACAGAATCATCCGAAGGCTCTGTACCCTCTCTCAATCTGCTGCTTACGGATTCCGTATCGATAGGGGACAGTACAGGTTCTCCATCCCTTATGGAAAGGGAAGGTATGCTCAGAATGAATCTATAGGTACTGTCCGATGAGGTGTCCATTGCACTGTTCCTGCAGGGGAGGGCGCCTGAACTGTCTCCTTCCAGATATTCCAAGACCTTGGCTCTATCCATGAACAGATTGCTTCCTGAAATGGCATCCTCATAATCCTGCAGGTACTCGGAGGTATATGAGGATAGTCTTTCCCTCAGTTCCTTCAGTATGCTTCCCCTGTAGATTCTTCTCTGAAGGGACCTCGGGTTCGAAAGGAAGGTCTCTATCCATTTCCCAGTAGTCATCTCCTTATGGACAGGTGCACCTGAACTCCCGTCCATTCTTATCTGCTCCAGTATCCTGTATGTGGTATCGGCCATGTAGTCAATCTGAAGGGAATCCCCTACGACAGGTTTTCCATTGATTACATTCACATTGTCCGATACACTTTCAGAGGTGTATATGGTACTGTATCTGTATCTGAGGTCGGAAAGGGCCTTCCTCTGGGCATCCCTGTATCTATAGTCAAGGAACTGATTGGCGGTATCCACTATGGTATCTATCATGAGGTCCTGGTACCTGTCTGCCATGTTCTCGGAAGCTGGGTCGCACAGAGATTCCTCATCCTCATCACCTATCTTGAGGATGTATGTGGAATCATTCCCCATGATATCGTCCAGATAGGTACAGAGACTCTCCATATCAGGGTCGGTGGAATCTCCAGAGAGAACGGATAGTCTATCCCTTATGGAGACCAGAGAAGGCCTTGAATGAGGATTGTCACTGTCGATATAGGACTCCATATGGATACCCTGACCTGTAGAGGAATCATAGAATATCCTGCTTCTCAGTACAGAGGGGAACCTGCTCATATCCGATAGAACATTGTCTCCTATGTAGGGGAAGTCGGACTGGGATACGGAATATCCTCCTTTATAGAATACCCTTCTGTTCCATATTCTGTCCATTATTCCTTCGATGTCGGAGGGCTTCAGGTACACTCTTCCTGTACCCTTGTCTATCATGAGACCTGAATTGGCAATGTCCCTGAAGATGTCCCCCATCTCTGTCACTCCATCAAGGATTCCCCTAAGGTCACCCACAGTCAGAGGGTCATCACCATCGGATATTGGCCAGTCATACAGAACATCTCTCATGAACCTGCCTACTATGGTATCTATGGAATCTTCCCTCAGGAAGTTCCCTATGGCTGCAAGGCTGTAGTTGTCCTTGACAGTACCTCTCAATTCCGATATGCTGTCGAACTTGGGAAGGCCTGGAATTATCACGGACTTCCTGAGAGTGCTGTAGCTGGAGGATATGTGGGATTCATCTATCTCATTGAGGGAAGTACCATCCGTGAATGTTCTTACCTTTATGGGAAAATATGAATCTTCAGGATACGAGGCTGCTGGGAGCTGACTCCTGTTGGAGTACTTCGTAAGGTCAAGTTCCCTGTCGTCTGCATCGAATATCTTCAGTCTCCCTCCTACGGAAAGGGAAAGAGGTGACAGTATGTATATATAGCAGTCCCTTCTGTCGAAATTTCCATTGTTGCAGCTGACTGCAAGACTATGGAACATATCATACATCCTCGATATTTCTTCCGACTCGGTGACCCTGTGCCAATAATGCCTCATGAGAGACTTCCCTCCATGTATCTTCTATCCTCAATCATCGTCATCTTCCTCATAGACTCTGAGACACCATCCCTTGTCTCTATGACCGTCACTTCCATACCCCTTTTCCCATCTGTATTCCATGAGGTGGTGTCCGTATCCGGAATTCCCCCATTGATAGGCTCTGTTCTTCCAGTAATCCTCTGTAAGACCTCCGGAGAACTTCGACCTGAACTCTGCCAGACTCATAGAGGCCATCTGGGAGTATGTCATGTTCCCTATATCCTCAAGACCTGGATTTATGAGAGATAGGGCATCGATTACATTCTCCCTGAAATAATCCATCTCTCTTCTGGAATCGTTCTGACTCCTCATCGTACCCGGTCTGCACAGATAGGTGTCTCCCTCTCCGCAGCAGTTGTCTATTCCTGTAGATGAGCCTTCATTAGGATTCATGTCGTCTATTACCCTGATATTCCTTATCTCCGAAAGCCTTATCTCCTTCTTGCTGGATACCCTGAACATGAGTACCCTGTCGTTGTCCCCACCATCTACTCTTGTAAGGAAACTGACTATTCCCCTACTGGGTGAGGAGAGGCTCTCATTATAGACATCCAGACCAAGGTCGTATCTCGACATGAGTATGGCAGTCTCAGGGAAGAACCTATTGTATTCAGGCATCACCAGTATGGTGGAGGGTTCCTCCCCCTCTCTTGTAAAGAGTTCTCTTGGGGTAATGAGGCTGACGGAAAGAGAATCAAGAGGATTCAGTATGCTGGAACCACTATTGTTATATCTGATGTTGTAACTGGCTACGAATGAAGCATCGAAATCATTCAGGAGAGCATTCTGATTCAGGTCCCTTGTGACATTGGCCGTAGAGAATCCAGGATTGTCGGCAGTGCCAAGGAGACCTCCTGTGAGATTCCCAAGCCATGACCCCTTCTTCTTGGCGTAGCTGGTGGAATTGGAAGTGAGGGAAAATGGGTAGTTCCCGTTCACTGTAAGAGTACGCCCATCCTGTGAGATTGCCCCCTCGAACCTGTCTATGTATTCCAGTATGTCTTCAAGGGAAAGAACCTTCCCATCCCTGGAGAACTTGTTTGCATAATGCATGGGAACCTTTTCCATGGATTCCTCTCCTGAGATATACTTGAGATAGCTCCCCTTGTATTCGTCCATAGAGTAGTCCAGTCTGGTTATCACGGAATCAAGGTTCCTTGTAGTGAAATCCGACCAGTTGTCCACCTTGGCTGCGCCCACCATGTCTCCTACAATCCATTCATGAAAGTCACTTCCCTCGCGGAGAAGTTCAAGAAGAAGGGATGCCTTCCCCTTTATGCCCTTTCTATCTATGAGGTCGCCATAATGGAGTCTGTCATTGTCGGTGAGCTTCAAAGGAGACTCTATCATGTTCCCCTTGTTGAGAAGGTGTCCTCTGTAGTATCTTCTCCCAGGAGGAATGGAATCCCCATCCCTTCTGAATTTCCATCTGCTGACCACCCTGTCCCCATAAGATACTGCAGAAGTCCATTCAGCAGGTTCACAGTAGTACCCTGCCAGAAGACCCGATGCATTGGAATAGTACTCTTCGGATATGGATATGTACTTCCTCAGTATACTGACTACAGGAGGAGGGGATATCATCTGGGATATGTCGTCCCCAGGCCGGATTTCCTCAAAGGAAAGAGCAGAGGATACTCCATCGGAAAAATCCGAGATGTAGAGGATGAAACTCTGGTATTTTCGTGGAGGAACAGATACCGTTATGGAAAGACCGGATGCATCGGATTCATCTCTTTCGACATAACTGCTGTCTGCTTCTACAAAGGAACCTGCTTCCTTGCTGTAGGTATAGTATCTGAACTCTCCTCTCTCGGTGTATGCAGACTCATCCATGTAGTATGAGAGAGTACTTGGATTGGAGATTTCAATACTATAGGAAGAATCCCTGTAGAACTTTCCGTTCCTTCTGTCGAGATACCCTGAGACTGCTCTTGTGGATGTCCTTGACGATGCCCTGGCCTCATCGATTACCGACTTGAACACCAGAAGTCTGCTGTAGTCCGAGGCGCCTGACCTTGCAGGAATCGCCACTACATAGTCTCCCTGTTCCAGATCCATATAGTAGTTCCCCTCGGAATCTGCAGGGTATACCACTCTTTCCCCACAGAACATTATGGGACTGCTCACCCCCTCCACTTCGAAACCACAATCCGTATTGAGTATTATGGAGGAACCACTGGTGTTGTCGATGAAATAGATATCGTCTCCCACAGACTCCAGATGACCATCGGAAATGCCTGATATGGAAGACAGAGGATTGAACACCATCCTTGTCGTCATATTGACGGAGTATATCTTTATGGGGGACTTGATGTAGGATTCCACTTCCTTTCCATCCACCAGCTGTGTGGGGCCTACGACTCCGTTGTATATGAATGCAGATTCTCCATTGGGAGGAGAGACCTGTATGTTGTATTCAGAGGAATTCAGACCCTTTGTACCATAGAAGTGCTCTGCGATTTCATGACCCATCACGGCCCTGTTGATTATGGACCTGTCCTCCCTTTCCAGAAGGTCCATGGATGAATCCGTACTCCCTTCCTCTATGGATACCATCACTGTGGGGTCCACTTCATTCTTCTTTTCTGTGGAGACAGGGTATGTATATAGAAGGCTGGAATTGGATACGTCGAACATGTCTATTACAGGTATGGTCTCGCTTATATCAGCCCTCTTTTCCCCTGTAAGTACCTTCAGAAGATTGTGGTATTTTCTTATTCTGTCGTTGTACCTTGTGAAGGACAGACGGCTTCCCGTACCTCCCTTGAAGGTCTCGTTCTCATCATAGTACTTGAGAGAATAACTGCAGACAGCACCATCCTCTTCAAGAGCATCTATGAACATCTTGTATATTGAATATCTGGTATATTTATCGGATAGATTTGACATTTATCATCATACTCCACGAATATAGGGGAATTCCCTTCACATCCTGCACAGGAAATCTCTCATCAGAGATTATTATACAGTTCCCTTGAGACCTTCCTTAGAGATTCCATATTCACTATGGGATTCTCCCTTGAGTCATCGTTGAATCTATACTCGTATCCCTTTCTGGAAAATCCTGATTCCCCCATCGAATCCACTGTATCCGAGGAGGGGAGAGATTTCCTGAGAAGAATCTCGGAAGAACCCTTGTTGTAATAGGAAGTATCGGAGTAATCATATATATGGGCGACCTTCCTGGAATTGGCAGATATTTCCCTCATATAATCGGAGGTGAATCTTTCCCTGAACAGGGCAGTCATCACATCTCCCCTGCTCATCCCACTGTAGAAGGTACCTGTCCTCATTCCTTCATTGAGAAGACCCATCGATTTCTGTATGATTTCCCAGTTGGACTCGGCTGATGAGAAGGTCTCCTTTATGGACTCAAGGGCTCGTGTTATCGTCCTCTCTGCCAGTCCGGTGTTGAGCATGTCTCCGTAGAACTCGTCATTGAAGAACGATGACAGCCATCCATTCTCCCCTGAGATATCTATCATTGAATCTCTTACGCTCAGATTCCCGTATGCCTCCACCAGAAGTTTCGGAATAGGTATGGTAATCGGGAATATCATCCTCTTTATGGCATACATAAGGAGTATATTCAATATCCCTATCTGCTTCTCTGACTCCTCTGCAGATTCAGTAGCAGCGAGAGCAGCAGAAGAACCTCCGGACCAGAAACTCAATGATATATTGGAGGCTATCCTCTGTATGGAGGAAATCCTGGAGTATATGGACTTTATCCTCTTCACAACGGAGGAAATCTGCACTGACATGTTGTAGTAGTTGGCGAAGGCCTGTACGGCGCTGAGACTGTTGACAGTGTTCATGAGAGAGGGGTCCGACCTGAAATAGTCAAGGGCATCCATTCCTATATCCCTTGCAATATCAGACCATATGTTCTCACTGTCAGAAGAAGATGACTGGGAACCGGATAGATATCTCATTACCGAGGCTATCCTCCGACTGAGGTTGCTCGATATGTCCTCCTTCCTGACAGCGTAGGGGGCAGCCTCTCCTACAAGGGACTTTATGCTGACATCTACATTGGTGTTCCACAGGTTCCTTATCCTGTCCAGCTTTCTCTGGAGGTACTCTGTAGCAGCAGACCCTGCTGCATTTCCAAGAGCCTCGTACTGACTCGTATCAAGGGAGGAGTATATATTCACTCCCATGATGGCAGCCTCGGAGGCTATGTTGAGAGCACTGCTGGTAGCAGCAGCAAGGTCCTCCACGGCGGCTGCAGATTCTATCAGTACCTCGTTCTCTGGTCTGCTGCTGAACGACCCTTCTATGTTCCTATCTGCCATACCCTACTGTTTCTCCATACATATCAGGCAAAGACATACTCTGACAGCATCGCACTGTTTCCTGAATCCACATCGTTTATCATGACATTGTTGGATGGGTTCATCCCCAGTCCTACATAGCCGCTCTGCAACTTTATTCCCTTTCCCTCTCCAGAACCCTCGGCGGATATGGACACCGTACCGGACTCTATCTTGATGACGCTGCCCCCTACTTTCATGACGAATCTATCGGGTCCCATTATATAGAATGACCCGTTCCTGAATGCTATCACCTTCGAGCCTGTGTTCCTGTCTATGTAATGCATGCAGTCCTTGTCCCAGTAGGTCACCTTGGCGTTCCCCATATCGAGGTACTTCATCTCCAGTTCGGATACTGACCTGTTTATGGAGTCTCTCAGATCGGAAGGTATGGACAGAATTTCTCCGTTGGGTCCTTTCCTATAGGAACTTTCTCCATCCATCACTGTCCTGTCAGGATAGGTGTTGTAGTTCGCCCTTCCGAATACATATCCCATTGAGAATTCATCGTCGCAGATGACCCACACAAGGTCACCTACCTTTCCTGTATAGAGTGAATCCCTGAAGAACGAAGGGTATACGGGGCACAGGCTACTGTCCACATCCTTCATCTGGGGGAGTATTCTCACCCTCAGTCTGTTGTCGTCCACAGTGGCAGATTCAACTACCTGTGCTGTATAGAATCCATAATTCATAGAATATTAGTCTCCACTCTTCCTCAGTAGCCTATCTGTACAAGATGTGCATGTGTATTGAGCATCCCGCTCTCGTATATCAGACTCACCTTTGTGACCATATATTTTCCCTCTCCTGCATTTACAGAAGACCCGTTCGAACTTCTTGCAGTGGGGTTGTACGGAAGAATGACATACATCACATTTCCTATGTTCATCTCTTCTATGAGGAAGGAATCGAAGACGAGGTCCACAGTATATGTACTGACCATCCTCTCGTAGTTCTTCCTTGCTGCCATTCCAAGAGAATCCTCAGGAGATGTGTTCCATCCATAGAATTCCACCTTTTCGGGAGATACCTCCTCTGAACTGGCATTGCCATTCTCATTTCCATTGGATACTATGGAGGAAGAGTATTTTCCTGAAGAGACAAAAAGGGAAGTATCGAATATGGAAGTATACTTGGATATGGAATCCTTGTTGGCTCCTCCTATATCTATGGATTTGGGGGTAAGAACCCTGGACAGTGAGGATTCCTCTGATTTTCCGCCACTCTGCTGGAACAGGAATGACTCCACTACATATCCGGGTCCGGATTTCTCCATATTGTCCACTGACCTGAAATTGAGATTTCCCATGGCATCGCTGAACAGGTACATTGGTCTGCCATTGACATACCCATACTTGGAAATCCTGTCCATGAAATCCATGTTCCTTTCCGATAGCTGGTATCTGACCCTCTCTATGTCACTGGAAGTATCCATATTGAAGGAGCTGTATCCCTTTCCAATATCGGTATTGCTGTATATGGAAGACATTATCTGGGATACTGTTCCTGAATGGGCAGCAGTGGAGATCTTGTTGGAAAAATAGGAACTGGAGGTCAGTACCACATCTATGTAATCTGTAGTGGATGGTCCTGATACCTTCCTGAAGGAGAGTACCGACATCTCTACAGTATAGTGCCTGTCCTTTTCACTGTCCGTGAAGTGTATATATACCTTCATGCCAGTCCTTATGTTGTTGTTATGCTCCTTTGCAAAGTCCTTCAGAAGGAGCCTTGCACCGGCATACACATTGAACATACCTGATATGAAGGAAAAGGAACCTATCTTGAGAGGGTCTATCTTCCCAATGGAGGCTGCTTCGAATTCTATATAGAACTCCATATCACCTCTCCTTGCTGAAGGAATTCCTTATATCGTCCTCAACAGGAAAATAGAGTACATCTCCTACATTGAGGAAATTCCGATGGGGGATACCATTGAGTGTCAGCACCATGTCGTCCCAGCAGGCTCTCCCATACATCATCTCGGCCTCTTTCCATAGGAACATTATCTTCTTTTCGGATAGTGTATTCTTCATCGGAATGGATGACATTCGGAAATCGGAATATTCCAGTGTAAGAGGGTCTGGATACAGGGACCCTGTCATGCTGTCCTCTACTGTACCTTCCTTCATGAAATCATATCTGCTGTTCGTAATGCTCATTCTATGCCTCCAGGTCAGGAATTATATCGGGTGGTGAATCCAGCGTTGAACTTTGCAGGAAGAAGGCTTGATCCTGAGTCTGTGCCTTTAAATGATGAAAGAGACAGAGGAATGATACCCTCAAAGGTGAGAGTGGCAGTTCCCGCTATGGGCATCCCATTCTGGTCCACCTCATTTGAGAACGCTGCTGTGGCATCCTTTAAGACCATTCTCCTGAATTCCATCATCTTTCCGAATTTGACAGTATATGTGTACTTTTCATAGGAACTCAACAGAAATGAGGATATATTCTCGGAGATACCTTTTAAAAGGCCTCCCGTCTCTGAGGCTGTAAGTTCACTGTTCTCAGATTTCTTCGATGTATCTCCTGTACCCCCATTATTCTGAGCAGGGGCCTTATTTTCGGTATCTAAAAATTTTTTAGTCAAGTTGGTTATAAGATTGTACACATTGGGGAAAGGCCCTGTCATCGTAAAGGTTCCTATGTTCCTTGGGATTGCAGGAAATACCAGATTCAATATAGGTTTCACCACTTCTTTTTCGGCGTTCCACATACCATACTGGCCCATCCTGAAATTGAATTCATATTCAAATGATATTCCTGTAGATGAACCTTCCCATGCAAGAATGTTCTTCCCCCAAGGCATCCATGTCTTGGACACATCATTACCAAAGTCTTTAATCGCAGAGAAAATATCTGCACCGACACTGAGGAATTGGGAGGCCGAGGATAGAACCTTATTCTGACCCATGAACTTCTCTACAGGCTTCCCGAATGAATTTCCGGTACGGAATACCTTGGGTTCCTTGTCCATGATGAGTTTCACATCCCCATCCACATCCATAAAGGTCCAATCATCTGATGAACCCTTATTCAGAAGAAGCTCCCCATCTTTTGTATCTACTCCGGATTTATCCCAGCCAAAAAGATAGGATATGTTGTTCCTCCAGCTGTCATGCTTGGGATTACCAGTAATAGCAATAGTGGGGGTAATATCTATTACCCTATTCTCGTTGGGTAGGTTGTATCCTATGAATTCATTGGTTGGCAAAAGACTGTTCCTCCCTCATCATGACCCTGTGGTTCCATTCAGACTTTCATCCATGGTATATGAGGATGTCTGTCCTCCTGTACCTGAAAGGATACTGCCCTGTATCCCTGCAGACGCTCTGTCGACCGAGGATGCAACATCCTTCAGTAGAGAGGATACAGTAGGGTCGTCCGTATCCCTTATGGACATCCTTATCTGGCTCAGTGAATCCTGAAGGGTGAACAGTACTCTCTTGACCTCATCCACCTTTCCCAGTATCAGTGATACTGGTTCGGACATTGCGTTCCTTATCCCTTCATTCACATTCACTTCTATGGTACTCTTCTCTATCTTCTTGAGATACTCTCCCCAGGAGCTACGGAAATCCGTACCCATCTTCTTGGCTACATCCTGGGTTATTATCTCGGATGCATGGTCATTTATCCCTCTGGAAATGGCCGAATAGTAGGACTTGAGGAAGGAGGACATTCCTTCGACTCTCGCAGAGACAACTGTACTATTGTTGAACACCGAGTTGTATCCAGTAGTGGATTCCGAAGCAGCCATTTCATAAATTTCATCGCCGATGTCGGTTGTCTTCTCTATCTTGAACAAGGACATCCTGTTCTTGGTAGTGACCTTATATGTGGACACATCAAGGTCGTATCCTATGGCATCGAACATATCCTTTATTATATAGGAGTAGTACTTCTCCATTAGAGGATGCAGGGACCTTCTCAGCTCGTCATCCTTGTCTATCTGACCTATCATGGTGAGACCTGCCTCCAGGTTGGTCACCATCTGATTAGTGGACTTTCCTATAGTTTCATAGGCTCCTGTAATCGGAGACATGGCTGATTCTGTCAGCCCCTTTATTCCACCAACTATCATTTCCTTTAGAGATGACAATGCATTGAATTCCTTTACTATATCATCACCTCTGGCAGAGTCGAGTTCGGATACCTTGTTCCCCAAGGTGTACTTGGTCACCTTCATACTGGGGTCGTTGATATCCACATCGTACCCCACCTGGTTCATGAGCGTCTTCACCATGACGGAAGCATATCTGGCCAATAGAGGAGAAACTGATTCCTTGAGATATGGGTTGTCATCCATCAGTGCTATGGTGGATATGGAACCCATGAGATTCGTGACCACCTTTCCGATGGAACTGGAAATGGCCTCAGCTGCTGGTCCTATGCCCAGGGTAATAGCGTGACCCGCTATCTCCTTCCCTGCATCCAGCCCCATCTCGGCCGATTTCATTATGTCCTCCATCTCGTTCTTTCCCCATTGATACTTGGATATCGTAGGGTTATCAGGGTCGGAGAAATCCACATCATAACCCATACTGTATATCATCTTGGCCATGGAGGCCTGGGACATGAGGATGGACATCCTTGATATTGCTTTCTGGGCCTCAGGGTCAGTCAGCATATCATATGCGCCTATGAGAGAAGGAAGGGCTGTGTTCACAGCGTTCGTGACAGACTTGGTCACTGCCTCGATTCCAGGACCTACTCCACCTGTCATGAAATGACCCAGTGCTTCAGTACCCTTTTCCCACACAATGTTGGCCATTTCTGCATCAGTATAGGATGTCTTCTTGGACATTCCTTCTATGATAGGTATACCATCACCATCAAAGGAATACTCCAGTTCGTATCCCATACTCTTCATCATATCTGAGTAGTATGCAACAAGATAACTGCCCTGTGAAGCCTTGTGGATTCTCTGGATATCAGGGTCACTGTTCATCGAACCAATATCAGCAAGCAGCATGACCAGACTGCCGCCCATTTCATGAACGGCCTGACCGACAGCCTTTCCTGCAGCAGGAAGAAGGTCTATCGCATTTTTCGAGAACCCTATTATGGAATCGAATATCTGGTTGAGGTTCATCCCAGTGGTCCACTGCTTCAAAACCTCCAGACCCATGCCCAATCCAATAAGACTGGCGCCCTTGTTTATCCCAGCAAGAGACACATCTTGCCATGTAGTCGAGGATTCCTCTGATTTCTTCGATTTCCCTGCGCCTACTCCGCTGCCTGTGAGAGCATCCAGTATCTCTCTGAGGTCATTGTGCACCAGAAGGAATCCCGAAGGGATCACAAGAGCAAGAGATGTCCTGCTGAGGAGCGTCCTTTCCTGGGACCTTGGGTCCCTTGGGATAGTTCCTCCTTTTCTATCCTTGTCATCCTTGTCTATTCTGTCTTCTGAGGACTTCAGTTCGTCTATGAGTCTGGTAAGGTCGGAAAAGAAACCGGGTCCCTTCCTTCCATCATCCTCGAACTGGACGCCTCCGCTGCGCTCCCTGGCCATCTTCTATCCTATCTGGGAGATTTTCTCTCCTCGCTCAGTATCTTCATCATCTTCTGGAGTGTGTGGAACTCCATGTCCATTATCTCCGAATACCCTATGTCAATCATTGTCATAATCGCCGTTATCGTAGTTATCATTTCCTGATAGCTGCATGGCCTGAAGGAGAGAAGGGATTCGAAAGGATATAGGTCGTGTCACCACCTCCGAGGTGATGGGGTCCTTGACACTGACTTCGGTCTTTATCCCGTATCTCATCTTCTCCATTCTCCTGTTCAGACTGGACATGAGACCATAGTCGAGACACGCTTCATTGGCCAGCCTCTCGTACTTCTGACCTACGGAAAGATTGGAGACATCCTCTCCGTTGAAATCCACAATCGAGATTATCTGGGAGACATCGGTTATGACCTGTGCCCTTCTCATGAGATAATCCCTGTATCTGTTCTCCTCGTCCCTGTCTATAGGTATCAGCCTGTCGATGGACTCCGGATTGGAGGACATCTGGTTCATTATCCCTCTGTTGTACTCAAGGGACTTCTTTATCTTATCGAATTCGGCCTCTTCCTTCCTGAAGAACGAATCCATCCACTGACGGATGGTGACCTGGTCACCATACTTGATATAATCGAAAGTGACATGGAATCCTGTCTTCCTGTTGGTTATGGTTATCCTAGGGTCGAAGTCATCATCTATATCATAGGTCTCTACCTGTGATGGAATGTTGATAGAGACCTTTGGGACCCATTTCCCCTCTTCAAGGTCTTTTATCATCTCTTCCCCGCCTTCGACATTCCTAAGATATTCAATATCCTTCTCATCATAGGAGAACGGAACTTCTTCCAGAGTGTCCTTGTAGAAGGTCATGAAGATATAGAGCATGAGCTCCTCGACCTCCTTCTCATTCCACTTGGATACATCCGTATCCTCTATTATCATATTGTTCAGTATTCCTATGAGTCTCACAGGAAGTTCCCTTGCATCGGACATCGAAAGGGTGATTATCTCGGATACCTTGAAGTTCCTTACATGGACAACAGGAGGTGCTCCCACCTTTCCCCTTGTACTGAGGGATACTTCTATGTATCCAGCTGGTATACTGGATATAGTCTTCGTGAATGTCTCCGCTTCCGAAAGAGAACTGAGGATGATGTTTCCATTTCTATTCATTTAATTATTCCTTCAATAAGTAATTAGTTTATATTGTAATTGCTCCAGTCCTAGGCATTTTCATCCATAACAAAATAGAGACCCCATTCATGGAATCCCTATCTTTGTTCATTCACTATTTCCCCACTAATCCATCAGGATACTTGATGATTTCATCCATTCTTAACTCCACAAGGGCTTCCATCATCTTCCCATACGTATTCATCAAAGAATCTTTCAAAGGATATATCCTCAAAAGGCAGTATACTATATCTATCCATAGATAAGAGAACTACCCCACCTCTTTTTAAGGAAACCTCCAATTTATATCCATCATATTCAGGATCATCATAGATAATACTTCTTACAAGAGATATACCATCACTATCACTAGTCCCAAAGGAATGGTTCTTCATATCTTCTAGAAGTTCATATTCATTCTTGTATGGTCTGTACCCCTCATCTTCTACAATTTCCCTTAGATACTTGTATCCCTTTCCAGCGACTGTACCGTTCTTATGTCTGTATGTGCAGAAGAAAGGAAAATCGGTACAACCTTCATCAGGTTCATTCTTTACTAGGAATACGATATGGCCATCACTTATATTTTCTGGAGGATTCATTATTTCATCCATATCATCACTGGCCAGATATTTCTCCAATAGAGGAGCATCCTTTCTGTTCTCATAGTTAAAAATTCTTTCACCGTAACTATACATATTTTTTCTCCTTTTATTAAAAGTCTATATCGAGGTTCTTCAGTGCCTCAAGTTTGTCCACTTCCTCATCTACAAGAGGGAGTATCTTGAAGTACTTTCCATCGAACATGTACCTGAATATCTTGCCGGCCTGGGAGTTTCTGTCCTTGAGTACCTGTACTTCCATGATATCATCCATGGCAGCAGCCGCGGGGTCGCTCTGACAGTACCTGTCGGCGTAGTACTTGGGTCTGAAGATGGACAGAAGGGTAGTTGCCTTCTCTCCATAGGCTCCTGAGTTCTTGACACCTGCAAGGGTAGGTCTCAGGTTGGGTATCTGCTCCACATGGGATATCTTGACATTGTCGTTGTCCCTGTTCAGCTGTACAACTCCAAGGAAATGAACGTTCTCCTCCTTGGCCAGGTCTTCGAGTCTGTTCATGTTGTCCTCGATGATGTTGGCGGTGGAGGCTCCGTTCCTGCTGGACATGAACCCCTTGAGTCCTGATAGAAGGTCGATGGCAACAAGACAGTAATCGTTCCTTGTCTTCTGCTTGAACTCCCTTATGAGAGACTTGAGTCTGGTCATGTCCACACCTGTAGCCTCACAGAAATAGAAATTCCTTCTGTTGCTGAGATTCTCCTTTTCCTGCAGTACCTGCTCTATGATGCCATCCATGTTGTCAGGCCTGTACAGTTCCTGATTCTCGATACCCAGCCTTCTTGCCACCAGTCTGTCCATGGTATCTATGGTACCCATCTCCAGAGAAATGTACATGCAGGGTACATTCATGTCTATGAGATTGTCGATAAGACTCAATACAAAGGTGGACTTTCCCATATTGGTAGCAGCAGTGATGATGGTGATGCACCCAGGAGCAGCTCCCTTGAAGAGATACGAGTCCAGAAGAGGATCTCCGAAACTGTACTTTCTTCCCTTCTTTCTCTCTTCAAGGTCTTCTACATACCTGTCCGACCACTCCGAGTAGCTGAGGAGTTTGGAATTGTCCCTTCCGGACTTCGATACCATATCCCCAATCTCGTACAGTTTCTGGAGAGCATACTGCTGGTCCATATGACCAGGAGCAGATAGTTTCGACTTGAGGGATTCTATTTCCGACAGTACGGCATTCTTCTGATGCACACTCTCCAATGAAGAAACTATATCATCCAGACTGGACGCACCCTTCTCGTCCATGGAGAATATCTCATGGACTATCTGGGAGGTAACAGTGTAGTCTATACTGTACCCTGCCTGATAGAGGGATGCCGGAGTTATCTCCACTCCAGATTCCCTAAGGGATACTATCGATTCATAGATGCTTCTGGCAGTCTCGCTTACGAAGATGCTCTCCGAGACTCTGGGGTCATCAATATACTCGGGTCTCTTCACAAGAGCATTGAGGAGTCTGTATTCAGCTATTACCTCGGAATCACTGCCTGCCTTTCTCTGACCTACTTCCATAGATTCTCGAATACCCCCAATCTGTCTATCCTGTTGACATTCTCTATCCATTTATCCTGGAAAAAGAGAGTGGAATTGCGTACATTCCTCTCCACGAAGGCCTGGAGGCTGGAGCTGAACCCCTGCTCCGATATCTGATTGGGCATCCTGTTGGAGATGAATATGATGGTCTTCTTCTCTGTCTCGAACTGAGATCTCAGGAAATTGTCAAGAAAAGGAAGCTGATACCCTGAAGCAAATACAGTGACCTTCTCCTTGTCGAATGATTCATCAAGGAACAGGAAATCACAGTCGGAGCATCTCTCCACGAGATAGTCCTTCCTTTCCTGATTGGGGTCATCGAAATTCTTTACAAGAGAAGTAAGAAGGTCGTACATGGATGTGTACTGTACCTTGTATCCCTTGATGATGAGCTCCTTTGCAAGAGCCTGGCACATGGATGTCTTCTGACACGAATTGGGCCCATAGACATATATCATCGTCCTGTAGAGGAATCTATCAGGGAACTCCGCAATCTTCTTGAGGGCATTGAGATCCCTTATGCTCTTCTCTCCACAGTAGTTATCGAAGGTGTAGTCAGGTACCACGCCAGACTGTACCATTCTGGCCTCCAGTTCTGCAGCCTGCCTCCATTTCCTGTGGCAGCTGCACTCCCTTATCACCTTGTATCCTTCTACCTCATCATAATAATACCCTGGAGAAGGCCCATCCTTGCTTCTCCTGGGACAATTCCTGCATTGAATGAATGGTCTGATTCTAGTGCACATATTCTATATGTAGTATAACCTTCCTTCGACTAATTTTCCAGTATGAAAGGACTGAAAGGATACAGAAAACACAGGGTATTCAGACCTTCCAGAAGGAGGATTTCAAGGAAGATACCCCAGGGAATCTCCATGGAAGAGATAGACCTCAGGAACTCCATAGCCTACAGTTTCCCAGGAATGGCAATATACGAATCCGACAGAAGGGTACTCAACGGAAGGGAAATAGACATATGGATACCATCCAGGAAACTTGGAATAGAGTACGATGGGCTGTTCTTCCATACAGGGGATGACAAGGACCCTGACTACCATCTCATGAAGACCCTGGGATGCGAGAAGAAGGGTGTACGGCTCATACACATATTCAGTGATGAGTGGGAGGAGAAGAGGAAACTCGTTCTTGACCTCATAACCAGGGCCCTCGGAAAATACAGGGAGATACCAGCCTCGGAATGCACCATATCCCCCATATCGAAGAAGGAGGGGGACAGGTTCCTCAATGAATTCTGCCTTCTGGGGACGGACGAAAGAGCAGACTCCTATATAGGCATATCCAGCCCCAGGAGTCTGCTTGCCGTGATGTCATACTCCACTCTCAACGGAATAGAGATACTCAGGTATTCCGAACTCCCGGGACTGAAAATCTCAGGGGGAATAGAGTCATGCATATCATCTATGGCTATGGAGGGTCCCATAACTGCAAGAGTGGACAGAAGGATATCAAGAGGAACAGAATTCCTTGAAGCTGGGTTCTCCCTTGTAGAAGCTACTCCTCCCAATGTATACTACACCAAGGACTACAAGAGCAGGATACCCTCCCACAAGGTGAAGCTCAATGAAGGCCAGATAGAGAAGAATGGCCTTCATCCAGTCTATGACTGCGGTTATCTTGTATTCATCAGGAAGGCATGATTGCTTCCCTATTCATCCACCTTGTTATCCCCTCTTCACAGACTTCACAGTGATCATTTCCCCTGTTGCATCCGATATCACAGAAATCACAGGGGCTGGTATATACCATCATATTCACAAGTCTTTCCATGCTCATGTCCTTCATGGTATTCTCGAAATTGGTCATACCCTCATTCCTCGTCAAGAACTTTCTGGATTTCATAGAATCCCAGTGGGTTATTGTTCTCTACAATCCATTCTGCAATCTCATCAGGGTAGATATGGTCGTCCACATCTATGTCATAGAACGATTTGAGATTCCCATACCCATCGAATTGGAAATAGTCATGATTGATATTGAAGTCTCCATAGAAGGCCATATTGAGGATATCCCTGGGACTCTCATTTCCAAGGACTTCATCAATTCGGTCCATATCGAATATCTCATCATCATAGCAGTTCCTCTCATAGCAGTACTCATTATGGATTCTCACTTTTTCAGGGTTTTCCAAACCTTCAATGATATTCTTGATTCTTTCTTCTTTGCTCATGATATTACTCCTTATATGGATAAGTATATACCACTGGAATGGATATTGTCAACACATTCTACAAAAAAAAATCCCCTCACAAGGAGGGGATGCTGAGTTGGGGGTTTCCTACATAAGAGGTCTCATGCCCTGCGTCTCAGGGTTCCTTGGCTTCTCCTCAGGTTCCTCTGTGATGGAACAGCTGCTTGTAAGAATGAGACTTGCCACAGATGCTGCGTTCTGGAGAGCCAGTCTCGTGACCTTTACAGGGTCCACGATTCCGCAATCCACCATGTCCACATACTCTCCTGTAATGGCGTTGTACCCTATTCCCTTTCCGTTATGGGATACCCTATCCACCACCACTTCTCCGCTCACTCCAGAATTGTCGGCAATTGTCATGAGAGGTCTTGTGATGGCATCCACCACGATACCATATCCCTTGAGCTGGTCCTTGGAAAGATTGTGAAGGTTGCCCCTTTCCATCTCTTCCTTCATCTCGGAGGAAATCTGTGCGAGTGCTGTTCCTCCACCAGGAACGATTCCTTCCTCGATGGCAGCCCTTGTAGCATTGAGGGCGTCCTCGATCCTGAACTTCTTCTCCTTGAGAGAGGCTTCGGAAATGTCCCCTACCTTGATGACTGCAACACCACCTGCAAGTCTGGCAAGTCTCTCCTGGAGTTTCTCCCTTTCAAAGTCGGAAGAAGCCTCCTCGATCTGCTTCCTGATCCTCTTGACTCTTGCATCAATACTGCTTCTGTCCCCATCTCCACCGATGATTGTCGTCCTGTCCTTGGTGACCTTGATGTTGGGTGCAGTTCCGAGATCCTGCAGTGTGCATGTCTCTATCTTCAGTCCAGTGTCCTCGGTGATGAACTGACCACCAGTGAGGATTGCAATATCCTGGAGCATATCCTTTCTCCTGTCTCCGAACCCAGGAGCCTTGACTGCACATACCTTGATGATGCCTCTCAGAGAGTTAACAATCAGAGTACTGAGAGCCTCACCCTCCACACCATCGGAAATGATGAGAAGAGGTCTTCCCTCCCTTGAGATGGAATCCAGAATAGGGAGAACTACATTCACATTGGAGATTGACTTGTCAGTGACAAGAATGTATGCGTTCTCGAAATCCACGGTGAGATTTTCCTTGTCGGTGCTGAAGTAGGGGGAAATGTATCCATTATCGAAGGACATTCCCTCAACGAACTCCATGTAGGTATCCCCAGTGTTGGATTCTGCTGTAGTGACGACACCTGCAGAACCTACCCTTGCGATGGAATCCGAAATGAGCTTCCCCAGTTCGGGGTCATTATTACTGGCGATGGTGGCGACCTGTCTTATCTGATTCTCTGTCTCCACCTCGGTAGTTCTGTCCTTGAGCTTGGAGACAGCATCATTCACTGCAAGGTCGATACCCTTTCTCAGCTCGATGGGGTTGACCCCCGCCTCCATCACCTTGAGTCCCTCGGAAAGAATTGCATCTGCAAGTACCGAGGCAGTGCTTGTTCCATCACCTGCGGACTCCGTATCCTGTGTCTGTCCTATACTTGTAAGGAGGGATGCTCCCAGATTCTCCACAGGGTCCTTCAGACGGATATTCTTGGCAACCGTTATTCCATCCTTGGTGACCAGTGGTGCATATCCATTGTCGATTATCACTGTCCTTCCTGCAGGACCAAGAGTAGAGCCTACTGCCTGTGCCACCTTGTGGGCACCTCTGTAGACCCTGTTCCTCATTTCATTAGAAAAATTGATTTCCTTGCTCATCTATACCTCTATTAACTATTAACTGAATATATCCAAAGATACCCTGAACCTACTGATTTACAGGAAGTCCAAGGCTCTGTGTCTCGACCTCTACGTTCCTGCAGAGTCTGTTCAGTATTATGCTGTATGTCGACATATTGTCCAGCATCCTTCTGCAGAACGCCACCTTCTTCTCGGCAGCGTTCATCTCGTCCCTGAGTGCCCTGTATTCGAATATCCATCGAGGGTCGCTCTGTACAAGATACATTATCTCCTGTGTGGACAGCCATTTCTGTGCGGATATGGACTGAAGATTGTTCTCGTTCCTTACTGTAGTATACTTCTCGGCCACGAACTCGTCATATCTGTTCTTGGCCTCCTGCAGTTCTTCCTTGGCCATGACATCGAGAGATATGAGTCCGCAGTTCATGGTACTGTAGTTGCAGAGAGCCTCGTTCAGTTCCCAGAACTGGGGTGCTCCATTCCCAAGGAATGTATACTTCTTCATTCTCTCTATCTGCTCCTCCACAAATGAGAGGAGCCTCTCATCAGGAGGAATCTCAGTGACCTTCGGTTCCGGAACAGGTTCCTTCTTCTGTACCTTTCTTACTCTTTCTACCATACCCATATTATAAGATACCCGAATACCTGAGTCGGAAGAATGCAAGGTCTTCAGCTGAATATCCGTTCACAGGACAGAAAAATCCCCAGGCCGCCCTGGGGATTGTGGATTCCCTCTTCGGAAAATCCCTACCAGTCGAGGGTCTCTCTCTTGGTGATATGCTGCTTGATGGTATTGACCACCCCATCGGGGAGGGCCTCATCATACAGTGTAACGATGCATTTCTTCCACAGTATGGAGGAGTACCCGAATGTTCCGAGTACATCCTTCACCTGGAATACAAGGATGTAGGGATTGTCCACCTCTGGAGAACTGTCATAGAGAATCCTTATGAGAAGGTCATCCTCGTTGAGGTCGCACTCGATGGGAGCATATACCTCGAAATACTCCTCATTGGATATGGCATAGAGAGAGGGCACCATGACATTGTTCCCCTCTCTTACAAGATGCCTCAGAGGTATATCCTTCATCTCAGGAAGAAGAATGGGCATCACCTCAGTGCTCCTTATGACTCTGGATATGAGGTCATGAGATCTTTCGTCCCTTACAGCCTCCACTCTTATCATATCCGTAGGATGGGAAGTGAGCCTTATATCATTGTCCAGTATCCTTACGTTTATCCTGTCCAGCTTCCTTCCAAGTCTTGCCTGGAAGTCTGTCCGTCTCATCCTCCTGTAGTTCCTGTCGGAGGACTTCCTCGGAGTCCTTCTTATCCTTACCCTCATCTCGGGTTCGATTATATGCTCAAAAGAACTTCTTGAAGTATCCATCGTACTATATCAACCCTCCGCAGAAGAAGGGAACAGATTGTCTATATCACTGTCGGTCAGACTTGAAATTCTATCTATTCCATCATCACCCTCGTCATAGGACTCCTCTCCGACAAGAACACCATATCTTCTGAGAGCCTCCTTCATTCCTTCGGAATATCTGTCAAGGGCTTCGACTATCCTTCTATTCGACAATGCATTGGTACTGTTGCCGTCAAGCGCGTCGTCCATGTTCAGTGATGCACTGCTGGAACTTCCTATCCTCATGACAGGGGACCCCTTCCATTGAAGAATGAGGCTGTCATCCTCGACTGTTACAGGAGACCCTAGATCATATAGGGACATTATGAGACCATCCGTCCCCCTATACAGAAGAGCGTACCTTGCTGCGTTGTCACTGTCCAGAGATACATTATAGAATACCACATCATCGGAGAAGTAGTCGATATATTTGTATACAGGAACAGGGGTCTCGGTGAAGGAGACATATTTTCCCCCTTCAGGGTATCTCCCTTCAAGATACCCATAGGGGTCGGATTCATCCTTTTCCTTGGAATCCCTGCATTCCATACCTGCATTGGCTATCGTGAAGTAGGTATATCTGCACCCTCTATCCATCAGGGCTGCGTATATGCTCTCCTTCAGAAGACATACCTTGAAGATGTTCCTCTCCGTAAGGTCTATCCTTCCTCTGGCCAACTCCGAAAGGAAACTATCATACATGATGCTTTTCATAAGATAGTTAGTCCAACAGATGCCCCATTCATGATGACCAGGACTCCATGTATTTTTCTCATCCTTCCAATGAGGAGCATATAATATATGTATGGAATCTATAAATCAATTCAATATCAAATACAGACCCAGGAAATGGGAGGATGTATTCGGTCAGGACACCATAGTCAGGGCACTCAGAAAGAGGATACTCTCAGGTGACTATGGAAAGGCAATCATCTTCGAGGGACTCTATGGATGCGGCAAGACAACACTCGCCGAAATCTATGCAGCTGCCATAATGTCCCATGACAAGGAAGGAAACCCTGACTGGAACGACCCTCAATGCAGGTCCATCCTGGATGGTACCTTCACAGGAGATGTGATAAGGCTCGATGGAGGAATAGACAGCTCCAAGTCAGCCATGGTGGACATACTGTCGGAACTCAACAACAGACCTCTGTATTCAAAGGACAGGGTCATCATAATCGAGGAAAGTGACCAGCTGACAGGTGCCTCCATCAATGCCCTCCTTAAGACCCTTGAGAACCCCTGTCCATGGAATCATTTCATTCTTCTGTCCATGATGGACAAGAAGGGAATCCCTGCTGCAATCAAATCAAGATGCCAGACCTTCAAGGTCAGACCTCTCGAAATCTCACAGATGATGATGGGAATGAAGAGTATTCTTGAAAGGGAAGGACTGTGGGGAAAACAGGAAATCCCACAGGAATTCTTCCTCAAGGGGCTGTCCTACATAGCATCCGTCTCCAATGGCTCCATGAGAAATGCAGTCCAGTATCTGGAACAGTGCGTGATGAACGAGGCATGGGACCTCAAGTCCATCAGGGAACTTCTTGATGTACTTGACGAGACTGCCATATGGGAAATACTTGAGGCGCTTCTCGACAGGACAAAGGACGAGAACATTCTCAGGAAGATCATAGGTTTCAGGACAGGGGACGAGGTGGACCACTTCCTCAACTACAGCGTCATGATGCTCTCCGAAGCAATTCTCTGCAAGGAGACAGGAGTTGCCTATGAGGAGAAGAACCATGACAGACTCATGAGAATGGGTACCAACCCCAACTGCGAGAAACTCTACTACTGTCTGACGCTTCATCCCCAGCTGAGCAAGGGGTATGTGAGAGGCTCCGACCTTGTAGGATGCATTGCGTGCTACTATCAGGGAGTGGACTTCAGACCAGGGGTACCTGTAGTCCCCAATAGGTCAGAACAGAAGATAACAATCGGAACTCCAGGATATACCCCTCCGTTCCTGGAATCAAAGGAGTCCTCCGAGGAATCTTCCGAACCGAAGATAAGACAGAGGGTACTCAGAAGGAGCCAGCCTGATTTCTGATGGGATATATAGTAGTAGAGAAAGAGAAGAGAACAGGAAAGGAAAGAATAATACTCGATGACCTTGGATGGGAGAATTCCCTTGGTACCGCCGAAAGTGCGAAGAAACTGAGAGAGATGGTACTGAGGGACCAGGGGAAACTTGACGATTATGATATCTATATCAGGAAATCCGAGGAGATTAAGGAAAGAATATGAGCAAACTTGATGGAATTCTGGCAAAGGCAGCCAAGACAATGAATCTCGATATAAGGAGCGCAAGGGAGCAGTGCCAGGAACCCAGACTGTTCCTTGACAGCTGTCAGATGAACTACGCGCTGGGGGGAGGACTTGTACTGGGAAGAGCGTATATGCTCTATGGGCCCTATTCACAGGGAAAGACTTCGATAGCGACCTATCTTGCATCCCAGATACAGAAGAAGGCGGACAGGAAGATGGTGGTATACATGGACCTTGAATACACCCTCGACCTTGACCACTGCGAGGAGATGGGTCTGGATGTGGACAACAATTTCGTGATACTGAGACCGAAATCCTCCGAGGATGTATTCAACCTCATACAGGAACTTGCAGAATCAGGAGAAGTCGGACTCATCATCATTGATTCCCTTACTTCCATGGAATCCAAGGCACAGCTGGAAGATTCCTTCGGAGGATTTGGAGGTTCCAAGGGCGCCATTGTAATGTCCTCTGGAATGAAGAAGATAATCCCCTATCTGTACGTGAACAAGTGCACCCTTCTCATGATAGCACAGGAAAGACAGGCAATAGGACAGATGTATGGACCGGACTTCACCATCGCCTGTGGAGGAAAGGCACCTCTGTTCTACAGTTCATGGAATTCCCGTGTAACGAGGACTGGGGACATAGTGGACCCTGTGACCAAGGAAGTCATAGGTCTGGAGATAAGAGTAAGGAACACCAAATCCAAACTGGACAACCCCAAGAGGGATGCCAACCTCAAACTGATGTTCAAGAATGGTGTGGATTCCGAGGAAGAGTATCTCGACTGCCTCGTCAATCTGGGGATAGTCAAGAAGACTGGCTCCATGTATGAGGTAGAGGGTGACCCATGGGGAATGGGGAGAGTCAGGGGAATAGATTCAGTGAAGAAGTTCCTCAGAGAGAACAGGGACATCTACGAGAAGGTCAAGATACAGGTCAACGAGGCACTCATGGGTCATACTCTCATGGATGACAAGGAAAAGGATGATTCTGACGAACTTATTGTCGATGAGGAAACAGGAGAAATAATCAAAATGGACAGTATAGATTCCACATACAGGGAGGAGGGTTAACCCCCTCCTTTTTATTGCGCTTGTCCCCTCCTTACAGGAATCCTGTAGAATATTCTCTGTACATGGGGTTGACACCTTATGGATTATAGTATATGATGATATCAGTGACAGAGGAGAAAGATATGATAGAGCTGAAGGGAAAGTATACAAATGCAATAATTTATCAGAATCCTGAGTATGTAGAGGAAGCCTGCCTTGATCAGATACAGACTCTTATCGATTCACCTGCTTATGAGGGATGCAAGGTAAGAATAATGCCTGACACACACTTCGGGTGTTCAGCTCCTATAGGATTCACCTCTACAATAAGAGATAGAGTTATTCCCAATACTGTTTCAGTTGATATCGGATGTGGAATGTCTCTTGTTTCTCTGAAGGGAATTAAAGAGAAGGATATTGATTTCTTCAAACTTGATGATTTTATCAGGACTCATATACCTGTCGGTAGAAATATAAGGGATACAAAGATTGTCTCTTTCCCCGGTATGTCACATATCAGATGCTATAGAGAACTCAAGGACTCAGGGAAGTTTGAAAAGTCTCTGGGTACTTTGGGTGGTGGCTAGCCCGAAAGGGCTACAAGGGAAAAAATTGGCAATCATTTTATGGAACTTGATAAGAACACAAAAGGGGATATCTACTTTGTAGTTCATACCGGCTCAAGAAACCTTGGTAAGCAGGTTGCTGATTACTACCAGGGTATAGCTGATGAAGTCTGTAACAGAGGACTTGATACATATTCTGCAGAGAAGGTGAATCTCATTGAGACCTATAAGGCCGAGGGAAGGAAGTCAGAGATACAGAACGCTCTCAAGGAACTACAGAAGAGATATAGGGAGAATATTAGGAAGGTACCAAAAGACCTTGCATGGCTTGAAGGCACTCACTTTGATGATTACCTTCATGACATGGATATCTGTCAGAGATACGCTCAGCTGAACAGAGAGATGATATGCAGAGAGATTTGCAGATTCTTTGGTATTGATTTCGACACTGCAGATAAGTTGGAGACCATACATAACTATATTGACCTTGAACAGAAAATGCTGAGAAAGGGTTCAATAGATTGTTCCAAAGGTAAGAGGGTCATAATCCCTGTAAACATGCAATTCGGAAGTGCTATTTGCATGGGAAAAGGAAATAAGGACTATAACTATTCAGGGCCCCATGGTGCAGGAAGACTCTTATCTAGAAATCAAGCTAGAGAAAATATTTCACTTGATAGTTTCAAGAAATCAATGGAAGGAATATTTACTTCTTGTATATCTGAAAAAACAGTAGATGAATCCCCAATGGCGTATAAATCATGGGAGAGTATTAAGCCCTGGATAGAACCCACTGCAGAGATTGTAGAGATTGTAAGACCCATATACAACATCAAGGCTTCGGAGTGATGATGAGTCGGAGGGCTCTTCTGTGGAAAGTACTGGAATCCATTCCGGATTTCCAGATTCCTGTTGACAATAGGGATGAGGTATGATATGATGAAAAGGAAAGGAAGGAGTTGCAGATGAAGATAAGAATCAGGCTGAAGGATAATGGAAGGATGCCTGTGTACAAGACACCTGGAGCAGCATGCTGTGACTGTCATGCAAGACTGGATGAGTCCCTTGTAGTATATTCCCATTGCAGGTCACTAGTACCACTGGGGTTCTCAATGGAGCTTCCAGAAGGATATGAAGCAGTACTGAGACCCAGAAGCGGTCTTACCCTATCAGGTATCGACATAGGAATAGGCACCATAGATTCCGATTACAGGGGAGAAGTATGTGCCTGCGTCATCAACAATTCCGATGACCCCATAGTTGTCAACAACGGAGATAGAATCTGCCAGATGAAGATACAGAGGGCGGAGCAGTTCGAATTCGAACAGTCGACCTATCTGCAGGATACAGAAAGAGGGGATGGGGGATTCGGTTCGACAGGAATCAGTGGCTGATTTTCCATAATCATAATTATACAGTGAATTGAATAGGGAAGGAGATACATACAAATGAAGATGACAATAAGAAAACTGAAGAACATTCTGAACAGATACCCAGGAGATACAAGGGTAAGGACTGCAGACATCTATGACAGCTGGGCATGGCCGACCAGCACTACCGTAGCACTTTCGTACCATCAGTCCTCTGATGGAAGAACCTACGTTCTGATGGACAGGAGCACCGATAAGGGAACAGTAACAACAGTGACCTCATTGAAGAATACCCTAAAGCAGTACCCCGAGAATGCAATCGTGAAGATCTCCAGGGACTGGCTTGAGAGAAACATCAGTTTCGATACTGTTGTAAGAGAAGTATATACCAGGAATTCGGATTCCCTAGGATACCTTCTTCTGGACGCATACCTCTGACAGGTGAGGAATTCTTCACTCGTGACAGCATTCCACTAATATCGTACACAGCACATTATAATATATTCATCAGGTGGCATGACCACATCGTAATAACAATGGACCCTCAGAGGTCATAAGGAGAACACAATATGTCAAATGAGAATTCAGTTCACGAATTGGACAATCTGTTTGCAGCATACGCCAAGAAGGCAGAAGATGAAGCAAAACAGGCGTCCTTCCATTCAGGTTCCACACCAAGGGAATACGAGGAGATCAAGTACACAGGTCTTGAACAGGGAGTTCCTTCTGTCCTGAGAGTTGTAGGAGGACCCTATGATTCGAATCTGGATGATTTCACTGCAAGAACAGTCAACATCTCAAGAATTGTCGGTGATGATGGAAAGAGATTCAGGGTCATTACTCCTTCATTCAATGAGAACCCCAACTACATCCTCAACAGGATAATCTCTGCTGTTACAAAGCCCAAGTGGGTCAACAAGGAAAAGACCTTCCCTGTACAGGAGCAGTTTCCTGAAATCTACAATATAATCGACAAGAATGGAATAAAGAAGGGCGACCCTCAGTATAATTTCGATAAGGGATGGAGAGGGAAGCAGGTCTTCATAATGAACGTAATCGACAGGTCCCAGATGGATTGGCATAGGGCTCATAAGCACACCATGCTTCTTGCCAAGAGTGTGAATATAGGAAAGAATGGAGGAGAATTCCCTGATGAGGGAATATCTGCATTCGCATGTGGTCCTCAGTTCACTCAGCTGTTCAAGAGATATGGCTCGTGGGAGAAATATGACATTGCAATCACCAAGACAGGAGAGAAGAGCAAGGCATTCGATA
>AUXO014579720.1_pt1 | contig 28257 bp, 15 predicted proteins | sample 768731 | NCBI WGS metagenome assembly AUXO01 (sample SAMN02715735, study PRJNA202380) | gut metagenome | biome: sheep rumen | host: Ovis aries | place: New Zealand: Palmerston North
TAGTATTTTCTGGGGCAGAAAGGACAGAGATTAATATAATAATTAAAGAATTACCAGATACAGAAAGACCATATGAAAAACTTGAGCTATATGGTGAGAAAAATTTATCAAACGCTGAATTATTAGCTATAATAATAAAAAGTGGAACGAAAGATAAAACATCTATAGAAATTGCACAGGAAATATTAAAACTTAACCAAAATCACGATAAAAGTGATTTGAATTTTTTAAGAGAAATAAGCCTGGAAGAATTAAAAAAACTAAAAGGAATAGGCAGAGTAAAAGCAATTCAACTGAAAGCAATATGTGAAATAAGTACAAGGATGAATAAGATAAGTAACTATAGAAAAATAAAGGTAAAATGTCCAGAAGATATAGCAAATTTACTTATGAATGATTTAAGATTTGAAAAAAAAGAAATAGTAAAAGTCGTTATGTTGGATAACAAAAATGTAATACTGAAAATTTTAGATGTAGCAATAGGTGGAGGAAATTTTTCAAATTTAGACATAAGATATATATTATCAGAGACTGTGAAGAAAAATATTCCTAAAATAATCTTAGTGCATAATCATCCAAGTGGAGACTCAACACCCAGTTTAAAAGATTTAGAAACAACTGACAGACTAAAAAAAGCTGCTAAGTTATTAAATATTGAGTTACTTGACCATATTGTTATAGGCAATATGAAATATACAAGTATAATGGAATACAAAAATAGACAGAATAAGTAATAGAAAGGAAAGTTGATACAATGGGCTTATTAAAATTAAGATCTAAAGATATAGGTATTGATTTAGGAACATCAAATATCATAGTTACATTAAAAGGAAAGGGTATAATTTTACGAGAGCCATCAGTTGTAGCGATAGATAGAAGGACTGATGAAATAGTTGCAACAGGAAAAGAAGCAAAAGAAATGCTTGGAAGAACACCTGAGTCAATTAGAGCAGTAAAACCATTAAAAGATGGTGTAATAGCTGATTTTACAGCAACTAAATTAATGCTTAAAAATATATTTAAAAAATTATCATCAAAATATAATATAAAAAGACCAAGAGTAGTTGTTGGAGTTCCTTCAGGAATTACTGAGGTAGAAGAAAGAGCTGTAGAAGATACAATTATGCAAGCAGGAGCAAGAGAAGTATATTTGATTGAAGAGCCACTTGCTGCTGCAATAGGCTCAGGAATGCATATCGAAGAAGCAACTGGAAACATAATAATAGACATCGGAGGAGGAACAACAGAAGTAGCAGTTATTTGTTTAGGAGGAATAGTTGTATACAATTCACTAAGAATAGCTGGAGACGAACTCGATGAAGATATAATTAATTATATGAAAAAAAATGAGAATTTGTCTATAGGAGTTACAACTGCAGAAGAAATAAAAATGCAGATAGGATGTGCTACTCCACCTGTTTCTGTTGAAAGAATGGAAATAAGAGGAAGAGATTTGTCTACAGGGCTACCTAGAAATGTAACAATAGATTCAAATCAAGTTTTGGAAGCGATTCAAGAATCACTAGATAGAATTGTAAATACTGTAAAGTCAACACTAGAAAAGACACCTCCAGAACTTGCTGCAGATTTAGCAGAAAGAGGAATTGTATTATCAGGAGGAGGAGCACTTATTAAAAACTTAGATCAATTACTTGCAAGTAAAACTGATATGTCAGTATACATTACAGAAGAACCAATAGATGCAGTTGCAAGAGGAACAGGAAAAACATTAGAAGAACTTGAAAAAATAAAAGCTAGATTAATTAACTCACGAAGGAGAAGATAAGCATATGTATAATAAAAAGAAATATGGAGTAATTGGAACAATTATAACAATTGTAATTTTAATATTATTATTTATATTAACTAATGTACAAAATAGTAACTTATCTTTTATTGAAAATATGGCAAATAAGATAGTTATGCCTATTCAAAATGGATTAACATATATAAAAAATAAAGTTAGTGGTAATTCATCATTTTTTGAAAATGTAAGCAAATTAAAAGAAGAAAATGATAATTTAAAGAATAGAAATAAAGATCTAGAAGAACAATTAAGAGAATTAGAAGCAATGAAATCAGAAAATACAACTTTAAAAGAGTATTTAGATTTAACAGAAAAATATAGTGATTATAAAACTATACCAGCAAATGTTATAAATAGAGATATAAGTAATTATTCAAAAACAATTGTTATAAATATAGGATCTAATGATGGAGTAAAAGAAGGAATGACTGTAATTGCAGCAGAAGGATTAGTTGGATATGTTATATCTGTAACAAACTCAACATCAAAAGTACAAACAATAATTGATACATCAAGTGCTACAAGTTGTTTATTAAGTACTTCAAGAGATAATATAGTTTGCAAAGGAACTTTGAATGATGAAAAACATTTAAAGGCAATGTATATTTCCGCAAATGTAACACTTTCACAAGGGGAAACAGTTGAGACTTCAGGAATAGGTGGAATATATCCAAAAGGAATTTTTGTAGGAAATATTTCAAAAGTAGAAAATGCTGCAGACTTATCTAACAGATATGCTTTAGTACAACTAGCAGTTAATTTTGAAAAACTTGAGACAGTTCTAGTAATAACTAATTAGGAGGTTATAAGTGAAAAAAACATTAATAAATATAGGATTAATCTTTACTTTTTTATTTATATATTTTTTACAATCAAACCTCTTTACATGGTTTAAAATAGCTGGGGTAATGCCAAATATGTTTATAATATTTACACTTTTCATTGGACTATATGCTCATAAATATATGGGAGTTACATATGGAATAATTTTTGGAATATTAATTGATTTATTTATTTCAAAAAAGGTTGGAATTACTGCAATAATGTTAGGAAGTATTGGTATAATGGGAGCAATACTTGATAAAAACTTTTCAAAAGAGAATCGAATTACAATAATTTTAATGGTTAGTATAGCTACATTAGTATTTGAAATTGGAGCATATATATTAAGCTTTTTTGTATATAAAAACAATATTCAAATATGGCCATTTATACAAATATTATTAATAGAGTGCTTATACAATGCATTAATTACGATTATACTATATCCATTGATACAAATAATAGGAAATAAAATAGAAGAAATATTTAAAGGAAATAAAGTTTTAACAAGATATTTTTAAATAAAAGGGGATTGAAATCTTGAAAACCAAAATAAAAAAAGAGTATGTAAATTTAAGATTTAATATATTAATTGTTGCAGTATATGCCGTAGGAATAGTTCTTTTAATGACATTATTTAATTTACAAATAGTAAATGGAGCGACATATAGAGAAACATCTAATACAAGATTGTCACGAGAAAGCAGATTAGAAGCAGCTCGTGGTGAAATTATGGACAGATCTGGAAATATACTTGCATCAAATAATATTACATATAATTTAGAATTATATAAGACAAAATCAGATAATGAAACTTTGAATAATTGTATATTAAAACTTGTAAATCTTTTAGAAGATAATAAAGAAAAATATCCCGATAATTTTCCAATAAATATTGATAAAAAGTATACAATAGACGGAGAAAATTTAACTAAATGGCTCGAAAGATATAAATTTGACAAAGGAACAACCGAAGAAGAAGTTATAAAAAGCTTTGTAAAAAGATATAAAATATCAAATGAAAAATGGGAAGATGTAAGAAAAATATTAGCAATAAGATATGAAATTACAACAAAAGGATATAGTAGTACAAAATCTCTAACGATTTCTGAAAATGTATCAAAAGATGTAATAGCGAAAATAAGTGAAAAAAACTCAGACTATGGAGGAGTTGTAATTACAACTGACACGGAAAGAACATATGGATATGAAAAACTTGCATCACATATTATAGGTTATATTGGAAGAATAAGACAAGACGAATTAGACAAAAGTGAGGATTATGAATATCAAAATGATGATTATGTTGGTAGAACAGGAATAGAGTCATTATTTGAAGAATATTTAAGAGGAGAAGATGGAACAGAAGAAATAGAAATGGCAGTTGATGGAACAGTAACAGGAAGTACAGTAACAGATGAAGCAATACAAGGCTCATCAATTGTTCTTACAATAGATGCTAAATTACAAGAAGTAACTGAAAAAGCTTTAGCAGAAAATATAGCAAAAATAAGAAATGGTGGATTTGAGACAAAACATAATGCAGAAGGTGGAGCAGCAATAGTCTTAGATGTTAAAAATGGAGAAATACTGGCTATGGCAAGTAATCCTGACTATAACTTAAATTCATGGGTTGGAGGAATAAGCTCAAGTGAGTATAAAAAAATACAAGAAAATAATAGCTTATTCAATAGAGCAATATCAGGAACTTATGCACCTGGATCAACTTTTAAAATGGTAACTGCAATTGCAGGATTAGAGACAGGAAATATAACGGCTGCTGAAAAAATAAATGATATAGGAATATATAAAAGATATAAAGATTATACACCACATTGTTGGATATATGACGAAAGACATCAGGTACATGGATATTTAAATGTATCACAGGCAATACAACATTCATGTAACTATTTTTTCTATGAAACAGGATATAGAACAGGAATAACAAATTTAGTAAAATATGCTAAATATTTTGGATTAGGATCTAAAACAGGAGTTGAACTTCCGAGTGAAACTGCAGGAACATTATCATCTCCTGAAGCAGCAAAAAAGGCAGGAAGAAATTGGACAGATGGAAATACTTTGTCTAGTGCAATAGGACAAAGTTATAATGCATTTTCACCACTTCAAATCGCAAAGTATATAGCTATGGTAGCAAATGGTGGAAAAAAAGTTAACCCAACAGTAATAAAAACTATAATGAATTCAGATGGTACAGAAGTATCAAAAAGAGATATAAAATCATTTGTTAATGGAAAATTAAAATTTAGTCAAAATAACGAAAATGTGAAAATATCTCAAAAGAGTATACAAGCTGTAAGAGAAGGAATGAAGTCAGTTGCATTAGAAAGAGGAGGAACAGCATATTCAACATTTAAAGACTTTGGAATTGAAGTTGGAGGAAAAACTGGATCTGCAGAAACAGCTGGAAATAAGGTTACAGCTTGGTTTGTGGGATTTGCACCATATGATGATCCGGAAATAGCTGTAGTAGTAATGGTAGAAAATGGTTGGCATGGAAATTATACAGCTGAAGTCGTAAGAAAAATAATGGCAGAATATTTTGGAATGAACATTAATTCAAATTCTATTCAAGAAAACAATTCTGCTGAAACATATACTGAAGAAATTAATTAAGATATGTATCAGAAAGGAATGAAATAAATGAAAAACAACATAAATGTTTACCAAAAGAAAAACCTTGTCATTATAAAGATTAGAGAAGATGCAAGTTTTGATAGTATAGTAAGAGAACTAAAACATAAAATAATACAATTAAAAAAACTATATAAAGGAGGAAAAACACCTATTGAAGTCACAGGAAAAGTTTTGAAAAACAAAGAAATTGAAGAAGTTGAACGATTAATAAAAAATGTTTTAGATGTAGATGTTGACTTTGATATGCCAAGAGAATTAGGTCTTTCAAATATAACAAAAACATTTACACAAGAAATTTCAACATCAGAAACTAAATTTCATAGAGGTTCATTAAGATCAGGTCAAAGAGTTGAAGAGGATGGGAGTATAGTTATACTAGGAGATGTTAACTCTGGAGCAGAGGTTATAGCTTCTGATAATATAGTTGTTTTAGGTGTTCTTAGAGGATTAGCTCATGCAGGAGCAAAAGGAAATAAAGATGCAATTATTGCTGCAGGAAGACTTGATACAGTTCAAATGAGAATATCAAATATAGTTAAAGAATTTAATCGAGAAGAGGAGACTTTAAGAAAGCAGATTTATGCATATGTAGATGATAAAGATAATATAATTATTGAATAATTTATTTATGATAATAGTAATAAAACTAAACACAAAAAAAGTTCTTCATCTTGAACATGTTCACTATAAAGAAAAAATAAAATGCTAATAATTAAAATATCATCAAAATATAAATTTAGACCAAATAAATTCAAAAAAAAATTATAATCATCAAAATTATCAGAAAAATTATCAATTTCTAATTTTTCTGATTTTTTTTGATTTATTTCTATTTTTTTTGATTTTTTTTGATTATATTCATTATTGTTTTTGTATAATTTATTATTAATAAAAGTATTATTATAATATTTTCTATAATTATTATAACGACTGTTAAATGGTGGAATAATTGACATCACAAAGAATCATCCTCTTTTCTGGAAAATAAATTTACAACTTGAGAAATTTTTAAAATATTTACATATTGGTCTAATTTTTGTTGTTTACTTTTACGAAGATATGGTTTAAGTGAGTAAAGAAGATTAGACTTTGGATCATCTTTTTTATTTAATGTTTCTAAAATTGATTTAATCTTAAGAATAGTATTAATGTCAAAATTATTAGCATCATTCTTTGAGTCAGAGCTTGAGTTTGAAGTAAAATGTGATAATATACTACTTAAATTATCATCTAAAGTAGATGAACTAGAGTTGTCATCACAACATGAATTAGAATTACTATTATTGTGTAAATTGTTCTTTAAAACATCAGCTAAACTACTAATCATATCGGGAGTTATATTTATATTATCTGACATAGTCAAGCTCCTTTCAAATAATTAAATTAATTTTTTTTATTTATCATTTGAATTAATTTTTTTTTGTCTTCATCACTAAGAAAACTATTAATAATTTTTATTCCTTCGGATAGCTGCTTTTCATCCATTTTTTTTAATAAATTGATTAAATATTCAAAATCCTGATTACCCATATTTTTCACACCTTTCAATAATATTGTATTATATTCAAAAAATAAATATGTGTGAGTTTGTTACAAAAATTTAATATAATTGTAATAAAAATCTTGTAAATGACCTTCCGTAAAGGGAAAAAAATCAAAAAAAATAACTTTAAAAAAAAGCATATTGTCAAATGAAAAATATTATGCAACAATAAAAATATATGTAAATATATAAAGCTTTCAAGGAGGAAAAAACAATGGATACTGTAAAAGATTTGTTTAAGAGAGTAGTGGCTGTGCTAATAATAAATGCAATGATAACAGCTCAGTTTTTGATGGCAGGACATGGAGTAATATCATATGCTATTGATAGTATGAAAACGAGCAATGAAAATGTAGAAATATTAGCATATTTTGAGAATGAAAAAGGAGAAAGGGTTGTATCAATTGAGAAAGAAGTAGATAAAACTTTAATTTTGAAAGTTGATGTAACAGTAGGAAATGAAAGAGGATATGGGGGATATTTCGATGGAATTATAGAAATTACAAATGCTAATTTCAAATTGAAAGATGAATCCGAAATAAAAGTTCATGTCGATGCTGGAGAAACAAAGACTTTTGAAAAAGAAATTGAATACTTACCAGCTGATACATTTTATGAAGGATATTTAAATAGAGAAACAAATACAACTTTAAAAGGAGTATATGTTAATAGTAAAGGAAAATATGAAGTTGAAGGAACAGCAAGTGTAAAAGTAAGTTGGATTTCATCTGAAAATGTAAAAGCAGAGTTACAAGCAGATATCTTAACTAATCATAATTATGATGATACAAAGAAAATCTTACAGTTACTTATAAACAACAAAGTACAAAACAATTCTTATCCGGTAAAAAATACACATATTGAAATAGAATTACCTGAAGGTGTAGAAAATGTAAGAGTACATAAAAGAGTATCAACAGAAGTAGACAAAGGAATAAACTATGTAACATATGTTGAACAAAGAAAAACATTAATTGACATGGAAGACTCAACAGATCCATTAGTAGTAACTTATGAAGTACCAGAAGGAATAAATCTTGAAAACTTAAAATTACAAATATCATCTATATTAACACTATATGATAATAAACAATTAAATGAAACATCTGAGATTACAGTAAAAGAAGAAAAAGAAGGAAGTACAACAACAATACTTGCAGAAAAAGAATCTGAAATATACAAAGGAAAATTATATTCAGGAGAAGATAGAGAATATACAAATGTAGCAAGAGTATATGTTGATTATGTAGATGTATTAGAAAATATAAAAATAGATGGAAATAAATCAGTATATATAAATGAAGAGAAAGAAGAAATAGAAGCAAAGACATTTTATAAAAGTACTATAATAAGTAAAAAAGAATTTGATAATATATTAGGAGAAGAAGGATATATTACAATAAATGATCAAGATGGAAACACTATATTAAATTTAGACAAAGAAAATGAAATAGATGAAAAAGGAAATTTCGTTATTAAATATGGAGAAAATGTAACAGAAATAAAAATGACAACAAGTAAACCAATAAATACAGGAATAATTAATATAGTAAACAACAAAATAATTAAAGAAGACAAAAAAAGAGAAGATATTGAAAAAATAATTGGATTAAAAGAAGTAGTAATAACAAATGGAAAAGCATCAGAGAAGGGAATTAAATTAAAAGAGACAGAAAGTAATGCTTTAATGGTTCTAGAAAATGAAGTGATTCCAATGATTTCTGGTGAAAAAGGAAAATTAAGATTAGCAATTAAGTTAGATACAAAAGATGAAAGCAAAGAATTATATAAAAATCCAAAAATTAAAGTAACACTTCCAGAATCTATAACAGCTATGGAAGTTGAACAAGCAAAAGCACTATACAAAAATGGTCTAGAAATCAAATCTGCAAAAACAAATAAAAATGAGGAAGGAAAACTTGAAATCGAAATAGGACTTGAAGGTGAACAAAAACAATATGATACAAATGGTGGCTTAGAAATTTATTTATATTTAAATGTTTTAGCAGAGAATCTAAAAGATGATAAAAAAGAAATAATTAATGTAAAATATACAAATGAAAATAAAGGAATAGAAAAGAGTTTAGAAAAAGAGATAACATTAGACTATCAGGAAAAACAAGAAGAAAGTACAAAAAATACACAAAACATAAGAAACATGCAAAATGAAAATGGAGAAACAGAAGAAGGGGGAACCCAAAATTCAGGAGAAGGAGAAAACGAAAATACAGGAGATACTTCAGAAGATCAAACAAATGAAAATACAAATGATAATACAAATGATAATGGCATTACAATAGAAGAAGGCTTGATAGCAAAAATTGTTGCTACTTCAGATGGAAAAGTTTTAAATAATTTAGATGAAATATTTGAGGGACAAACAGTTAAATATTCAGTAACAGTAACTAATAATACTGATCATGATTATGAGAATATAAAAGTAAAGGCAACTCAAACAAACGGAGAAGTGTGGAGTATAATAACAAGAGATGGAACAAACTTTGCAACAGGAGAAGCGGTAACAGAACACTTCCTTGATTTAACAGAAAAATCTGAATTAGATATAGGAACAATTGAAAAATTAGAAAAAGGAAAAAGCATAAGTTTTTCATATCAAGCAGCAGCAAGTAAATTATCAGAAGAAAATCAAAAAATGCAAGGAACAATAAACTTTACATCAGAAAGTGGATTAAATAGTGAAATCAAAACTATTGAAAATGTTGTTAAAGATGGAGATATAAAATTATATATAGTAGATGGACACTCAATAGAAAATAATAACTCTGAGGGTGGAACATTAATAAGCAGACTTTTAATTAAAAATATGTCAGATAACAACTTGAATAATGTAGATGTAGTAGTTGAATATTCAGAAGATTTTGACCTTACAACAGACTTAGATCCAATAAGTTTATATGCAACAGATCCAGCAAAAAATGAAAACATTACAGTAAAAAATATAACAACAGATGAACATGGAAAGACTTTTATAACATTTAATATTCCTGAAGTTAAAAAGGATGATGGTACAGAAATTATATTATATGCTAGAACAAGTAAAATTGTGGGAAACGTAAAATATTATGAACCTGAAATAATAGCAAGAACAAATATTAATAATAAAAATTATGTTTCAAATACATATACAAGAGCTATATATAAAATAGGATTTGATTTAGAAGCAAAATATGAAGGAAAAACATCAGACAATAAAGTAATTGATGAAAATACTCTTGTAAACAATGGCGATACATTAACATTTTTAGCAACAATATCAAATAAAGATACTGAAAAAGCACTTGTTTCTATCAATAATAAGATAATTGATGGAGAAACTTATGAAAAAGTTACATTAATAAATGGATCAAAGGAAGAAGATGTTTCATCAAATATTAATGATAAAATGTTTTTAATGACATATGAAGTTGAACCAAATAGTTCTATTCAATTAAAATTCTTAGTTAAAATAAATACAGACTTTATATTTGATCCACAAAAAGTAACAAGTACTTTTACATTGTCAGATGTAGAATACTATAAAGACTATAAAACAGAAATTAGTTTTGCCGTTAATAAACCAGGAAGCAGCTCAAATAATCAGGGAGGCAATAATGGTGAAAATGGTGGAAACAATAACAACAATAACAACAATAATAATAATAACAATAATAATAATAATAATGGAGGAAATCAATCAAATTCAAATTATAGAGTAGTTACAGGAACTATATGGGAAGACAGCAATGAAAATGGAAGAAGAGATACACAAGAACAAAGAATTAAAGGAGTTGAAGTAAGGGCAGTAAATACTGAAACAGGAAGATTATTAGACATATCAACAAAAACAGGAGAAGATGGTACATATTCTTTAAATCTAGAAAAAGGAAAATACATAATAGTATTTATGTATGACACAGACAAATATGTAACAACAGTGTATCAATCAAGTAATGCAAATGAATCAAATAACTCAGATGCAGTTACAAGAAAAATGTCATCATCAGATGGAACGATACCAGTTGGAGCAACAGATGTTCTTAACTTAAATAATAATTTAGAAAATATTGACTTAGGATTAATGCAAAAGAAAAAATTTGATCTAAAATTAGAGAAATATGTTGATCAAATAACAGTAACAAATAAGAATGGAACAAAAGTATATAATCAAAAAGATGGAGAAACTTTAGCTAAAGTAGAAATTGGTTCTAAATATATAAGTGGAACAAATGTAGTTATAGTGTATAAATTTAAAGTAACTAATGTTGGAGAAATAGAAGGAACTGCTACAAGAATAGTAGATTATCTACCATCTGCATTAAACTTTAGCTCAAGCTTAAACAAAAATTGGCATAAATCAGGAGAGTATATATATAACTCAAGCTTAGAAAACACTGTAATTAAACCAGGAGAATCAAGAGAATTGACATTGACAGTTACAAAAACAATGACAAAATCTAATACAGGTTTAATTAATAATAGAGCAGAAATAGAACAAAGTAAAAATCCATCTGGAATAGTAGATAAAACAGAAGATAATGCATCAGCAGATGTATTAATAGGTATAAGTACAGGTAGTTTAGCTAGTTACTTAGGATTAACATTTACAATTACATTTGGATTATGTGGAGCAGCATATATTATATTTAAGAAAAAATTAGAAGATAGAATAAAAATATAGGAGAAAGGAGGTTAAATAATGAATAAAATAAAAAATATAGGAAAAATAATATTAAGCTTTATTATTATAATGGTATCTATATTAACTGCTGGAAAAACATATGCAAAATCTGGAGCATATACAAAAAGAAATATAAGTGGATATACAGAATTTACTTTTACGGATGCTAATAATTTTAAAGTACTTGGACTAAATGACCTAGGGTATTTTGCATATTCATATCCAGATGATTTTATAAATACAGGGGCTTTTAAAGAAGCAACTAGAAATGGTAGTTATTTCCTAGATCAATTAGGTGGCGGAAATTATGGCGGAATTCAAACTACAAGAAACTGTTATTGGAGTGTATCAAGATGTTCTGACCATAATACAGCAAACTTTGCTGGTCATGCGACATCATCTAATATGGTTGAAATAACAAGTTATATAGATTTAGATATTAATTCTAGTGCATCAGGAGATAATAGATATATCGCAACATCACATGACTTAACAGATTCAAATGATGCCGGACATACTACTAGAGGAGCATATGTAAAAAACCTTCTTTCTGCAATAGTTGCAACAACTAAAGGAATTCCTGGAGTATATAATGGACAGCCATGGGGTCAAAATGGAAACTGGGATCATAGTGATGGTGGAGGATATGCATCAAATGCATCAAGAATTGCAACATATTACTATTTCTATAGATTAATGCTTAATGATAATACATTAAATTTAGCATCACATTATGGTGGACTAAATGGAGGAGGAAAAAATGTTAAAAGTGTTGCTTATGGAGAAATGTATGGTGGAGGAACAGCATATAGACTTGGACAATTAGCAGCAGGAATAGGAGTAGGATCAGTTCAAAATGTTTTTTCAAAAGTTGAATCATATGAACCTATAACAAGTATAGGTGGAGGAACATTTGAAGCACAAAATGTTGAAAAAGATAAAGATAATGTTAATGAAAATGTAAAAGTTTTCTCTTCTACAACAACAGAAACTATAGTAGGACCTTTTAAATTAAACCATACTGCAGGAGATGTAGAAAGTGTAACAGTAGAAGGTGTTACTGGAACTGCATCTGATGATAAAGTATTATGCAGTAAATCAAAAGATAAAGATTGGCAAAAAATAGATAAAATACCAGTAAATGTAGATTTCTATTTAAAAGTAAAAGGAAACTTTACTAAAAAACAATATTTAAATGTTTCTTTCAAGCAAAAAGGAAGTGATTACTATAAAGGAAGAATGGTATTTGCATATAACAGATTTTCATGGGGACAAAGTATGATGTACTTTGCTGCTACAAAAGCTGAAGGAAATGGAAATACAATAACATATAGAGTAAGAAATGTTGGAACTATTAAAATAAGAAAGAGGGACTTAGAACTTAAAGGACCTGTAGACTTCGAATTTAAGATTTTAGCAAAAGATGCAAATGGAAATGAAGGATGGGTAAAATCAAATGGTGATGGAACATATACATATAATATTAATGTTTTAGAGCCAAATAATGCAGAAACATTTAAAACTGAAAAAGGAGATAAGGACGTTGAACAATTATCTGTATTATATAAATATACTATATATGAAACTGAAATACTTGATGAACACTATTTTAAGAAAGATCAGCCTGGATATGGTGAAGATCCAAGATTCCCAGACTATGTAGTAGGAACCCCAAAGGAAGTAGAATTAATAGGTGACAATATAGAATGTGAATTTATTTTCCCTAACATAAGTAGAGTAACTATTAGAGGTTACGTATGGGCTGATGGAAAAGGAAAAGGAGCAGAATATGATAGTATATATGCACCTACTGAGGGCGGAATTTATTATGACAAAAAAATAGGTGGTGTAAAAGTATACTTAGTACGTAAATCTGATAATAAAGCAATTGTAGAAACTGTTACAAATAATGCAGGGGCATATGAATTTGATAGAGAAATATTATATCATGATTTGAATAAATATTATGTAGCTTTTGATTATGCAGATTTGACAATACAAGATTATAATGGAAAAGATAGATCAGGAAAAGAATTTATTCCTGTAGCATATAACAGTAAAAATCTAGATAAAATCATTAATGATGGGTCTAGAGCAATGATGGATGAAATAAAAGAAAAAGATGCAGATTTAGTAAATAAGGAAAGTGGAAATGGTGGATATGCTACAACATATAAAGGAACAAATGAGACAGAGCTTGCAACATATGGATTATGGGCATTAAAGGATAAGTTATACGAAAATTATGTATTACATGATATAAATCTAGGAATAAAACCAATATATATACCAGACTATAAAATATTTGAAGATTTATACTATGTAAAAGTAAGATTAAATAATCATGAATATGCATATAAATATAATGAGGAGCAATTAGAACTTCCAGCAGTACCAAAGGTTGATGTAACAAGTTATAATAGACCAATTTATCCATCTGCAATATATGATTTGAAACAAGGAGAAAATACAGAAGGACAAATAAAATTATATGCAGTATATCAAATGAGAATAGAAAACAGTACTACACATGATGAAGAAGAACTATATAGAGAGCAAAGATTACATTTAACAAGCTTAACAAATGAATTTGATAAGAGTAAATATACTTTAGATACATCACTTACAAATACAGAAGAAAAAGATACATATGCAAATGTTAAAGATATTGTAGTTAAGGATATACCAAACTGGACTGAAACATCAGGTGAAGGAGGAAAAGGTATTGCAACATATAATTTAGATTCAAGACCTATAGTAATTAATCCAGGTGAGTATGTAAATAGATATATACAACTTAGAGTACAAGATGAAGAAGTAAAGAGAATACTAACAGAAGCTAATAATACTGTTTCAGAAACAACAACTGCAAAAGCTAGAGGATATCATGATTATAAGAGAAAAGATTATTCTTGGAAAAATATGGTTTCAAAAGAGCAAAATCACAAAACAGTTGATGAAGAAAGAAAAGATACAGCACCAGACTTAATACTTATGTTAGGACAAGAAAGAGTATTAACAGGAACAGTATTTAAAGATAATAAAGTTACAACTGAAGAAGTATTAGGAAACGGACAACATGAAATAACAGAAGATGTAATAGAAAACGTTAAAGTTGAAGTAGTGCATGGAACTGATTTCGAAAATGGAACGCCAACAATAGTATATGTTGGAAATAAAGGAGATAAATCAAAATACGAAATTAAGCCTGCGTCAACTACAACAAATAATAAAGGTAAATTTACAATAAGTGGATTGATGCCAGGAGAATATTATTTAAGATTAACATATGGAGATGGAACTCAAATAATATGGAATCCTGATGGAACAAAAACTACTGGAAGAGTTAGCATAGGAGAACATAAATCAACAATTATTACATCAAAAGTTGTAAGAAATGCATTAGGATATGATACAAATAAATATGGAAATGAATGGTATAAATATGTGGAAGCAGATAATTATTCAGTAGCAGTTGATAGCTTAAACACAAGAGCAAAATGTGCAGAAGAAAATCCACCAAAAGAGATTTCTGCAGGATCGGCATTAATGGATATAACAATAGAAAATACAAAAGATCCATATACAGTTAATGGAAATGGAATGCAAGAAGAAACATTTGGAGGAATGAATTTCGGAATAATTGAGCAAGCAAAACAAAAGGTTGAAATACATAAAACAATTACTGATGTAGGTATGAATAATACACCAAATGTGTTATTTAAAGGAAATCCTCAAGATGGAGATTTACCAGGGGTAACTGACCTTGATGGTAATGATGATAATCAAGGAAGTACATATACAAGAATGGAAGTAGCAAGTGAAAATATTTATGGATCAGAATTTACTTTAAAATATAATGTAACAGTTAGAAACGTTTCAGATGTAAATTACTATGAAACAGATAAAAAATATACTGGCTGGTACTATAAATTTGGAGCTCATTCGACAAAATATTCTGATCAAATTAGAATAAATGTAAAAGATGTCATCGATTGTTATGATCCTGTATTAACAGACTCAACAGGAGAAAAATCAAATGGAAAGAATATAGAAACAGTAAAAATAACAAGAGAAGGAGAAATGGCATTAGCTGAAAATAAATATGAAACTAAAACAGTAAGAGATCAAGAAAGAATTGCTCTTGAAAAATATAATGAAGAATATAAATATAAAGAAGTATTAAGAGTTACAGGATGGAAATTACTTCAAAACAATTATAGGAATCCTGATAATTCTTGGGATTCAGTAGTATTACAATTTGGAAAAGTATTATCAACAGAAAATGATGATTTGGATTACTTAAATGGAGCTGGAGTAGCAGAAGCTGTAAATAGTGTTGCAGAAGAACATTTATCAAATGAAACAGCACAATTTACTTTAAAATTTGCAAGACCAGTTGAATTACCACCACCATCATTTGCAGAAGCTGTAATATCAGCACCAACAGGAGATAATAAACAACTAATGACAACAATATATTTATTAAGTGCAGTAGTTGGATTAACTGCAATAGCAGTAGGTTTAGTAATCTATATTAAAAAGAAAAAATAGAGATAAAAAGAGGTAGATTTATTCTACTTCTTTTTTTTTACTAAATAATGGAATAATTAATTTACATAAAAAATCAACTTTTTTGCCAAAAAGCTTGCAAAATATGGAAAAAAAAGGTATAATATATAATAGGGTGTATAAGATAAATAAGGGGGAAATATCAAATGAGGACTGTTAAAAAAATTACTAAAAAAACTATAGCTATACTTATGATTATGTCTATTTTTATGCCACATTTTTCTATATTAAGTAATACAATTTCATATGCTATAGATAATGGAAAAACTAATAATGAAAATATTGAAATTTCTGCATATTTTGAAGATGAAAATGGAGAAAAATTAATAGAAAAAGAAATTGAAATTGGTAATAGCTTAAAATTAAAAATTGATGTAACTGTTAAAAATGAAAAAGGCTATGGTGGATATTTTGATGGAAAAATAGAATTATCAAATGTAAACTTTAAATTTAAAGATGAAAACGATAATATAGATATTCATATAAATGCTGGAGAAACAAAAACAATTGAAAAAGACATAGAGTTTAAATATGTTGAAGATATTGGAAATGACTATCTTAATAAAAAGTCAGAAATATCTATTAAAGGCAAGTACGTAAATAGTAAAAAAACATATGATATTGAAGGAAACACAAATGTAATTGTAAAATGGAAATCTAATAGTGATGTAAAATCAGAAATGAATATGAGTGTACTAACATATGAAGATAAACTATTGCAACTTTTAATAGAAAGTAAAGTAAATAATAATTCTTACCCTATAAAAGATACTAAAATTGATATTACTCTTCCTGATGAATTAGAAAATGATAAAATAGAAAGTATAAAAGTTCATAAAAGGACAACAGATGGAACCAATGGAAATAAGAAATTTGATGAAACAAACTATGAAATAAAAGATAAAAACATATCAATTATAATTTCAAATGTTGAAAATCCATTATGGAAAAAGAATGCTTCAGACATATTAATAGTAACTATTGAATTAAAAGAAGATACAAGTATAGAAAATCTAAAAATAGAAGGAAAAAATACACTTAGTTTATATGATGGAAAAGAAATAACTGAAAATGCCAATATAGAAGTTAAAAACAAAGTAGACGGAAAAGTTACAGCAGACATCATAGAAAATGAAAAACAAATATATAAAGGTAAAATATATACAGGAGAAGATAGATTATATACTAGTATAACTAATATCAATATAGATTATGTAAAAGATATAGAAGAAATAAATATAAATGAAAACAGGGCAGTATATGTAGCAGATGAAGAAAAGGATGCAAATATACTTTATAAAGATGCAAGTATTAATAAAGAACAGTTTATTAATATATTTGGAGAAGAAGGATATTTGACAATAGAAGATCAAGATAAAAATATAATTGCAAATATTAATAAAGATAGTGAATCGGATGAAAAAGGAAATATTAAAATAGAGTTTGCAGAAGATATTTATAATATAAATATAATAACAAGTAAACCAATTGCAACAGGTATTCTAAAAATTGTTCATACAAAAAATATAAGAGAAGATAAATTAAAAGAAAATGAAATTAGAGAGATAAAATCAATAAAAGAAGAAATTAAAGTAAATGAATATATAGCTAATTGTGAGATAGAACTTAAAGAAACAAAAACAGAAGCAAGTATGGAAATAGATCATTTAAGCTTTAAAAATTCAGAAGAAAATAAAGATGTTAAAATAGAAATCAACTTTATAACAAATGGCGAAGATAAAGATTTATATAAAAATCCAACATTTGAAATAACATTCCCAAAACAAGTAGTAGCAATAAATGCAAAATATAGAATGTTATATGGAAATGGATTGGAAATAACAAATGGGTCAATCTATGAAAAAAATGGAAAAAAAGTTTTAAGATTTGAATTAAAAGGAAACCAAGAAAAATATCCAAGTCAAGCGGTTGAAGAAACTAAAATAATTATTTATTCTAATGTTGTTATTAGTGAAAAAGCAGAAAATAGTGAAGAAGAAATAAAACTAAATTATACAAATGAAAAAGGAATTCAATTAGAAAATAAGGGTATTAAAACAGTAAAAGTACAAATAATTGCTGACAAACCAGTTGAAGATAATACCGATATTCCGGTAGAAGAAAAAGTTGAAAACAGAGAAGCAAAGATTGAAGCAACATATAGAGCAGAGGTTGGAGAAAATATTTTAGAAAATAACTCAGAGGTTAAATCAGGAGAAGTTATAAGATATAGGATTACAGCAAAAAATATAGGAAGTGATGAACTAAAAGGAGTAACATTAAAAGGACAAATACCAGAAGGAACTACTCATGTTGAAGTAAATGAAAAAGTAGTAGTATATGGATTTGTTCAAGATGATGATGAGACAATAGTAGATTATGGTGAAAATGGAAATCAGTTTTTTGCAGATGATTTTGATTATTATAACAAAACTGATAAAAAGGAAATAACAATAAATACAGATTTAAAACCTAATCAAACGAAAGTTTTGGAGTATGAAGTTAAAGTAAATGAAAATGTAGAAAATGATAAAATAATAACAAATAATATATTGATAATACATGATAATAAAGAAATTGTAAAAAATAGCATTTCAAGCAAATTAAAGAATAGTGAAATAGAAGTTACAACATTACCAATATTAAGAGAATCTGTAACTAAAAAATTAGAAGCAGGATATGCATATGAATATAATGTAAGAGTAAAGAATAATTCAAATAGAACTAAAAATAATATTACAGTAGAAATTAATACGAATAATCTTTTAAAAATATTAAGTATAGGACTTGTAAATGGCGATAATGAATATTTAGAATCATATGATACAAATTTGGTTAAAATTAAAGAATTGAAACCAAATGAAACTGCTAAAATAATAGTTCAAGCTAGAGCAAATGAACCAGGAGAAAAAGAACTTTTAGCAACAATATCATCAGTTGCTAAAGAGAATAATGGGATATCATATAGATCAAATAAAATTTATGAAAGTGTTGAATCTGTTGGACTAAGTATATCATTAACAAGTAGTAATAATAACGAATATTTAAAACCTGGAGATAAAACAACATATTACATAGATGTAAAAAATGATGGAGAACTAGAAGCAAATTCATTATGGATTTCTGACTATATTTCAGAAAAAATGATTATAGAAAATGTAAAAGTAAATAACTCTAAATTAGAAGAAGAAAATTATGATATATATGATTATGAAGGATTTCAAGTTATGAACTTTGGAAAACCATTAAAACCAGGTGAATCTATAAAAATTGAGATAGAAGCAAAATTGTCAGATAGATTAAAAACAAGTAAAGATCTTTTAATAGAAAATTATGCTAAATTATCTCAAGCAGGACTTGAAAAAGAAAGTGAAAAAATTGTATATAAAGTAAGTGCAAATACAATTCCTGGAGAGAGTGAAGATGAATATGATTCAGATTCTGATTCATATCAAGAGAGATATAATCAGGATGGAGATTCATATACAATAAAAGGTATAGCATGGTTTGACGAAAATAGAAATGGAAAAAGAGACATAAATGAAAAATTGCTAAGCGGTATAGAAGTGAGCTTGATAAATTTATCAACAAGTAAGTTTGCTAAAGATTCTTTTGGAGTAGAAATAAAAGATGTGACAGGAGAAAATGGAGAATATACTTTAAATGATATTCCTCAAGGAGAATATGTAGTAATATTTAGATATGATACAAACACTTATACAACTACAACATATATAGCAGATATAGCTACATCTAATACTAACTCTGATGCAATTGAAAGAGTATTAAAAATGAATGAGGAAAGAGAAAAAGTTGGAGCTACAGACATAATATCAGTTTATGGAAACTTATCTAATGTGGATATTGGATTAGTAGAAGCAGGAATACTTTCTTTTGAACTTGAAAAAACTGTAAATAAAATAATAGTAAGAAATAATTCTGGAACAAAAACTTATGAATTTGATAACCAAGACTTAGCTAAAGTGGAAATAAAAGCAAAAGAAGTAAAAGGAAGTACAGTTTTAATAGAATATGTAATAAAAGTTAAGAATACAGGAACTATAGGAGGATATGCTAGAAGTGTTGTAGATTATTATCCTAAAAACTTAAAATATAGTGAAGAATTAAACAGTAATGGATGGTATATAAAAGGAAATGAATTATATAATGATAGTCTAGCTAATGAGTTGATAGGCCCTGGAGAAGAACTTGAAATACCAATAATACTAAGCATGGTTATGACAGAAACAAATACAGGATTAATAAATAATATTGCAGAAATAGAAGAAGCTTATGATATAAACGGAAATTCAACTACAGAAAAAATAAAAGCAGAGACACAAAGTGATGAAATAATGAAAGGATCAGCAGATATAATTATTGGAGTTAGAACTGGAGAAGCAGTAAACTATATAATTACTATATTAACATCAATTATTCTACTAGGGCTAACAACATATATATTATATAAAGTTATACATAAAAAAACAATTTTCAAAAGATAAAAATATTTATGAGTATAGGAGGTAAAAAATGAAAGGAATAATAAAAATAAGAAAATTAATATGCATGCTCATTATATTTTTAACATTAATAATGGCAAGTAGTGTGTCACATGCTGTAACATCATATTGGATATCAGCAGGTGGTGGTGGTGACTATGATTTATTAGGAAGCAGAAATATTTACTGTTTAGACCAACATACATTTCTTACACCAACTAGAGTTAGATACTATGTTCAAGCACATATTCATATAGAGGGAAGAAAAGCAACAGGAAGTGTTAATAGTAATAGCACTACAAATGCTCAAATGGCTTACATATTAGCACATAACACAGGAGATTTTATGGGACATGGATCAAGAGGTAACATTTCTACAAGACAATGTGTAATATGGTATTATTCAGCTACATGGCTAAATTCAATTGGACTTGGAGGATATGCACATGCTCCTGGATATGAAGGAAGAACAACAGGATATGAAGCATATTGGAATGGAAAATACAGAGGAGCAAGAGAATATGCAAGTAAAGTAGATTCACTAGATGAAGTTTATACAGCAGATATTTATATAGTTAGATCTAAAAATAGTACACAGGATTTAATGATAACTAGAACAGGAACACTTAAACAAACAGGAGATTTATCAGTATTAAAAACTGATAAAGATTTAAATAAAAATGGATTAAGAATGGGATTTAAGGTTGAGACTAAAGTAGATGGAAAAACATATTGGTTAGAATTAAATGGTAACACATATAATTATAAAGGATCAACAGGAACAACATTCTATACAGATAATGGTCAAAAAGATTTAAAAGGATTATCAGTAAAAAATGAATATAGAATCTGGGAAACTGTTGCTCCAAGTAAATACTATAAATTAGAAGACCAAGATGGATATGATAGTTCTAGAAAAGCTGTTAGACTAAGTGATTGGTTTAAAGTTAAAACAAGTCAAACAACAAAAGTTGTTGCTACAAATAAACCAAGAGTTTCAATTTCAGGATATGTATGGATTGATAAAACTCAAAAAGGTGAATCAACAACTGATAGTTTATATAGAAGTAATACAGGAGATGTAAGACTAAAAGATGTACCTGTAATGTTAGTGAGAAAAAGTGACAATAAAGTAATAAAAACAGCAAAAACTAATGCTAATGGAGAATACGTATTTGAAGAAGCGGTTCTATATAGAGACTTAAATAATTACTATATAAAATTTGATTATTCATCTATGACTATAGAAGGAAGATCAGGAAATGAATATATACCAGTAGCATATAGTAGTAGTAATCTAAAAAATGTTGTTAGAAATGGCTCTAGAGCTATGATGAATGAAGTTGCAACAAAAGATACTGATTTAAAAGGGATTGCAACTACATATGCAGGAACAAACTCAAATTATTTAAAAACATATAGCTTAAAAGCATTAGCAGACAATACACAAAATAGTTCAAGTGAAAGACTATTTGATGGTTATTCTTTAAAATTTATTAACTTAGGTATAAAAGCAATATATCAACCAAATTATTCACTTTATGAAGATTTAGAATATGTAAAAATAGTTTTAAATAATCATGAATATGTATATAAATATGGTTTAAGAAAAGATTCAGATGCTGTAGGAGCACCAAAAGTAGGATTCCAAAATCCTGCAATTGGTACTTATGAAAGACCAATTTATCCATCTGCAATATATGATTTAGCAGAAGGAAAAAATACAGATGGACAAATTAAAGTATATGCTGTATATGGTATTAAAATAATAAATAATACAGACCATAATGAAAAAGAGCTTTATCAAGAGCAGGTTCTACATATAACAAGTTTAGTAAATACTTTTGATACAAATAGATATGAATTTTCTGGAGATGTAGCTTCAGTACAAGGGGCTAGTAAAGAATTTTTAGAATTAGAAAATCAAATAAAAAATGACTTTAATCAATGGGAAGTTAAGGATAATACAGCAAAATATAAGAGTGAGATTAAGGTAAAAAATGGAACTCCAGAGAAAAGATATATTCAATTTAAAATAAAAGATAATGAAATTTTAAATATTTTAAATAATCAAGATGGATTAACAGAAAAAAATCCTACAACAGCAAAAACATGGGGATATCATGAATATAAAAGAGATGATTATTCATGGAAGAATATTCCTAATATGCCAAAATCTCAAACACATATTTCAAAAGAACAAATATGTGAAAGTGAAGCACCTTATTTAAAATTTATACTAGGAAAAGAAAGAAAAGTTACAGGTACAGTATTTGAAGACTTAATAGATATGACAGGAAGGCAAGAAGGCGAAGTTCTAGGAAATGGTAGATATGATAAATCTACAGAAAAACCTGTAAATGGAGTAATTGTTGAGATAATAAGTGGAAATCAGGCATTTGACAGTGAAGAAGCAAAAGTAACTAAAGTTTATATAGGCTCAGAAGATAAGAAAACATATACAATACAAGATGCATTAACAAAAACTAATGCAAATGGAGAGTTTTCAATAGAAGGAATAATGCCAGGAGATTACTATATTAGATTAACTTATGGTGATGGAACTCAGAAAATTATGAATTCTGATGGAACAGTAGTTTCAATTGATGAATATAAATCAACAATTGTTACAAATGAGGCTGCAAGAAATGCACTAGGATATGCAGAAAATAAATATGGCAAAGAATGGTATAAACATTTGGAATCAGACATAGCATCTGTAGCTATTGATAGTTTAAGACTTAGAGCAGAACATACTAGCGGAAACATTCAAAGTAGAATGCTTGCAGGAACAGCTTTAATAGATATTACAATAGAAAATACAGAAAATAATTATACAAGTGCTGAAGAAGCACTTAACAAAGAAACATTCTATGGATTCAATTTTGGTATAATAGTACAACCAAAACAAAGATTAGGAATAGAAAAGAAAATAACAAATGTTAAATTGATTAACACACCAAATGTTCTATTTAATGGTAACCCACAAACTGATAATATGCCAGGTGTAACAGACTTAGATGGAGTAGATGAAAATCAAGGTAGTACATATACAAGAATGGAAGTAGAGCAAGAAAACATATATGGATCAGAGATAACTTTAACATATAATATAGAAGTTAAAAATATATCTGATGTAAATTATTATGAAGCAGATGAAAACTACAAAGGATGGTATTATATGTTTGGAGACTATTCACATTCTACTCCTGTTAAAGAAGAAGTAAAAGAAGTTATAGATTGTTATGATCCAGTATTAAGATATATATCAAACTATAGTTATGTTACAACTATACAAGCTGATTCTCTTGGTAGATGGGGAGAAAGAGAAAATACAATAAATAAAATAAAAGCTATAGCAAATGTAAAACAAGACAAATATGATTATAAAGAGGCATTATTAATTACAGATTGGAAAGTACTAGAAAGAAATGAAAGTGACAATAAGACAATAGAATTTAATAAAATTTTATCTACAGAAAATGATGATTTAGATTATATAGGAGTAGCGGCAATAAACAAAGCAAATAATACAGTAGCAGAAGGACATAAAACAAATACATTTGCAGCAGAAACACTAAAATATGCAAAACCTGTAATATTACCAGAGCCTGCACTTGCTGAAGCAACTGTTACAACACCAACAGGTAGTTTACAATACATTATAATGGCAACAACTGGAATTATAGGAGTTGCAATACTTGGATCTATAGCATTTATAGTTGTTAAAAAGAAAAAATCTAAATAGGAAAATGTTTAGGATGTAATAATAGAAAGAAGTAGGATAGTTAATATCCTACTTCTTTTTGAAAAATAGTTGATAAATTTCTGACTTTGTAGTAAAATATTGAAAAAAAGGGAGATATAAAATAATGAAGAAGAAAATAATATGTGTTGTATTTATAATTCTAGTCATAATAGCAGCAGTTTGCTTAGTAAATAAGTTATCTTCAGATAAAATAAACTATGAAGTTGTGGAAATACAAAAATATAATTATTTTAAATATAAAGATAATGAAAAATATGGAATTATTGATAAAAATGGAAAAATAATTATTAATGCAGAATATAATGAGATTAAAATTCCAAATCCTGAATTTGATATTTTTATTTGCTATAAAGAGCAAAAGAATGTTGTGTTAAATGAAAAGAATGAGAAAATGTTTGAAAACTATGAAGAAATTGACCCAATAGAAATAAAGAATGTTGTAAGTGTTTTACCATTTGAAAAAAATATTTTAAAATATAAAAAAGATGGAAAATGGGGTTTGATTAATTTTAGTGGAAAAGAGATAACAAAAAATATTTATACATCAATAGAAAACTTACAAGCTTCAGAAGGAAAATTTTTGGTAAGTAATAATGAAAAATATGGTGTTATAAATGTAAATGGAAAAACATTAGTTGAATTAGAATATGATAGTATTAGATCTGATGAATATTTTTCAGATGAAACTGGATATGTAAAAGCAGGGTTTATTACATCTATAAAAACATCAGAAGGATACAGGTATGGATATAGAAACTATGAAGGCAGAAAAATATTAAAAGAAGAATATAATGATATGGTCAGAATACAAGATAAAGAAAAAGTATATTTAATAGTTTCAAAAGATGGTAGATATGGTTTATATCAAGATTCTAAAAAAATAATTAATACAGAATATCAAGAAATGGAATACTGTGATGATGATACATTAATAATTAGAAAAAACAAAAATTACGGAGTTGCAAAAATAGATGGCAAAATAATAATAGATTTGAAATATTCTAGATTGCAAAAAAAAGGTATTTACTTGTATGCAGAGAATTCAAATGAGAGAAAAGTATATGATAAAAATGGAAATATTGTAGATATTAATTATGAGAAGATAGTATATAATACGGATAACCCAGAATATAGAGTGTTTATACTAACAAATAATGAAATTATTTATTATGGTATAGAAAATTCAAAAGGAAAAGAATTAGTACCACCGAGATATGGATATTTGGAATATGCTTATAAAAATTATTTTATAGCTAAAAATGATAAAGGAAATTTAGGAATTATTAATTCAAATGGAAAAGTATTATTAGATTTTAAATATGAAACATTGCAAAAATTAAAAGGTAAAAATATAATACAAGCAATTGAAAATGATTCTAAAAATACAGAAATCTATTCTTCTGAATTAGATAAGGTATGTACCATTAAAAATGCTAAAATAAACAATGAAAATGGTTATATGACAATTTATAATGATAAGGAAATAATCTATATGGATAATAATGGAAAGATACTTAAAAACGATTCTGAAGAACTTAATAATATGAAATTAAAAAACTTTCCAGATAAGATTGGAGAATATAAAAAGATTCAAGAATCATTAGATAAGATTTACTATATTAAAGAAGAAAAAAAATAAAAAGAAAGTTTAATTATATAAAAAAGAATATCTTTTTAGATTAAGATATTCTTTTTTCTTTTATTTTAAATTTTTTAGTGCAGCTACTCTATCTTCAGTACTTGGATGAGTAGACCATAAACTAGATAACTTTTTTAATGATTCTTCTTTTAATGGACTAGAAATAAACATATGGGCTGTTGCTTTATTTGCTGTTTTAAGTTCATTAGGATCAGCAGAGATTTTTTGTAAAGCAGAAATTAACCCATCTGGATTTCTAGTAAATTGAACTGAGGTAGCATCAGCCATGTATTCTCTTTTTCTTGAAATAGCTAGTTGCATAAGTTTACCAAAAATTGGTGATATAATTAATAAAATAAGTCCTATAATCATTAATATAGGGTTTCCATTGCTATCATTATTACTTCTTCGTCTTGAACCTCCATAAAACAGGCTTCTAGTAAAAAAGTCAGAAAGCATTACAACAAATCCAACCATAACAGTAACAATTGTAGACAATAATATATCATAGTTTTTTATATGTCCAAGCTCATGTCCGACAACTCCTTCAAGTTCATAGTAGTCAAGTTTTTGAAGCAATCCAGTAGTTACGCAGACAACAGCATGTTTTGGATTACGTCCTGTTGCAAAAGCATTAGGTTGAGCATCATCCATCACATAAAGTTCAGGCTTAACAGGTAGACCAGAAGCAACCATTAAAGAATCTAAAATATTTACAAGTTGCAGATCTTCTTCTTTTGTTGCAGGTCTTGCATTATTCATTTTTAAAATTATTTTATCACTATAGTAATAACTCGACCAAGCTGAAGTTATTGAAAAAATTAAAGCAATTACAATAGAAATTACACCTAAATCTAAAGCCATACATATGTAGTATATAATTAAAGTAATTATAATTACAAATAGCAAGACTATAAGCATGGATTTATTTTTATTTTTTTGAATATCACTAAACATTGTAACCTCCAATTAAAATATATAAAAATATAAACTGACACTATTATACTTATAGTAAATGTGTCAGTTTTATTTTAATACTATTTTCCAAAATCAACTTTTACATTTTGTCTTGCTTCATCACTGTCTGTTTTAAATAAATCAGATGGTGTGAAATTAAATATTCCAGCTATTATACTAGATGGAAAAACTCTTAATTTAGTGTTATACATTGTTACTGTATCATTATAAAACTGTCTTGAAAATGCAATTTTATTCTCAGTATTTCTTAATTCTTCAGATAATTGCATAAAGTTTTCATTTGCTTTTAATTCTGGATAATTTTCAGATACAGCCATAATTGTCTTTAAAGTTGATGATAATTGACTATCTAATTCAGCTTTGTCTTTAACTGTTGAAGCATTAGCCCATGAAGTACGAAGTTCTGTTACTTTTGTTAAAGTTTCTTCTTCATGTTTCATATATCCTTTTACAGTTTCAACAAAATTAGGAATTAAATCAAATCTTCTTTGCAATTGTACATCTATCTGACTCCAAGCATTTTCAACTTTCATTTTTGATTGAACCAAACCATTATAAATGTTTATTACAAATGCTACTAAAGCTATTAAGACTACTAAAATAATCCAACCCATAGCTATTCCTCCTATTCATACTTATTTAATAATATATATATTATCATATTTAGAGTTGTTTTTCAATAGTTTTTATAGAAACTTCTTTAAACATTCAAGACTATCTTCTTGCATTTTTACAAAATCGCATAAAAGAGTATGAATATCAGCATTAATATCTGGATTTTGATTTATTAATCTCCTTCCTTCGATAATTCCCATATTAGTTCCATTCATTAAAAGCTCAGTAAGATTAGAATTACTTTTGTCAGTCATTGATTTCATTTGTATTCCCCACCAAGTCATAATTTTAGTCATTCCGGCAGATTCATGAGGCTCCTTTTGTGTTGGAAATTGATCATAAAGAGTATTTACCCTATTTGAAATTTCTTGATATTTTCCATATTCAGTATTTAGTACAGATCTAAAATTGTCATCTCCAACCTTCTTTTCAATAAATTCTATTGCATCCATTCCCATTGTTGCACCTTTATTAATTTCATCCAAGACATTTAAATCATTTAATTCAGCATTATTATCCATTTTATCAATCCTCCTATATGTATTTTTTACAAAAAATAGAAAAATATTCATAAAAACCCTTGACAAGTAAGAAAAAACATAGTATACTAAAAACTGTTGAAAGAAATGGTCGCTTAGCTCAGCTGGGAGAGCATCTGCCTTACAAGCAGG
>AUXO011979372.1_pt1 | contig 28244 bp, 17 predicted proteins | sample 768731 | NCBI WGS metagenome assembly AUXO01 (sample SAMN02715735, study PRJNA202380) | gut metagenome | biome: sheep rumen | host: Ovis aries | place: New Zealand: Palmerston North
TTATAGAGAAATACAAGAAGACGAGCCGCATCTTCGGCGTGTGCCGCCTGTCGGCAGAAAGCAGGGTGGGAGAGGGAAGCCGCTTCTTCTTCCGCCTGCCAAAGGGTATAGTGAGAACACTTGTGGTTCTATCTGTAGCTATGGGCTATACCACTTCCGCCAATGCCGACAACACACTGTTGCAGCATGCCAGCAACTATGCTGACTCAACCTACTATTCTAACATACGTGGAACTTACGGACAAACTATTGATTTTGCCGATTCATGTCTGAACTGCCTAAACCAATACTATCTGGGCCTGCATCCGTCATCGGCGGACACCCTGATGCTATTCGGTGAGGGAATAACGAGTATAGCCGAAGTTTCCTGGCTACATAACGGTGTGAAACTGAACTACAACATCCTGCTCATGGTGCGTAATGAGAGTGCCGTGGCAGCCCTCGCACTGCATGAATGGCAGCTCTATGCTTTCAACAACCGCATCTATACCCAGCTGTTCAAGGAACTCTCAGCGGACAGCACACTCGAAGACTACTGCCGCAAGATGCAGCAGTCGCAGACCGACCGTAGTGTTGCTGTCATTCTGCTGATACTCATGATGCTCATCCTGATTGTTGCCATTGTGGTACAAGTTGTTCAGACCATGGGACGTCGTGCTGACCAACAACAGAAACAGTTGGCAGAATTAGAAATGATGGGTGACGAACTGCACCGGATAGAACTCGAAGAAGCCCGTCTGCATGTGAGTAATCAAGTATTGGATAACTGTCTTTCGGCACTGAAGCACGAAACAATGTATTATCCCAGTCGCATCCGTCAACTTGTCGACGCAGGCAACAATTCCGCTATACAGGAAGTGGCTGCATATTACAGAGAAATCTATGGCATACTTAGCGAACAGGCGAGGCGGCAGACCGAAGGCTCGAAACTACATCTGACGCGGCTGGATAATGATATTCTTGGGAATCGCGTACAGTTGGACTATATGTTTGAACTGATTCGTAAGGAAGCTCATGTCAAAGAGTTGATAGTCAATTATATATCGAAAGATGAACAGTATGTTGTTTGCACTATTCAACTACCCGTTGAGATGGATGCTGACTTTTCACCGTCTTCCGGCAATATCGCCTACCTGATATGTCGCCAGATAGTTCGTGAGCATGGAGAAGCCACAGGGCGGCATGCCTGCGGCATAAGAACAGAACAGAGTGAGAGAGGAACGAGAATTGAAATAACTTTACCAAAATATAATTTATGCAGAACTTCAAAGTAATCATTGTTGAGGACGTACCCTTAGAATTGAAAGGTACGGAGGGCATCATCCGTAATGACATTCCGGAAGCTGAAATCATAGGTACTGCCGATTCTGAGACGGCATATCGCAAACTACTCAAACAGCAGGTTCCCGATCTTGTGCTTCTTGACCTGGGGCTTGGAGGCTCGACAACTGTTGGCGTTGAACTGTGCCGTCAGACTAAAGAACAGTATCCAGAAGTGAAAGTACTCATTTTCACAGGCGAAATACTGAACGAGAAACTGTGGGTAGATGTGCTTGATGCAGGAGCTGATGGAATTATTCTTAAGACGGGCGAACTGCTTACACGTCACGATGTGAGCGCAGTGATGGACGGTAAGCAACTGGTCTTCAACGAACCCATTCTCCGAAAAATTGTGGAGCGTTTCAAGCGTAGCGTCAGTTCGCAGATATCCAAGCAAGAAGCACTTGTCAACTACGAGATTGACGAGTACGATGAGCGGTTCCTGCGTCATTTAGCCTTGGGCTATACCAAAGACCAGATTACGCAGCTTCGCGGAATGCCATTTGGTGTGAAAAGTCTTGAAAAGCGGCAGAATGAGCTGGTGCAGAAGCTCTTTCCTGAAGGCAGCAGCGGCGTGAATGCCACCCGTCTGGTTGTGCGTGCGCTGGAGTTGGGAATCATTGACATAGACAACCTTGAAGCCGATGAAAACTGACTGGATTCTGATAAAAGAGCGTCATGCCGTCTTGATATTGGCCTTCCTTGTCGTTGCTGAAGTATTGCTTGTGCTGCTGTCATGGCTGCTCAGTAGCATGATGGTTGACGGCGTACGCTCTCTGCTCTCTGACGAAGGCATTCGCTGGTTCTTCGGGCAGTATGCCACCATGATTTTGTCGCCGTGGCTCACGTATCTGCTCCTGTTGGCCATGTCTGCTGGTGTCATGAAGCAAAGTCGAATCCTTATGAGCCCCACAAATTATCGTGAGCGGATGAGCCGCCGCATGGCCTTGATTCTTCTGTTGGTTTTTGCGCTTTGTGTGCTACTGCTTACTGTCATTCCGCATGCCATTCTGCTGTCACCAACAGGTACGCTTTTTCCCTCGCCGTTCAGCCGCGCTTTGTTGCCCATTGTCGCGTTGTGCCTCACGCTCGTCTCTACAGTCTATGGCTATGCCGTGAGAACTTTCAGCAAAATAGCCGATGTGTTCCATGCCATGACAATGGGCATAGCTCAGTGGGCGGTGCTTTTTGTCGTCTATATCTTCTTTATGCAGTTCTATCAGTCGCTGACGTTTGTCTTCTTTATGCCTTGAACTGTAGGCAAGCCCATTCGCCTTCGGAAGTCTGGTTTTTTAGTGTGAGTCCTAAAGAGACTGCTTTCTTACTTAACAAATCCACGTCGTTGAGATAGAACCCACTGAGCAGTAGAGTGCCTCCCGCTTTCATCTTAGAGCAGAAGGCTGGCATGTCAGCCAACAGAATGTTGCGATTGATGTTGGCCATGACGATGTCAAACTTCTCTTCTATGGTCTCTAATACGGTAGCATCGCCCAGCAGTGACGTGAAACGGTCGTCCACATGGTTGATGATTGCGTTGTGGCGTGCATTCTCGCTGCTCCATTCGTCAATGTCGTAACCTGTGCAAGAAGTAGCACCTCCTTTCAGAGCGGCAATGCCGAGAATGCCTGTTCCACAGCCGCAATCAAGCACCAGCTTGGATTGTAGTGACAGTGAAAACAACTGGGCAATCATCATCCGTGTCGTTTCGTGTGTGCCAGTGCCGAATGCCAAATGGGCATCTATCTCGATGGTGAGCAAGGAAGTCTGTGATGTAGTTGCCGATGAGAGTTCGGGCAAATGCCTGCCATCATGAATTACTACCCTATGTAAATGATTTATTTCAGAACTTGAATGGCAATCCACGACAATCGGTTCAAACCCCTCCAGCTCCCACTGTTCGTTCCAGTCGCGGTTCTCTGCTTCTGCCACGCTGTAGCTAACCGTCTGTTTGCCGAACGGGAACATTGAGAGCTGTTCCTCGAGCAATGTCTGGTCGAACAGTGACTGCTGAATGTAGCCTTTCAGTCCGCCATCGGTATCTTCGAAGGTCTCGAAGCCTGCTTCGCCAGCCATGGCAGACAACACATCGCGTGCATCTTGCATGAAGTCGGCAGAAGTTTGTATTTTAAAGTTTACTACAAAATACTTCATTGGTGTGTTAATTTTTGAATGCAAATTTACAAAAAATAGGGAAAATCCTACTTCCATTTAGGGTTTTTCCGTACATTTGCAGTGAAAATAGTTATAATTTTGCATTGTGAAACAATATAAAAAAGGATAAGATATGAAAAAGTGGACACTTCTATTATTTGCCATTGGTGTTTTTAGCACCGTTGTTCAGGCTCAAGACGACGATATGTACTTCGTTTCTTCCAAGAAAAACATTGAGAAGGACCGCGCCTCCTATGGCTTGCCCCGTGATACTTACTATTCTGGCTCGACAAGGTCTGTCGATGAATATAATCGCCGTGGCGGAAGTTATTATCAAACTATCTCCGGCGACTCGACCATGAGTGATGTCATTGACTTTTCGGGTGGAGCAGGGGTCTATCCTGACTCAACAGTTGATTATAGTCTCACCCGTAAGATGACACGATGGGACGGCTACACACCTGCTGATGCTTACTGGCAGGGCTACGATCAGGGACGAAGCGATGAGTGGGCTGCTTCTACATGGCATTCGCCCTGGTACTACTCTTCCTACTATCCCTGGTACGACGTATGGTACGATCCTTGGTATTATGACCGCTGGTATTGGCGTGATCCTTGGTACTATCGTCCTTCCTATTACTATTCGTGGCATTATCGTCCGTACTACCATTACTATTCCCGTCCATACTACTATCACTACTCTCGCAACTCCTATTATCGTCCTTCCACCGGCACACAGAGCCATGGACGTGTTCATAGGCTTGGATCACACGGAAGTTCGTCTGGTATCGGAGCAGGACGCAGCACGGGTGCAGGGCGTACCTATACGCGTAGCTATAGTGGTTCGACGGGTGTAAGCCGTTCTTCAGGTTCAATTGGTTCCGTTCGCAGTTCATCGGGCTCTTATGGTTCTACTCGCTCTTCTGGCGGTTCCATCGGTTCAAGCCGTAGCTATGGTGGTTCTGTCGGCTCTGGACGTTCCTTCGGTGGAGGTGGTGGATCTCGTTCAGGTGGAGGCTCACGTTCTGCAGGCAGGAGATAAACTTTAATTCATAGAATCATTCCATTTGTAAAATAAACGAAAAATGAAAAGAATCTTTTATACTGTAGCATTAGCACTTGTATCTTTCCCCTTGTCAGCTCAGGAGACCTACGACAATGCGAACATAGCCACTGAAGACTTGAACGGAACTGCACGATATGTGGGTATGGGTGGAGCGATGGATGCCTTGGGTGCCGATATTTCTACCATTGGCTCGAATCCATCGGGCATGGGACTCTTTCGCAAGTCGAATGCTTTTATTAGTTTAGGCATCGTCTCGCAACAGGGTGCTCAAAATTTTGGTGGTAGACATACTACTAATGTGAGTTTCGATCAGATTGGATTCGTCTGGTCTAACCGTATCGGTGAGGCAAAGTTCATCAATTTTGGATTTAACTATCATAAGAGTCGTAATTTTAATCAGATTATGCAGGTGGCAGGGGCTCTCGATAACGCTTCGCAGAACAAAGTAACAACGACGAAGAGCGACCAAGGACTCCTTTATTATACAAAAAAGGATGGATCGCCAGACTTCGATAACAGCTATACTTCCTGTTCAATTCTTGATGACCTCTATGCACGCAACTTGAATTGGAATGCCACCGATAAGAAATGGTATTTCTATAATGGCGAAGAGTATGCTTTCGACCGCTCCCAGTACGGCTATATTTCAGAATTCGATTTCAATTTAAGCGGCAACGTGAATAATTCTTTCTATTGGGGATTTACTGTTGGCGTTAAAGATGTGAACTACAATCGGTATACTGAGTATTCGGAGAACTTGATTGGTGGTCTTGGCGGTGTGCCTGCAGCCTACGGCGTTACTATTACTGACGACCGCCTTATTAGAGGTACTGGCTTCGACCTTAAGTTCGGTGCTATCTTCCGTCCCATAAATGATTCGCCTTTCCGCTTCGGTGTCTATATCCACACTCCAACGTGGTATAATTTGCGCACCTCGTCTAATACACGCTTCGACGACAATACTGGTGTGAAGGATGAAATTCCTGGCGACGAATATAAGTTTAGACTCTTCACCCCCTGGAAGTTTGGCGTTTCAGCTGGCCATACCGTCGGTAACGTGCTTGCCTTAGGCATTGGCTATGAGTTTGCTAATTATTCAGCCTTAGACTCACGTAACCTGCGTGACGGTGGCTATGGTGACTATAGCTATAGTAACCACGACCGTGCAATGAACGACCATACCAGCAAGACCCTTCGTGGCGTGTCGACAGTGAAAGTGGGTGTTGAGTTGAAGCCTGACCCGATATTTGCTATTCGTTTAGGTTACAACTTCGTGTCACCTATGTATAAGCAGGATGCCTTCAAAGATACATGGATTGACTCAATGGGAGCTTATCATAGCTCGACTTCGGATTTTACTAATTGGGATGCATTGCATCGTATCACATGCGGATTCGGCATTCAAATCAATAAGTGGAATGTCTCCATGGCCTATCAGTATTCTGTTCAGAAAGGTAGTTTCGCACCTTTTGACTCTTATACTGATTCTGATGATCCTGCTTACAGCAATATTGCCGACATGATGTCGATTACACACAAGCGTCATCAAGCACTACTTACTTTGGGATATACGTTCTGAAGCAGAATAGACCGACCTTCCCCCAGCCTCTCTGGAAAAAGAGGCTGGGGGAGGTCTTTTTATTATTTTATACCTATATCCGTAGGATAATCGGATTATTATTAGTAAATTTGCAACTTGAATAACTAAAGCATCCTGAAAGATATGAAAAAGAGTAGTTTCTTTTTGACAGTACTTACCTTGCTGACGGTACTGAAGGCTCAAGGCAATCCCGTGGAAATCCGTACCGCCAATGTGAATGTGAGTGTGGAATTTTATACTCCTGGCATTGTGAGAGTAGTGAAAACACCTGTTGGCGCAGACTTTTCGGCAAAGAGCCTTGTCGTGACTGCCCAACCCGAAAACGTAGCAGTGAAGCGCAGTGGCAACCAGCTGCAAAGCAACTTGCTTACTGTAAAAGTTGATGCCAAAACTGGTGTTGTTACTTTTAGCGCAAAAGGTAAGATTCTGTTAAGAGAAAAGGGGGAGGGCAGTTTCGAACCTCGAACTGAGGGACCTGATGCAGGCTCTTATCGTGTTGCCCAGACTTTTATCCTCGACAAGGATGAAGCCATCTACGGTTTGGGGACGTTCCAGAATGGAAAGATGAATCGGCGTGGCGAACACAAACTGATGGAACAGTCGAATCTGGAAGACTTCCAGAATGTTCTCCAGAGTATCAAAGGATGGGGACTTTACTGGGATAACTATTCACGTACACAGTTTGATGACGATGTTCAGAAGGGTATGACATTCTCTTCGGAAGTGGGACACGCTGTCGATTATTATTTCTTGTACGGTGGTTCGGTCGACGGCGTGATAGCCCAAATGCGTCATCTTTCAGGGAATGTGCCGATGTTCCCTCTTTGGACATACGGCTACTGGCAGTGCAAAGAACGTTATAAGAGTGCACGTGAACTGCTGGATGTGGTAGACAAATATCGTGACTTGCAGGTACCGCTCGATGGCATCATACAGGACTGGCAGTACTGGGGATCCAACTATCTGTGGAACGCCATGGACTTTCTCGCAGAAGAATATGCTGACGGCAAGGGAATGATAGATAAGGTTCATCAGAAGAATGCTCACTTCATGATTAGCATCTGGGCAAGCTTTGGTCCTATGACCAAGGCTTACCAGCAACTGAAGGAGAAAGACCTGCTTTTCGATTTTGAAACATGGCCACAGAGCGGTCTCACCTTCTGGCCTCCACGCAAAGATTATCCCTCAGGGGTGAGAGTCTATGACGCTTTCTCACCGGAAGCGCGTGAAATCTATTGGCAGAATCTGCGTAACCTGTTCGAGAAAGGTACAGATGCGTGGTGGATGGATTCTACCGACCCAGACTTCTTTAATCCTACAGAAAGCAACTACGACCATAAAGCAGGCCAAAATGGAGGCACATGGCGCTCATTACGCAATGCTTTCCCTTTAGAGACAGTACGTGGAGTGTATCAGTCACAGCGAAAGGAAAGCGATAAAAAACGGGTATTCATTATGACACGATCAGCCTTTGCCGGTCAGCAGCATTATGGATCAGGGCTTTGGAGCGGTGACGTGGCTTCGTCATGGGACATGTTGAGAAAGCAGATTCCTGCAGGACTGAGTTACACGTTGACGGGTTGTCCTAACTTTAATACCGACATTGGTGGCTTCTTCTGTGGTTCCTACAATACAAAGGGTGGCGGATCTGCACCTCGCAACCAGCAGTATCAGGAGTTGTACGTGCGCTGGATGCAGTACGGACTGTTCTGCCCCGTGTTCCGTAGCCATGGTGCCGATGCACCTCGTGAAATTTGGCAGTTTGGCAAGAAAGGAGAGCCTGTTTACGATGCCATTGAGAAAATGATTCGACTGCGTTACCGTTTGTTGCCTTACCTCTATAGCACAGCTTGGGCAGTGACCAATTCCAATGACAGCTACATGCGCCCGCTTTTTGCAGACTTTGCTAATGACAAGCAGACATGGAACATGACAGATGAATTCATGTTCGGTCGAAACATTCTTGCTGCTCCTATCGTTCAGGCACAATATACTCAAGAGAAAATCATCCGCGAGGATGCCATGACGGGTTGGGACAAAAAAGAAGTGAAAGGTGATGAAGGAAAGGCTGGTTCTGTTGACTGGACAAAGATTATGACGACAGATAAATATTTGCCCAAAGGTGCAGATTGGTATGATTTTTGGACAGGAAAGCGTTTGAAAGGCGGTCAGAAAGTGACACTTCAGACATCTCTTGACCGAGTACCTATGTTCGTGCGTTCAGGCAGTGTGCTCCCAATGGGACCGGAGATGCAGTACGTGGGAGAGAAGAACTGGAAAGAACTTGACATTTGCATCTATCCAGGAGCCGACGGCTCGTTTGTACTCTATGAAGATGAAGGCGACAACTACAATTACGAGAATGGGGTCTATTCCACTATTTCATTCAAGTGGAACGACAAGAAGAACACGCTTACCGTTGGTGAGCGAAAAGGGAACTATCCGGGAATGCTTCAGACAAGGACATTCAACATACTACTTCCAGACGGCAAGAAGGTGACAGTAAACTATGACGGACAAGCTCAGCAAGTCAAACTGCGTTAAAAGTTTGTTCTTTTTCGTGATTTCATTTAATTTTGCAAAAACATTATAGATAAGACCAATAATTATGATAAAGAATTCTCTTAAACGCAATCTTTTCGTGGCATTGCTCCTCTCTACTTTTGGAGTGATTCAAACAGGTGCTCAACAAACTGCTTCATGGACAGCAGACAATGGTAACGGAACCTTCACCAATCCATTGTTCTACGATGAATTCAGCGACCCTGATATTTTGAGGGTAGGGGATGACTACTATCTGGCCGGAACTACCATGCACACAGTGCCAGGGTTAGTCATACTTCATTCTAAAGACCTCGTCAACTGGGAAAACATCAGCTATTGTTTTGACAGGTTCGATTTCGAGGATCCTGCATTCTCGCTGAGGAATGGAAAAGAGACTTATGGTGAAGGTATTTGGGCTCCTTGTATAAGATATGCCAACGGACAATTCTACGTTTTCTCAAACATTAACGGAAAGGGACTTCAGTGTTACACTGCTAAAGACATCCGTGGGCCGTGGGAGCATCATAACCTCAAGGGAAAAATTTATGACTTGAGCGTACTCTTCGATGATGATGGAAAAATCTATGCCATACATGGCTATGGAGAAGTGCATTGCACAGAACTGAAACCAGACATGAGCGGCCCGGTGGAGCACACTGATCGGGTAATTATTCCAAATGGTTCGGCCGTGGGTGAAGGACACCACATGTATAAGATTGACGGCATGTACTATCTCATCTCTACTGACTACAAACCTAATGGACGTACACTCTGCTCACGCTCGAAGAGCATTTGGGGACCATACGAAACTTGTGTTATCACTGCTGACGAGACTTTCGGCTACCATGCAGCACCGCTTACTCAATGGCGTGGCAGAATCGTTCCCGATGGCACAAAGTTTGGCATTCCTAAGGTAGATAGGGACGCAACTGCCTGTACAAATATTCATCAGGGAGGTATCGTTCAAGACCAGACGGGGCAATGGTGGGCTCTGCTTATGATGGACTTCCATTCTATAGGAAGAACAGTGACGCTGGCTCCTGTTACATGGAAAGACGGTTGGCCGTTCTTAGGATTGGAGGGAAATCTTGGACGTGCGCCTCGTACATGGTTTAAGCCTTCAATACCCGCAGCAAAAGGCATCGCTCCTCATGCTCCCTACGACCGGAATGAAAATTTTGACGGAAAGCAGCTTGGTAGGGTGTGGCAGTGGAATCATAATCCAGATGACAAGATGTGGTCAGTCAAAGGTGGCCGGTTGCGTCTGAATTCCATGCCGGCAGAACAGCTGATGTGGGCACGCAATACACTTACACAGAGGGTTATCGGCCCAACGTCAATCACAACAGTCGAACTTTATACTAAAGGAATGAAAGACGGTGATGTAGCAGGTCTTGGCAACATCAATATCCCTTGTTCATGGATTGGTGTCGTGAAAGATGGGAAAACTTTGACACTCAGATGGTTTGAGCAATTGAATAATGATACTATAGATGTGCCTTTAGAATTGCCGAACCATAAGATTTGGTTACGCATGTGCGGCAACTTTGATGATGATCAGGCAGAATATGCCTACTCACTGGACGGAGAACATTTCCACAACATGGGGCGAACGATGAAGTTGTCATATCAACTTGTGACATTCCAGGGCTCACGGCATGCTTTGTTCGCTTTCAATAAGAACGGGAAGAATGGAGGATATGCAGAATTCGATAATTTTAGTGTCGTTGAACCTGAGGCCGACCGCTCACTCAATATTCCTTATGGAAAGACCTTCAGAATCATCAATCTTGCAACTGGAAAACCTATGTATGCACAGGCACATGGCCTGATGTATGACATTGATAAGAAGAATGACTCCAAGCAGACGCATTTCCGTATCATTGACAAAGGTCAGGGAAAGGTTTCGGTTCAATGTGAGGATGGACGCTATGTGTGGGTGTCAGGATTGGGACTGCCAGGTGACGTCAGATTGACCAACGATGCATCCAAGGCTGAAGTGTTTCTCTGGCAGGACTATCTGGGAGGAGAGTTTATGCTGATGTCATTGCGCACGAACCTTTATATTGGAAAAAGCCCCACTACAGGAAGTCCTTACTCAATGGACTATAAGGGGGCAGATCCAGCTCGAAGAAATGGAGCGGTCTTCCGTTGGGAAGAAGTGAAATAATACACATTGTCAAAGAACAAATGATTTCTGTAGAAGGACTAAAAGTAGAATTTGGGGTAACCCCATTGTTTAGTGATGTCAATTTTGTTATCAACAATCGGGATCGTGTAGCACTTGTTGGAAAGAATGGTGCCGGAAAGTCAACCATGCTGAAGATATTGTGCGGAAAAGAACAACCGACAGCAGGCAGCGTAAACGTGGCTAACGACACGACCATAGGTTATTTGCCTCAGGTAATGATTCTTCAGGACAATACAACAGTCCGTGAGGAGGCTCAGAAGGCCTTTGCTGACATTAAGAAAGTGAAAGAACGCATCGACCGGATGGAGCTACAACTGAATGAACGAACCGACTATGACAGTGTTGACTATATGGAACTGGTGGAGAAATTCACCAATGAACACGAACGCTATCAGATGCTTGGAGCTGAAGGCTATGAGGCAGAGATAGAGCGGACATTGATGGGGCTTGGATTCATTAGAACAGATTTTGAACGTCCTACAAGTGAGTTCTCTGGAGGTTGGCGCATGCGTATAGAACTGGCAAAGATTCTGTTGCGTCGTCCAGACGTACTATTACTTGACGAGCCTACGAACCATCTTGACATTGAGTCTATACAGTGGCTTGAGCAATTCCTTGCTCAGTCGGCAAGTGCTGTAGTGCTGGTGAGCCACGATCGCGCCTTTATCAACAATGTATCGAACCGTACACTCGAAATCTCTTGCGGAAAGGTGATTGACTATCATGTGAAATACGATGAATATGTCACTCTTCGTAAAGAACGACGAGAACAACAGCTCAGGGCATACGAGAATCAGCAGAAGGAAATGGCCGACATCAGGGATTTCGTGGAGCGATTCCGCTATAAGCCTACGAAGGCTGTTCAAGTGCAACAACGTCTTAGACAATTGGAGAAAATGGTACCTATTGAAGTAGACGAGGTGGACAATTCTGCCATGCACCTGAAGTTTCCCCCTTGTTTGCGTTCAGGTGACTATCCTATCATCTGTGATGAAGTGAAAAAGGAATATTCTCACGTAGTCTTTGAACATGTCAATCTGACAATCAAACGTGGCGAAAAAGTAGCTTTCGTCGGAAAAAATGGCGAGGGTAAGTCGACCCTTGTTAAATGTATTATGGGCGAGATTCCGTTTGATGGGACACTAAAGATTGGTCATAACGTTCAAATTGGCTATTTCGCACAGAATCAGGCTCAATTGCTGGATGAACAGCTCACCGTGTTCCAGACAATTGACAATGTGGCCAAAGGAGACATCAGGCTGAGAATCAACGATATACTTGGTGCTTTCATGTTTGGGGGTGAGTCTTCTGACAAGAAAGTAAAAGTGCTTAGTGGCGGTGAGAGAAGTCGCCTTGCAATGATCAGGCTACTTTTGGAACCTGTCAATCTTCTTATACTTGACGAGCCGACGAACCACCTTGACATGCCATCGAAAGATGTACTGAAGGAAGCAATCAAGGCATTTGACGGTACAGCCATCATTGTGAGCCATGACCGTGAATTTCTTGACGGACTGGTTACTAAAGTGTTTGAATTCGGTGGCGGAAAGGTTCGTGAGCACATTGGTGGAATCTATGATTTCTTGCAGTCGAAACGTATCAATGAACTGAACGAATTGAACACAATCACTTCACTGGGCAAATCGTCTGTTACCCCTAAACAAGAGGAGAAGGAGACTTCAAAAGTGTCATCAGTACCATCACAGAACTATGCTGAACAGAAAGAACAGCAGAAACGTATCAGAAAGGCAGAACGTGCTGTCGATGATAGTGAAAGGAAAATTGCTAAAATGGAAGCAAGACTGAAAGAACTTGACGCCCTCCTCTGCAATCCTGAAAACGCTTCCGATATGACGCTTGTTACTGAGTACACAGATACAAAGCGTGAGTTGGATAACGAAGTGGAAAAGTGGGAACAATTGTCGGAAGAACTTGAGAAAATGCAATAAAGAATGTAAATGAAATATTAAATTATGATGAATTTCAAACAATTAGTGACTGCTATGGCATTGTCATCCGTAACTCTTACAACAGCTGCACAACAGCAGTTGCAGTCAGGTATTGACCTAACAAATCTTGATACGACAGTAAACCCTGCAGATGACTTCTTCCAGTATGCATGTGGAGGCTGGATGAAGAAGAATCCGCTACCAGCAGCCTATGCGAGGTATGGGTCGTTCGACAAACTTGCAGAAAACAACAACAAGCGTATTAACGGAATTCTGGACAAATTGCTCCATGGGAACTATAAGTACGGTACAGTGGAGCAGAAACTTTCCGACCTTTATAAACTGGCCATGGACTCAGTTAGAAGAAATGAAGATGGAGTGAAGCCAGCTTTGGAGTTGATTAATAAAATGGAGAAGGCAAAGACCATTGCCCAGTTGTTTGACATTCAGTTGGAAATGGCTCCTTATGGAAATACAGAATTCATGAATGCCAGTATTGCAGCTGATGAGAAAAATGCTACTTGGAACATTCTTCAAGTCTCGCAGGGAGGAATATCCTTGGGTATGAAAGACTATTATCTTGACAGCGACCCTGAGACGTCAAAGATCCGTGAAGCATATAAAAAACATATTGTCAATATGTTACAGATTTTTGGCTTCAGTAAGTCTGCTGCCACGAAAAAAATGAAGAATATTCTTTATTTGGAAACTGAACTTGCTAAAGTATCACGGTCAAGGACAGAACTTCGTGACCCACAGAGAAACTATAACAAGATGGCAATGGTTGATTTCGAAAAGAAATATCCTCATCTCCAGTTGGAGAAAGTGATGAATGCCACAGGAGTTCAATCAAAGTATTTGAAGGAACTGGTAGTTGGTCAGCCCGAATTCTTTGAAGGACTTGATAAATTGCTGTCAAATATCAAGCCTGAAACTTGCAGAGACTATATGGAGTGGGGGTACATCAACTCCGTAGGCGGCTATCTGGATGATAAAGTTGAGGCAGAGAGATTTAACTTCTTTGGAAAAGTGATGACCGGACGGCAGCAGGACCATCCACTCTGGCGTAGGGCTACAACTCAACTTGAACATCAAATGGGACAGGCTCTTGGAAAAATATATGTGGAAAAGTATTTCCCTGCATCGTCGAAAGAACGCATGATTCAGCTTGTCAAGAATCTTCAAATAGCTCTTGGGGAGCGTATTGCTGCACAGGACTGGATGAGTGATTCTACAAAAGTGAATGCTTTGCTGAAACTTAACACTTTTTATGTTAAGGTGGGCTATCCAGATAAATGGATTGACATGGGGAAACTACAAATCGATCCAGCTAAGTCTTATCTTGATAACATCATGGCTTGCAGAAAGTTCTGGAATGACTATTCAATTGAGCACTCAGCAGGAAAACCTGTTGACCGCGATGACTGGTATATGTATCCACAAACAGTGAATGCGTATTATAATCCTACAACAAACGAAATCTGTTTCCCTGCAGGTATTCTTCAGCCTCCCTTCTTTGATCCAACAGCTGACGATGCCTTCAACTATGGTGCTATTGGAGTTGTAATAGGACACGAAATGACACATGGATTCGATGATCAAGGCAGACAATACGATAAAGATGGTAACATGCATGACTGGTGGACTGCTTCAGATGGAGAACAGTTTAAGGAACGAACTGATCGCTATGCTGACTTCTTCTCGGCTATCAAAGTGCTGCCCGACCTGAATGCCAATGGGAGACTTACTCTTGGTGAAAATCTGGCTGACCATGGTGGACTGCAAGTGGCATTTACAGCATTTAAGAATGCTACAAAGAATTATCAGTTGCCTGTTCTTGACGGTCTGACACCCGAACAGCGTTTCTTCATCGCCTATGCTGGCGTTTGGGCTGGAAACATCACAGAAGCTGAGATAAGAAACAGAACTAAGAGTGACCCTCATTCTCTTGGCAGATGGCGCGTAAATGGAGCTCTTCCACATATTGATTTTTGGTATGAATCCTTTGGGGTGAAACCTTCAGACAAAATGTACTTGCCGCAGAAAGAACGCCTGCCTTTATGGTAATAGTTCGAGAATACTTATACGATTATTTCTATAAAAAGATAAGATTTAAGAAACCGTCGCTTTTTTTGCGGCGGTTTTTTCTTTAATTTCATCAGATTTGCTTATCTTTGCAAAATCTTTTAGCTAAAATGAGTTTTGATATGACTGACGAAAGATTTCAAGGCAATGATTTCGGCCAACGTCAGAAAGAGCTTAGTGAACAGACACCTCAAGAGGCTCCTCAGATGCAGCAGTCAACAGTTGCGGCTTCTTCTTCAGCGAGTGCAGAGTTAGCATTAGGACGCTGTCCACACTGTAACAGTCCTCTTGATGCTGATGCTGACTTTTGTGAAGTTTGTCACCGATATATTCGTAAAGACATCTGTTCGTTCTGTGGAGCACATCTTGGCTCCCAGGATTCTTTCTGCCCAGAGTGCGGCTCTCCACGAGGCGGCATAATATGTCCTACCTGTCACACACTGAATGATTTTGCCTTCTGCAAACAATGCGGTTCGCCATTGACTGACGAAGCTTGGCAGTTGACCATGAAAATGAAGCAATTGCCAGAATATAATGAAATGGTAGCTTTGGCACGTGAGTATGACGAACTCTCGCTTGAATTTCCTTACACTTCTGAACGGGAACTCAATCGTGATCATGCCATGGAGCAGATGCGTGAAAGGGTGCTTAAGTTGCTTGCTCAGGACGAGGGCGTTCCCGACCCTGTTGTTCCACCAATGACAAAGAAACGCCTTTCAAAGGAAGAACTTCGAAGAAAGAAAGACGAGAAACTGGCTCGTCTTTCAGAATTGCTTGACAAGATGCAGACACCACCTGATCCGTCACCAGCTCATGTAAGGAATTTTGCCATGGCACAGAAACCTGCTGGTGTGAGACTGGCTTGGGTCTGCAACTGGAAACATGCCATGCACAGTAGCCCTTGTGGATGTGCTAAGCCGCAAATGGGCGGGAAGTGGGTGATACTGGGCAGAGGAAGCAAGCAAGATATAAAAGACGATAACTAAACAACACTTTTTCTCCGATTTTATTCATGAGTGAAATCAACAACGATAAAGGATTAAACTCTCCCTTCGATTCCAGTCAGGAAGCTGACTTAGTTTCAGATGGTTCTGACCGTACGATTGTTGTAGGAAGAAATATAGCGGCTAATCAGTCTTTGTCACCAGACAAAACCATTGTGGTGAACCAGAACGTTAGCGGTGAGAGTCGTCGTGACGGTACGATTCGAACCATGCGTCCAGAAATACCTGTTCAACAAGAACAATTCAAACCACTTGAGGTCGGGCAGTATTTTATGCTGAAAGGAACACAATATGACTTGGTTCGCTCGTTAAGTGAAAATTCTGGAGAAGCTCAGATTTTCCTTGTGAAGAGAAACGGTCAAGAATATGTTCTGAAAGTTTACTATCCGAACTATGACATCAACAAAAAACTAATGCAAGCCATTCACAGCATGCATTTCGAAATGATTGTCAGACTGGATGATTTTGGAAAAACTTATGTTGATGGGAAACATCGCTGCTACGAATTGATGGAGTATCTCCAGGGAGGTACACTTCAGGATTATAATCTGAATGGCGACTATAACTTCTTCCGCCGTGTGGCGTTGCAGGCAGCTTCAGCATTGGCGTATTGCCATCACTACAACATCCTCCACAAAGATATAAAACCATCAAACTTCTTCTTTAGAGACAAAGATCGTACGCAGTTGGTATTAGGAGATTTCGGCATATCATCCATGCTGGAAAGAGAAGGCAAGACTTTCCAGACCACTCAGGCACGCACCCCTATATTCGCTGCCCCAGAAATGTATGCTGATGTCATTGACGGAGAAGTTGAAATTACCCCTGCAGCTGATTTCTATTCCTTAGGTATCACTCTTTTCGCTTTCTGGTTGGGCGAAAATCCGATGAGCTCCAATGAGCGCGTGATGATGCGCCAGAAAAACGAAGGCCGCCTACCACGCTTAGACGAGCTTCCACCACGTGTAAGACAGCTTGTGCAGGGACTTACAGTTGTCAACCCACAGAAGCGATGGAAATATGACGAAGTGGAGCGATGGTTCTTGGGTGAAGATGTTCCTGTGGACATTTCATCGCCTTTCTTACGATACAAGAGTTTTATAGTCGATCCAGACAAAAACCTTGTTGCTGACAATCTTCATGACTTGGTTCCCATGTTGCTTGCAAATGAGAACCTGGCTGTCAATTACCTTTATAACGGTCGTATCGTGTCATGGCTTGAGAGTTGTGGAAACATCAAGCTTGCTACTATTGTGAAGGATATCGTAACCAATCGCTATCCGGTTGACCAGAAAGCCGGACTTCTGGCTGCAATCTATTCTATGGAGCCGTCATATCCATATTATGACGTTAACCATGAAGCTTGTGAGGATGTTCATGGCATTGCTCTGTCATTGTTGAGCTACAAAGAACGTTATGCCATGGATTTGCAGAATCCAAATGATTCTCTCTATCTGTGGCTTGAGACACACACAAGTCTGGATGTCCATTCACTTCACGAATACTTCTCACCTGATGCAGAGCCTCATGTGGCCATTATGAGATTGGTTTATGAGATAGATCCTGATGTACCATTCCTTTCAAAACATACGTCATCGACAGTAGAGGAAATTGTACGCTCTTATGGCGACCTTACTTCTGCTGATGAAGATGACTGGCATGCATTGATTGATGGACGCCTTTTGTCTTGGATGCATAGCCATGAGGATGTAATGGCATGTGAGTCGCTTCGCATCATGACTGAGAATCAGCCCTATTCACGCTCATTGGCCTATAAGGTCCTTTACAATCTGGACCGTTCTGCGGCATACGATTTGCGGCAGGCCAATACAAAGGAAAGTGTAGGAGAGTTACTGTCAAAACAACTGCAACCGCTACAACACGCTACCGAACAGGACTTGGCTGAAGCTATGCAGGACTTTATCGACCCTAATGGAAGGTTTGCTTATTTTGCCCAACTGCATGGATGGTATCAGGAGCAGGCAGATGCCATTCGTTGCTTCGATTTGAAATCTGAGGAGAATCTGGATCGTCTTAGTGCATACGATTTGCATACAGCTTTGTATCGGTTCTGTAGAATTCTTGGTGCTGTTCCTCGCTATCTGTTGCCAAACGGGACAGAACTCAAGTCTGAGAAAGATGTTGAGAACAAAGCGTTGGCTGATAAGATCAGGACCGAACTTCGGTCGGGCTCACTCCATCAATGGTTATCAGTGTTCTATCATGAAGATCCCACACGTGACTTTGTAGAGGAATACAGCTATGAACGGGAACTTGAACGCTGGATTATGGACATGGGAAAAATAGATGTTCAGCAATTCCACTACAAGCGATTTACTAAGGCGCAGAAAGATACAGTAGAACGTATAGCAGAAGTGCGTCGTGAATGGAATATTTCAAGATTCCGTGAGAGAATCTGGCGCTATTCCTACTATTTCCTTACTGTTGTCTGGCTTTTCCTTTTGGGCTTTGTTGGAATCAGTGACAGCACCATTATTCTTAACCATCCCATCCTTTGTGTCTTGTTACCTCTTGGTGGCATCACAGGAATTATTGTTGCTACGAGGGCATTCTTCAATGGTTATGGCCCTTTCCTTGCAACAATATTTGGAGCAATCGGTGTATGTACTGCATACATACCTATTTGGATTTTGAAGTTTGTGTATTCTTGGAATCCATCTTTGTTCACGTTTGCAATCATACTACTGACACTTGTCTATTTCGTCATCTGCCATTTTACTGATTTCAGTAAAGACTCAAAATCGAGTGCAAAGACAATTCGGGAGGTACTGACTACAGAAGACATCAACACTTCACTGCTTGAACCTCTTTACTACACGTTTAAAACAAAGTCCTATCGATATAAGAGTTCCAAGTTCGGCTTGCTGGATGACATTTCAAATCAGGTGAGAAGTTTTTCAGGTGAGTCAGTAGTTCACTACGTCTTATGGGGACTCCTGATGCTGATCCTGATTTTGGAATTCTGCGTCCTGAGTCCGAAGATATTAAACAAGAGGCATGTCAGTGTAGAGAAAGAACAGATAATTGAAAACGTTCAAAACATTGTAAACGAATGATTTGCGAACATTGTCATAAAGAAAACCGTATTATCGCGAAGTTCTGTCGGTGGTGTGGAAAACCATTGGTGTCTCAGAATGTGCTTGATAAGCTGGTAGGATTGAGTGATTTGAAAACTCAGTTGAAGACCATTGTCGATACTTACACTTACCTGAGATCGCGAAAAGACGTGGCTTCCATTCGTCTTTCCGTTAATGCAATTATCATAGGCGAGACTGGTACAGGTAAGACTGCATTGAGTGAGATTATCAGGGACTATTTCTCTCAACATCGCATCATCAGTAAATCGAAACTGACAATGGTAGATGCCGTAGACTACTCTCGTTTTGTCGACAACTGGGATGAGAATATAAAGAAAGCACGTGACGGTATTCTCTTCTTTGACAATGTCCAAAAGCTTCTACCAGACAAATATTCGAATCAGGTCAACCCCTTGGATAAGCTTTTTGTCGAAATGGACAAATGGGAAGACAATCCAATAGTCATCATGTCTGGCTTGCCAAAGGGGCTTGATGATTTTCTTGAGAGTAATCCGGCAGTTAAGAACCGTTTCAAGTATATGTTCAGGTTGCCAACGCCCACTTATCGTGAATTAGCTGAAATAGCTAAGATGGAGCTGAAGATGAAATACGGAATAACTGCATTTTCGCAAGAGGCTGAAAAGAAGTTACTTCGATATTTCAAGTATCAGATTAAGGTTAAGGATGAGACTTTTGGTAATGCTCATCTGGCCATGAAAACAGCCGAGGACATTTTTACGTCGTTTATCAGTCGCGGAACTCAGGCTGTTCAGGTGGAACTTGAGGATATTAATGGGTATGTTCCTGAAGAACGTTCGCTTGATGATATCTTGACCGACCTTGATAAGTATATAGGAATGGACGAAGTTAAGCAAGCTGTCAGAGAGATTGCCTATTCCGTACAGAACAGCATCCAGCGTGCTCAGAGAGGTCTTGGACAGCAAGAAAAGATGGGTATGCACATTGTGCTTACTGGTAATCCTGGTACAGGTAAAACTACTATAGCCCGTAAGCTTGGTGAAATACTGTCTTCTATAGGATACCTTGACTCTGGTCACGTGGTAGAAGTTGACCGTTCGCAGATGGTGAGTCCTTATCAGGGAGAAACTCCTAAGGTCGTCAACCGACTGTGTGATAAAGCCATCGGTGGTATACTCTTTGTAGACGAAGCATACACCTTGGCTCCAGTCAGTCAGGCTGGTGACCGTGATAATCAGGGTGCTCAGGCTTTAGAAGCATTAATGAAGCGAATGGAAGATGACCGCGACAAGTTTATTGTCATAGCAGCAGGCTATCGTACGGAAATGGAGAATCTGTTCCGGATAAATCCAGGACTTCACAGCCGTTTCAATTATTTCCTTAATATTGAGGATTATACGCCTGATGAGCTATACAAGATTATGCTCGTTTTCGCCAAGGAGAAGAAATACATATTCTCTCCCGAAGCAGAAGCCCTTACTCGCAAAATGATAACAGAACTGTACAATTCTCGTGATAAGGACTTCGCCAATGGCCGAACCATGAGAAGCCTGTTTGATCAGATATGCAAGAAGCAGGCTCAGAGACTTCAGCACAATGACTTGTTGAAGATGAGTGACGAGGAGCTGATGATGATTGTCGAAGACGATATTCCCTATGAAGCACCAAAGGCAGTTGATGTGAGCGATTGTCTCAGACAACTTGATGGACTTACTGGATTATCCAACGTGAAAAAAGAAATTACCAATTTGGCTTCATTCCTTACACTTCAGGTCAAACGTGGTGAGTCTACGACATTCCAAGGGAAGCATTATGTGTTTACAGGTAATCCTGGTACTGGTAAGACAACTGTGGCACGAATCATGGCAAATGTTTTTAAGACATTAGGAATTGTTTCTCGTGGGCAGTTGGTTGAAGCTGACCGCTCTAAATTAGTAGCTGGATTTGCCGGACAGACAGCTATTAAGACAAATCAACTAATAGACACTGCAATGGGTGGGGTGTTATTTATTGATGAAGCTTATACTCTCAAGTCGAACGATAATGACTCGTTTGGTGCTGAAGCAATTGACACCCTGTTGAAGCGTCTTGAAGATGACCGTGGAAAGTTCATCTGTATTGTGGCTGGCTATACTGATCAGATGCATGACTTCATCGACTCAAACCCTGGACTCAAGAGCCGTTTTACTCAAACAATCCATTTCGATGATTATACCCCCGACGATTTGACGCAAATTTTCCTGAATCTAGCTCATGGAAAGAACTTCACAGTAGATGCTCCTACGGAAGCCGCTATTCACAGGCAGTTCGAGCAACTCTGCCTTAGACGTGATAAGAACTTTGGCAATGCCCGTGAAGCAAGGCGTATCTTTGACGAGTCGGTAGAAAGGCAGAGTCAGCGTTTGATGAACATGATGAATAATCCGGACTTTCAGGAGGCTGACATGTTCAAGCTGACAGCTGACGATCTTCCAATGGCTCACAATGAAGTCGCACGTCCACTTGATGAGGTGCTCAATGAGTTGGATGAATTTATCGGGATGCGCTCTGTTAAGAATGCTATACGTCGTCTTGCCGTGCAGAGTATGTTCATGAAACAGCGTGCAGCTATGGGAGCTGGAAACATGCAGCAGATGTCGATGAATTTCATCTTGACAGGTAATCCGGGTACTGGTAAAACTTCTATAGCCAGAAAGATGGGGGAGGTGCTTCAGTCCATGGACATTCTGTCTTCATCACGTGTAGTTGAAGCAAGCAGGGCTACGCTTGTTGGAAAGTATATGGGGGAAACTCCGAAGATAGTCAATAACATGTGCGACAAAGCAATGGGAGGAATCCTCTTCATAGATGAAGCTTATACACTTACAGATCAGAATGACCAATACGGTAAAGAGGCTGTCGATACACTGATGAAACGTATGGAGGACGATCGTGGTAAATTCGTAGTGATAGCTGCGGGTTATAAGGACAAGATGGAAGAGTTTCTCCAGATGAATGCTGGTCTTGCAAGCAGATTTACTCATAAGCTGCATATTGATGATTATAACGAAGATGAGCTGTTTGCAATCTATAAAAAAATGGCTCAGAAAGAACAATACACGTTGTCACCTGCTGCTGAATTCAAAGTATTGGATGTCATCTATAAGATGTTGATGAACAAAGATATCAACTTCGGTAATGCCCGTGAGATGCGAAATCTGCTTGACGATACCATACAGCGTCTTTCAGTCAGAGTGTCGGGTATGCCACAGGATCAGATAACGAAAGAAACATATCAGTTAATACAACCAGAAGATATTAAAGACTTATGATAATATGTCCTAATTGCCAAGAAGAAATAGAAGACAATTCGCGTTATTGTGATCAATGCGGACAAGCTCTTTATTACTGCAATAGATGTGGTAGGGTTGGTATAGGACGCCGCTGTACGTATTGCGGTGGACTGATGGTCAATCCTGACGGTCAGCAGAATAGTACATCAGTTGGTACTGCTTACTCATCTATTTCTACAGGTTCTGTGTCTCAAAAATTCTCACATGCGTTGTTCCAGTCTCAACCAGATGTGAGTCAACCTTCTCCATATTCATCAGCTTTGCCATCACTTGTCCTTTCAAATACATCATTAGGCATTTATATTGAAGCTGTAAACGGAGCTGTCATTGGGCGAAAGCAAGGACCCTACGTTCAGTATTTCAAGAACAACATGTATGTTTCCGGATTACATGCACAATTCAGTTATAAAGCAGAGACAGGCTGGTGCATAACAGATAAGCATTCGTCAAATGGCACAAAGCTGAATAATCATGCTTTACAACCAGACGTTGAAATGTCTCTAAAAGATGGTGATATAGTCATGATAGCCAATGTTAATTTACAAGTCGCAATTAAGTAAGTTGAAAAGATTTTTATGATAACATTCAGTTTGACAGCAGCCAGCAGAGTTGGATGCATCAGAGATAACAATGAAGACATGCTGCTAATAGGTGATGTCTTTTTGCGGGATAACGAAATGAAAACTGACATGAGTGTGAAGGATTCAGACCGACTCCTATTTGCATTAGCAGATGGAATGGGTGGACATAATTGTGGAGAAATAGCGAGCAGTGATGTTCTACACAACTTACAGTATTTCTACAATGACATTCCTGTGGGACTTAACACAAGCACTTTTAATGAGTTGTTCTATGAATGGCTGAAGAGTATGAACAATATTATTGAGAGTAAAGGAATCGTCGACAAGCAGTACAAGAACATGGGAACTACACTCGTAGCATTGGCCTATTACGAGAATCATTTCTATTGGCTCAATTGCGGTGATAGCAGACTCTATCGATTTCATGAAGGAAAACTATGCCAAATGACTACTGATCATTCTCTCTCCAATCTGTTAGGATCTAAGACTCATTCAAATGTTATAACGAACTGCATTGGAGGAGGCTGTAATACAAGTTATATTGACATTGTTGAGTGTACCAATGATGTGAAGCGTGGTGACACGTTTGTTTTGTGCAGTGATGGATTGACAGATATGGTTGATGACTGTAGCATTGAGCAAATGCTGAAAGATGGCTTGAATGCATCTCATCTGTGTGATGCTGCCGAGAAATCAGGTGGCATCGACAATGTGTCGGTTATTGTTTTAAAAGTAGTGTAGAAAGATGCCGTTAACACTTCCTGACAAATTACCAGCAATCGATATTCTTAAAAATGAGAATATCTTTGTAATGGATAACACAAGAGCGAACTCACAGGATATTCGCCCCTTGAAAATAGTCATTCTCAATTTGATGCCATTAAAAATCACTACTGAGACTGACCTGATAAGACTTCTGTCAAACACGCCATTGCAGTTAGAGGTGAGTTTCATGAAGTTGAAAAGTCATACGTCTAAGAATACTCCTATTGAGCACATGATGCAATTCTACAGGGACTTTGACTCCATGAAAGAGGAGAAGTTCGACGGTATGATTATTACAGGTGCTCCTGTTGAAACGTTAGAGTATGAAAAGGTGAGCTATTGGGGAGAGATTACAACAATATTCAATTGGGCCCGGTCTCATGTCACAAGTACCTTGTATATCTGCTGGGCTGCTCAAGCAGGTCTATACCACAATTATGGCATACCCAAATATCGTCTCTCAAAAAAAATGTTCGGAATTTTCCCTCAACACACGATTAATTCTCAGCTACCCATTTTCAGAGGGTTCGACGATTGCTTCATGATGCCTCAAAGCCGTCATACTGAGATTAGGAAAGAAGATTTGCTGGCTTGTCCAGGATTGCAGATTATTGCAGATTCTGATGAGAGTGGTGTGAGTATCGTCATGGCGCGTGAAGGGCGGGAGTTTTTCATTACTGGTCATTTGGAATATGCTCCCGATACTCTTGACAATGAATATCGAAGAGATGCTGGACTTCGCGATGACGTAGACATGCCCCAGAATTATTATAAGAATAACGACCCTTCAGAACCACCAGTTGTCAGCTGGAGAGCTCATGCTAATCTGTTTTATAATAACTGGGTGAATTATTATGTCTATCAAGAGACACCATACGATATATCCAAGATTGAATGAGAAAACTTGAGTTATTGGCTCCTGCCAAGGACCTTGAGTGTGGGAAGGCTGCAATTGATCATGGAGCTGATGCAGTCTATATTGGTGCTCCACACTTTGGCGCACGTGCTAGTGCAGGTAACAGCCTAGCAGATATAGCAAAACTATGTGATTATGCTCATCTGTTTGATGCAAAAGTATATGTCACGCTGAATACAATTGTCTATGACAGTGAGTTAGAACAAGTCAGGAGCATGGTGAGGCAGATGTCTGAAATAGGAGTGGATGCCATTTTGGTACAGGACATGGCTGTGAGGCAGATGGTGCTTGATGAGTTTGCAGCTTCTGGCAAGTCGCCTCTTCTTCATGCTTCCACGCAGACAGACAACAGAAGTATAGAAAAGGTTAAGTGGCTACAGTCTCTTGGATTCCGTAGAATTGTATTAGCCAGAGAACTGAGTATAGAAGATGTCTCTGCCATACATCAGGCGGTTCCTGATGTTCAGCTTGAAGTTTTTGTTCATGGTGCCCTCTGTGTCTGCTATTCTGGACTTTGCTATGCCTCACAGTATTGTTTCAAGAGAAGTGCCAATCGTGGAGAATGTGCTCAGTTCTGCCGCATGAAGTTTGACCTTATTGCCGCCGACGGAAGAGAATTGGAACATCAGTGTCATCTCCTTTCTTTGAAAGATATGTGCCAAATAGATAATATAGAGGATTTGATTCAGGCTGGTGCAACGTCTTTTAAGATTGAAGGACGGTTGAAGGATGTTGGTTATGTGAAGAATGTCGTTGCTGCATATAGTGAACGTTTGAATCAGATTATAAATCATCACGCCAAGGAATATTGCCGGTCCTCAAGAGGGAAGTGTAAGTATACATTTACACCAAATATACATAAGACGTTTAACCGGGGTTATACAACATATTTCGCTAATGGTCGTTCTCGCAACATTGCTTCTTTCTACACACCTAAAGCCATAGGAGAGTTTGTCGGGGTCGTGAAAGAAGTCAGAGACCGACAGTCTTTCAGTGTCTCCGGCACTTCATCTTTTTCAAATGGTGACGGTCTGTGTTTCTTTAATGATAGACATGAATTAGAGGGGGTTCGGGTGAATAGGGCAGAAGGTAACCGTATTTTTCCTTTGCGAATGCCTGCTTCACTGAAAAAGAATGTCCGACTCTATAGAAATTGTGACAAACAATTTGAGCATGTGCTGTCAAAGCCAAGTGCCAAAAGAAAGATTGCTGTCTCAATGGAATTAACAACTACTTTAACGGGATTTTCGCTTACAGTAGAGAATGTCAAAGTTGAAATAGAGTCAGAACATCAAGAGGCTAAAAAACCACAAAGAGAGTATGTGGTAAGTCAGCTGACAAAATTGGGAGAAACACCTTTTGTCTGTAAGAATGTGATAATCTCCGAAAACTTTACGTATTTTGTACCCAGTAGTAGGTTGTCTGAACTACGTAAGAATGCTGTTCGTATTTTGATAGAGAAATTAACTAAGAGGAAGCCGGAGATTCAGGAATATGCACTAATAGGAGAACAGCGAGTAACGCAGGTCTATCCTTATCCCTATTTATACAATATATCTAATAATGTGTCAGACTGCTTCTATAAATCACGCGGTGTAAACAATGGCGTGTCAGCTTTTGAACTTCATAAGCCTCAAGAACCGATGATTATGCAGTGCCGATATTGTATTCGGTATGAATTGGGGTATTGCTTGAAGAACGGAGGTAAAACACCATTCTGGAAAGAACCTTTGTATCTTCGCTTGGCCGACGGTCGAACATTCAGATTAGAATTTGATTGTAAACGATGTCAAATGAATGTATATGGTAAGTAAAGAAAGACAATATATGATATATTATAAATTGAGCAGACTGATGATTCATGTCTTCTTAATAATGTTTGCGTTTTCTCTTTTTTCTTGTTATCGTCAAGGTTACTATTCATCTGACGCATGGAATCTTACTGACCAGCAAAAGGATTCTATATCTTTCTATACCACACATCACTATTCTCAGAACTTCAATTTTATTGTCAGGTCAGATTCGCTACAGCTTATTCTTCAACATCCTACTGAATATGTCAACGGCCTTCAGGTTGATACTTTCTATATCCACCATGGTGACCGCATTGTTGTTGCAGACATTACGACAATGCCTTCTGACACCATTGACTCAATCTGGGTAAAAGTGGCCCGTGACCAGCAGACGTTTGGTTGGATTCATGAAAGGCATCTGTTGGCTGATGTTTCCCCTGATACGCCAATTTCACTATTCATAGACTATTTCTCAAAAACCAATACATTAATTTTCATGTCAATATTTGTCATTGTGTTCACTGTTTTTGTATTCCAGAGACTGTTCCGTCTCGGTGCCAAGATAGTACATTTCAATGATATTGATTCTTTCTATCCAACATTTTTATGCCTGATGGTGGCCACATCAGCCGTGCTATACAGTAGCATTCAACTCACCGCTCCTGAGTCTTGGAGGCATTATTACTATCATCCCACCTTGAATCCCTTTTCCGTTCCAGTACATTTAGGGCTGTTCCTTCTCTCGGTGTGGATGCTGATAGTCCTTGGATTAGCTGCTGTTGATGATGTCCGTCGACATCTAAAAGCTCTGGATGCGTTTTTCTATTACATAGGGTTAGCAGCAACTTGCGGAGTAGTCTATATGGTCTTTAGTGTTTCAACAATCTATTACATTGGCTATCTTTTGTATGTTGCTTATGTCATTGCTGCAGTTTGGGCCTATATTCATAAAACCCGTATCAACTACCTATGTGGCAATTGTGGCTATCATCTCCATAAAAAGGGTAAATGTCCACATTGCGGAATGGTCAATACATAATTTAATGCATGGTTAATGCATAGTTAGAACATTTTTGAAAAAAATATCTTCAAAAAGTTTGTAATTAATTCATTGTTTCGTATATTTGCATTTTTAATAATAAAAACTAAAACGATAAAAGATTTTTATGCCAATAAAGATTTTGAGCGTCGACGATGAAATGGATCTCGAGCTGTTGTTGACGCAGTACTTCCGAAGAAAGATACGCAAAGGTGAATATGAGTTTGTTTTTGCTCACAACGGTTTGGAGGCATTGACAATGATGCTCAAGCATCCTGACATCGAGATCATCCTTTCAGATATCAACATGCCGGAGATGGATGGCCTCACCTTGTTAGCCAAGATAAATGAAATGCGCAATCCGGCCTTGAAGGTGATCATGGTGAGTGCCTACGGAGATATGGGCAACATCCGTCAGGCAATGAACAATGGTGCATTCGATTTTGCGACGAAACCGATTGACCTTGACGACCTCAGTGTAACCATCGAGAAAGCTATCGAGCAGATAGATTATGTTCATAAAATGCAGGTTGAGCATCAGCAACTTGAGTCGCTGAAGACAGATCTCGCCGTTGCAAGTGAGATTCAGCAAGCCATCCTTCCGCGTGTGTTCCCACCATTTCCTGAATTGGTAGATCAGATTGATATGGCTGCACTAATGGTGCCTGCCAAGGATGTAGGTGGAGATTTCTATGACATATTCCGCATTGATGAGGATCATTTTGGCTTTACCATTGCCGATGTGAGTGGCAAGGGCATTCCCGCTGCTATATTCATGGCTGTGAGCCGTACGCTCATCAGAGCGACCGGCATCAGAGGCGGAAGCCCCAG
>AUXO013011770.1_pt1 | contig 28242 bp, 55 predicted proteins | sample 768731 | NCBI WGS metagenome assembly AUXO01 (sample SAMN02715735, study PRJNA202380) | gut metagenome | biome: sheep rumen | host: Ovis aries | place: New Zealand: Palmerston North
AAGCGAAAAGCTGGTCAGGCATATCGTAAGCGATCCGCGCCTTCCGAGCCATGAGAAGGTGTTCCTCTTATCCGATATTTATGCGAAGCTTCGTACCGAGCCGCATAAATGAAACCTGAAACCAACCCCGCTGTCCCCCATCAGCGGGGTTTTTGCCGTCAAGGGATCGCCGGTTCGACTCCGGCAGACGGCTACCATAAAACCAATATTTTAGAGGAGGAATGTGATATGTTTCCTGATAGAATCCGACAAACAGCATTCACAGATCCGGACGTAGAAGGATCATTCAAAATTACAGGCGAAGACGTATACGATACGGTATTGAAGTCTGTGCTTCGTGCCATTCTCCCGTCAAGAATGGGAGATGAATCTCTGTATATTAGATATAGAGAAAAGGACTATTCGAAATCCGCAATAGAAGACAGCAGCGAACAGACAGTAATGGGAGTTGTTTATGGAGATATTCCTGATTGCAGCAACACACTCACAGTCATCAACATGAGCAGGATGCCGGAGCTTCCTTCGCTGCTCATTGATAACTTCTGCAAAAGATACAGCGGGTGGACACGGATCGAGAGAATGACAAAATTCTTTGAGAGCAGTTTCCAGCTCTGCTGTTTCGTGAATGAGGATATTAAATCCTGCATCCTTGTTATCGGGCGGCTTGACATCGTTCGCATGCATTACATCACATGCTCTCTTGCAGCATTTCTTCCGTGGTATTTTCCGAAGGAAAAGGGGCTTACCGCAGAAGAACGCTCGTTGCTGATGAGCCTCAGAAAGAATAGATGTAATGACTTTACGGAGGCGCTGGCGGCTTTCGAATCTCAGTTTGACTTTTACTCAATGAAGCTTGAAGCTCTTACTGGGTTTGAGTCTGAGTGGATGAAAGGCGCGCTCGACGATTCAAGAAAGCGTATCAAGTCGTTAATGGAAAATATCGATGAGCATCAGAGGAGAATAGACTCGTGTCTCCGCGATGTCGAAGAGGAGAGAACAAGAGAGATTGGTCTTGCGACAAGAATCAATGACGAAAACGAAAATGAGCTTCGTGATTACTTCATCGAAAACAAAGGTCGAGTAAGGATGACAGCTCGTTCCGGCAGCAATCTCACATTTGAGGTTCTCACGACAGTCATGTATTGGGACGAAGACATGGCTGAGACGCTTCTGGGGAATAAACATTCGTATGTCTACACGGCTCGCGGGAGCCGTCCTCGAATGAAGAGCGATGATTTCGCGAAGCTTTTCAAAGCGATTTTTGTAGATCAAAGCGTAAAACTGCGGTTCTGTGCGCAGTATAAAATCTCAATCTCCGATCGCACTGTGTATGGCGTCGATCGTGCAGAGTATAGCTCTGCTGCGCTCAATTATTTCCCCAATACACATATTGACCAGTATAGTTGCCTCGGTGACTATCGACAGGTTTTGAATCGAATGATGCAGGATCACAACTACATCGGCATCATGGAGCAGTGCGTAGTATCTGCGCAGTCATTCAACTTGCATGATACCACAGTGCTTGAAAAGTGGTGTCAGCTCATGTATGAGACAGATAAAAAGTGTATTCTACTCCCTGACGGGACGGAGGCGACTCCAGTAGATGCAGTCAAGTATCTGAATGGCGGCGAGTCCGCAGAAGAGGAGGAACATGATGGCGAAGAGAGTTAAGATCGACGAAGGTGCGATCGCAAGTATCATGGAAGATTTCGGCAAATGGATTCGTGGCCTTACGACTTTTGATAAAGCAACATATCAGCCGAAGTTCGCAAAGGTTGAGTCTAGGGCAACACTGTTCTTTACAGAAACTGCATGGGCGAAAATGCAGTATCTTGTGGCAGTATACGACACCGAAGCTGCATGGCACGGTGTTGTAAAGAGAATTAAAGACGGCGAGAGCAATTTTGTTGTCACGGACATCCTTGTGTACCCGCAGGAAGTATCTGGGGCGACCGTAAACACAGACCAGACGAAGTATCAGGAATGGCTGTACTCTCTGGACGACGATACATTCAATAACCTGAAGTTTCAGGGGCACAGCCATGTGAATATGGCTACGTCTCCGTCTGCCACAGACCTCGACCATCAGCAGAGCCTCGTTGCCCAGCTCGATCATAGCATGTTTTATATATTCGTGATCTGGAATAAGTCAAACCAGAGAACGGTCATGATCTATGATATGGCGGCAAACACACTTTTCGAGAACAGCGATGTTGATGTTAAGGTGATTCAGGACGACAGTGTGGGATTTCTCAAGCTCATGGAAGATGCAAAGAAGATGATTACAAAAAAATCATATAGCTACCAGAGCGGATATGGTTCTACATACTGGGGAACAAAGACAACCGCATCCACACAGTCTGCGACAAAATCATCTGCAAAGCCTACTTTGACAAAATCTGGCAAATCTGCCGTGCAGACCGCCGCAGCAGCAGTCAGTCCTGAACCTGTAAAAGCAGGGGTGAGAGCTGACGGAGTCGATTCGGGATATCACTACGCTAATGGAGCGTGGAGCTACGGCTATGACGAATACTATTAAGGAGGTGTTCGTATGACAAGAGAGGAGTTTTGGGATAGTATCACGCAGTTCTGGGAGCTGCGTGATTTCTGTCAGAATGAAAATATTTACGTAACGGACGACTACTTTGATTATGACGACTGGAGCGATGAAGTCCAATCTGATTTTGATAATTTTGATAATCGCGATTGGGGCAGTTGGGAGGATTGCAGAGACACGTTGAGCGGACTCGAAAAGCCGGCATGTGACTTCTTTTTGCGAGAGGGATATTTCGATTATACCCCGTGTGAAGAAGAAGATCTTGACAGGCTGAAACAGGAAGTCGTTGAAATCATGGATGAACGTGGTGCATGGGATGACGCATGGGAAGACGATGACGATGACGACGATACCTGCGATGATGAATATGTGTACGAAGATCCTCAACAGCCTGAACTCGACGAGGGTATGAGTTTTGATGAGTTGTCCGGCTTCGAAGTACATGAGTTGAAGGAGGCATAAGATGATTAGTACGGCAAAATTCTATGACTATTTCCAGCCCGATAAAGTCGAACAAAAGATCCACATCATCGGATGTGGTTCTGTTGGATCGACTGTCGCCGAAAATCTCGCAAGATGCGGCCTGACAAACTTTGTGCTCTATGATTTTGATGAGGTAGAACCTCATAATCTTGCAAACCAGATGTTCACACAAAAGCATATCGGTATGAGCAAGGTCGAGGCGCTCAAGGACATCCTCTGCGAAATTAATCCGGACTGCAAAGATGTGAAACTTGAACCAAAAGGCTGGCAGGGTAAACTCCTATCCGGATATGTGTTCCTCTGCGTCGACAGTATCGAAGTAAGAAGGGATTTTGTCGAAAAGCATATACCTTCGAAGTTCGTTAAAGCGGTGTTTGACTTCCGTACACTGTTGACAGGCGCTCAGCATTACGCTGCCGACTGGAGCAAAGAGGATAATAAAAAGTATCTTTTGTCTACAATGCAGTTCAGCCATGAAGAAGCGGCAGATGAAACTCCGGTATCTGCATGCGGCGTGACGTTGGGCGTGTGTCAGACCGTTAGAATTATCTGCGGTTTCGGTACATCCAACTTCATCAATTTCACAAAAGGACAGGGTCTAAAGAAGTTTATCCAGTATAACTTCGACGGGCCGAATCTGTTCCTTGACGAGTTTGATGGATAACTTCACAAATAATGCCTGAAACGAGGGTAGTTTAGGGGTAAGAATTCAGCCATTTGAGGGCTGAGACATCGGTTCAAATCCGTTCCCTCGGTAGTAGGGCGTTATGATACTCTGCGAAGGATTAAAATGTGTGGGTTTGCGTAGTTCAACGGTAGAATTCCTTTCTGGGGAGAGGGGACGGCGGTTCGATCTCCGCCCAAGCCTAAAAGAAGCACATATAAGATCCCGTTTCTGTGTAGCATGGCGGAATATGGCAGACGCTAGGTCGTAAACCGTTGACAGGTAGTTCTATGAAGGTTCAAATCTTGCTGTTACACAGATTTTCGCTAGAGGATTACGGGCAGCCGACTCTGACTCGGTGTAGTCCGTAGCCGAAGTAGCTCAGTTGGTAGAGCGGGAGGCAGTTAACCTCTGCGTCGGCGGTTCAAGTCCGCCCTTCGGCTTCTATAATAAACCAAATAATCCAAGATGATTTTAAGGAGGAGTGATTATGTTTCATGTAGGTGATATCATTATTGGCAACAGATATGCAAGCGAGCATTACTCTGTCACCAGAACTGGTACAGAATGGGAGGTTATTGACGTACTTTCGGACGGGATGATATGTGTAAATCCCGGAGGATGGACTGTTAATGAACGGTACTTTGATCTGAAAGAGTCTGGACTCGATGAACCAAATGTTGATGGCTCGGAACTCGACAATATGTTTGGTGAGTTCGAATAAAACAATACTTCTATGGTAAAAACTGGAAAGATGGCTTGACAAACCCTCTCCGGTATGATACAATAAAGATACCGATAGGCAGGAGGTAAGGGAAATGAAAATTTGGTTGAAAAAATGCCCGTACAGCTATAATGACTATTGCACAGATATGTTCCTTGTGGATGTCAATAGTTCTGAAATCATCGAACACATTACGCTTGATACAACAATCGCTAAGCGAAACGGTCACAGCACAAACCAGACCGCAGAGCAGACAATCACAAACATCGAATCCGAGCACGATGTGGACAAGCATCTGACAGCAGTCGAAAGATGGACAGCGCTTGACGGTTATGTTTATACGCTGTTCAATGACGGCAAGGCAGTCAAGACGCTGAAACTTGATGATTACATCAAACAGCATAAAGATGTTCCATCTTCTAAATGGTTCGCATCAGCCGTATCAAGCATGATAAACGAATAAAAAAAAGAACCGGCAGGGGCAATCCTCTGCCGGAACATAAAAGGAGGTATGGAAAATGGCAAACTGGAAAACGCAAAGAGAGATCGCACTTACAGCAACAGCAGAGCAGCTTATTAAAGGCGATACGGGCGAAAACGATTACGGATATCACATTTCTGTAATCAACGGCGTAAATACTCCGCCGTGGAGATACCACAAGCAAACTGCATCGAACGCATACGAACCGGCAGAAGCCGCAAACGCAACTCATATCATTATCACGGATATTCCTAACTTTTCAGATTATGACAAAGGTATCTCGGCAAATGAATTTGAAAATCGAATCATTGAGATGTAAAATGCAAAGAGAGAACCGGCAGAGCAAAACGCCCTGCCGGTTTTCTTTATGCTTCTTCAAAATGCCGCATAGCATTGCGGTATAAGCGCGGACACAGCGATAATCGTGAGCAGTCGACATTCCGGAAAGCCATACATGATATGGAAACCGGCACCTTAAATGTGGTGGCTCGCAAGCTCTGATTATACGTCATGCGGCGGTAGAGTTGTGCCGCTTGACGGATGTGGCATAGCGTATGACTTTATGTAAATTAAAATTTTTAGAAACATATTTATAGACTATGTGCATAGTATTTACGTTCCGAGTCTATCGCCGTTATTTATGCCGCATGTCAACCGTAGCTCAAGGAGGGAGAGCGTCCGCCATATCCGGTGGAAGGTTGTCGGTTCAAGTCCGGCCGGTTGATTTCTGAATCTTATATTACGAAAGGAGTGTTAAAATTGTTATTTAATGTCGGAGACAGGGTTGTTCTGTGTGCGCCATCTCCAAATAATAGTAGCGGATGGGGTCAATCAATGTACTATTTTATCGGAGATTGGGGAGTTGTAAAAGAAATATATAGCGAAGACAATCTTGCATATATGGTCGAATTTCCAGCACAAAGGTTTAACGATGACGGAACTCAGTTAACGAACCACTGGTACTGTAATGAGGCGTGGCTTGTCCCATACGATGAGACTCCGGTTGATACTGAGGAACTCGACAATTTTTTCTCGAACTTCGGAGGTGATGATAGTGCCGAACATTAAAAATGAAGAGCTTGCGTTTCTCAAGGAGTTGACAACAAGAGACCTGATCTTCGACCCTGTCGACGCAGATGACATCAATTTGCTTCGGCATATCGTAGAAGCTCTTGAAGAGAGACGTGAACGAGATAGGAATAGGACGGCGGCTTTTGTTGCTGGAAAAAGAAAAACCAATCCGCTTTACGGAAGAAGCAAGGAAGAAATAATCAAACGCAAGCAAAAAGGAGGATCTTATGGCGTCTGATATTATCAATGTAGAAGAATGCCCAAGATGCGGCGCTCAACCAGATGTGAGACAGTCCGGAAAGTCTGGAAGATTATTCGATGTCAAATGTCCGCTGTGTGGATACAGTTCTTATACAAAGAGTAATATTTATGATGCGATCTCGAACTGGAATATGCTCGCAAAAAGAGACTACAAAGAGTGTGACGACTGTCATCCCGGCAGAACTACACTGAGATGAGGTGTTGCGGAGTGGCATATAAAATCGGAGATAAAGTGATTTTTACATCACAAAAGCGTACAAAATACAAGTTCTGTCCGCAGAACGGCTCAGTTGGAACCGTTTTGGGCTTCAACAACAGAGGAATTTTGATTCAGTGGAATCAAGACGGGAACTGGGACGGCATGGGTTGGTGCCGTTACGGAGAAATTCAGCGGCAAACGCCGCTAGATGAGTTCTTTTCAAGCTTTATATAAGGGGTGGATACGATGAATGCCCAGTTATTTCACGCAGGAGACAAAGTAGTTGTCATAGGTAATGTAAACGATGACGAAAACAATATTGGATGGTGGGATGATATGGACGATATGGTCGGTGAAATCTTCACAATCGACATAATAAATGAGGAGGATGATGGAACATTTATATATAAGCTCGAAGAGGATGAAGACCGCTGGTGGTTCGACGAGGATTGGCTTAGACTTTATGGCGTTTTAGAAGTAGACACTCATGAGCTTGATAGTTTCTTCGGAGACTTTGGGGGTGAATAATGTTATGTTAAAATTCGGCGACACGGTCGAGTTCGTTGGTTACAACGGCAAAAGACGAGGATATGAATGGGAGCCTGAGATCGGAACAGTCGGACGTGTTGTAAATATTCCGGCCGAATACGATAACTCTGTTCTTGTACAGTGGCCTGACGGATCAACGACGGGAGACGACAGATGGTGGCATAGTGAATGCGAACTTGCTACGCTTCCGAATCACGAAGAGGAGTTTAGCGTAGATACGAATGAACTCGACAGTTATTTCACAGAAATGTAGAGGTGATACTATGAAATATACCGTCACGTTTGCTTTAGTTGGCAGTGTTGATATTGAGGCAGACTCGGAACAGAGAGCGCTTGAGATTGCAAATGGATACGGTTATAAAGATGTGGAGTGGGCTGACGATTTTTTAGTCACCGACATAGAAGAAAGTGATTTATGAAAGGGTGGTTTTATGCTTAGCATCGAAATCGAAACATACAAGTTGCTTCCGTGCCGCACAAAGGTATTCCGCGTTAACGGTGTTGACGCAGATATAAATGATTTCGGAGAAACAGATGATACCGGCAGGTGTAACGTGACTGAATGCGGATGTGGATGCATGGAGTTCATATCAAATGATAGCAAAATGAGCGATACGATGCAAAAATATAATGTCTCAGAGGACGAGTTTCATGAGGTTCAGAAAAGATTAGAACTGTTGCTGTGTATTGGCGAATGTAGCTTATGCCTTTGAGGGCACTTTTTATAAAAGATAGGAGGTAGATTATGCTTAATCTTGAAGATCTGCATCTAGGCGACCTCGCCGTATTCAATAGACATTCCAGTACAGCACCTGTTTTTATAGGGGCAATTGTAAAGGTCGTTGAAGTATATGATGAAAACCATGTAAGCGCGATCACGCCAAACAGAGATGAGGTTGAGTACGGTGCTATTGCACAGTGGAATTCGGAACTTGATTTCGATAACCAGAGAAGAGTACATAAAGAGATCATTGCGGTAGACAGGCTTGATCCGTATTATGAAACAAGCACAATATATGACGAAAGCCCGGAGCTTGACAAAATGTTTTCTGAAATGGATGGAGGTGTTTTGTCTTGATTAATGCTGGAGATATACAGGTTGGAGATATCGCTATATTCAACAAAAACCCAATCACAAGAAGCAACTATCACGGTGTCATTGTAAAAATCACTGAAATTTCAGACGGTCTTGTAGTAGCTATCGTACCAGATTTCAACACAATTAAAGACGGAATAGACAAATGGAATGATGCGATTGTATCAGACATGCACGTCTCTGGATGGCATCATGAAAATATTCGGTTTGAAAGGCTCGACCTCTGTTATGCAAGACCGGTTATTACTGAAGAGAGCGCTGAGCTCGACGCTTTGTTCGCAGAGATGAAAGGATGATTTTATGGAGCGTCTACCAGTTATAGGATCGAGAGTTCGTGTAAAAGATGCGAACGACAGAGCCGTTGTTGATGCCGGAACGATGTTTGCGAATTCGACTAAGGTGTTCTGTGGATCTACGTTTGTCGTGGAATCAGTATCGGACGATGGATGGATAAGTTTGAAATTTGATGGCAATGATAACCCAGAAAATTATAAGGGGCGCGATATACAAGATCATCAATTCAAGTCTGCGTGGCTTGAACTGTTATTAAGAGAGGGAGACTTTGTAAAATTCATAGACGAAGATGCACACGAGCGTAGTCCGTATATATTTCCAATAGTTGGTACTGTCGGAGAGGTGTTGCGAGTATGCCCCGACGGAGATCTGGTTGTTCGTTGGCCGTTGGAATCTATTGATGCAACTAACCCTATATGTGGCATAGGCGGTGAACGTTATTGCAATCCAAAACGTGTAGAATATGTTAGTCAACTGCGTTATAAGGATAGCGAAGAACTTAATGCGTTTTTTGACGAATTGTAAAGAAGGTGATTGATTGTGATGCGATGTTTCGGTGTTGCCCCGAACGGAGTTCCTCGTGCCACTACCATTGTATTCCACTTCTATGACGAGGATGTTACTATTTGCGTATCGGCTGTTAGCGACAAGCAGATCAACAGAGATGAACTCATAGATCTCGTAAACTCCTTTATGGAGTATGCAGATTATGACAGTACAGATTACAAAGGGATTGTGACAGAAATCATGAGCAATTTCAATGAAACAGTCAAGTATTTCGACATATGTGAAAGGGATTTACCATCAAGCGATGGGCTTGTATTAATTGAAATTTAATAACCGCAATGAAATTCGGCTTTTATAGTCGGCTCTGCGCCTATGTGGCCAGAGCTTCAACTCGATCAGATGAAAGAGGCGCCTCAGGGACTCCACGGCGGATCCGAAGCTGGAGTTGCTGCTCCCCAGAAGAGTAGAATACAGCCTCAACAAAAATATTCCATCAGATAGGATGCAAACAAACGCCCAAAGTACAAGAAAATCCACAAATACATCAGGAACTCGCATCATTTCAGATGAACAACGCGAATAGAAGAATATCTGAAGGAGATTCAGGCGTCGTAGGTCTGATCGTAAGCACTCACGCAGATTGCGGCAGAAAGGAGAAAGTATGTTATATGTAGTCACGCCTGCATCGCAAAAGTACAGACAAATGAGCATCGACGACCTCTGGTTTGGCGATGATGATGCAGAATATGGCGGTCTTATTACAAATAATAAGAGCAATACAGTTACTCGATGTGTAAGCAGAGTCCCGAAAGAAATAAGAAAAAATGTATCACAGCGCGTCTACCAAATCGCAGTGAGACTTGCGCAGTTTAATAGCAATCATAAGAACTTGCTTGAGGCAGACAGGCATAGTTTATATCGGACATTTCACGTTCCGAAAAGCTCAGGTGGCCTGAGGCGAATTGATGCACCAAATGATGAGCTTATGAATGCTTTGAGGGAGCTCAAAACGATATTCGAATCTGAATGTGGTGCAGACTATCTGTACCATACAAGCGCATTTGCTTATATTCATAACCGCAATACAATTGAATGCGTAAAACGGCATCAGACAAACAAGTCGAAGTGGTTCGGTAAGTTTGATCTGCACAACTTCTTCGGCAGTACAACAATTGATTTTATTATCACTATGTTCAGACAGATTTATCCGTTCGCCATACTGCTAAGAACAACAACGGGAGAGTCGGCACTTAGAGACGCACTTGAGCTCTGTTGTTTGGATGGTGTGTTACCGCAGGGTACTCCGATGTCTCCGATGCTCACAAACATTATGATGATACCGATTGATTTTGAGATTTCAAAGAAACTTAGAGAGCTCGGTATGGTTTATACTCGATATGCGGACGACTTCCTGATTTCGTCTCGAAATCCATTCAGATTCAAAGACGTCGAAGAGATAATCGTGTCTATCCTTAATCAGTTCGGAGCCCCATTTCAACTTAATACGAAGAAAACTAGATATGGATCTTCGAGTGGCGCAAACTGGAACTTCGGTATTATGCTGAACAAGGATAATCAGATGACAATTGGTAGGAGCAAGAAAAGGCAGTTCGAGTCCATGCTTACGGCGTATGCCAAGAATAAAAAGGCAGGGATTAACTGGTCTCTGGAGGACGTACAGCATCTTGACGGCTTGCGTGCATATTACAAGGCAATAGAAGGGGAAACAATAGACAGAATCGTAAATCATATATCTACCAAACATGGCATCGATATAAGAAGGTGTATTAAAGATGATTTGAGAAATATGTAGTATACTATTGACAAAATATACCATTGATGGTATAATAAATTTATCACGAATTGGAGGTGTTATATGCGGTATATTCTTTACTCACTATTTCTGATCGGTCTTATGGTCACTCCATATCTTGCATATGTGTTATTCAAGACGCGCACGCAAAAAAAATATCTTGAGTTCAAAGCGAAGCAGGATCATGAGTTAAATGAGGTTGATAGACTTTTAGTAAAAGTTAGGGCGACTCACGATCTCGAACAAAGCTTGCGATCAAAATGCCTTGATGAAAGAGGAGCAGAGGAGGTGTATGAGGAACTACATGACGATCTGATCTCAATTTTCGGAGAGGATTACAGAAAGAAGTTTTTCTTACCAATGCATACCGAACAGTGGTACATGGAGTCGAACCACGCTTGTTGGGCATGGAGATTATTGCTTGCAAGACGTGGTTATATTGACAAGATGACATATTTTACTGGCATTAGCATAGGAGGAGAGAAGAACTACGACTGGCAGATTAAGTTCTGCAAGTTGATTGAAAAATATCTCACCGAAAAGCACCCAGAGGAGGGCGTCGATGTGCAAATGGCGGTCAAACCGAAGCCTGACATCGCATATAGTCCTGTAAAAAACGAGGTGCGTAATGTAATGAATCCATACGGCAGATACGGGATCAACGTAACTCTTTGGAAGTTCGTTCTCCCCGAATACAGAAGAAGGCCGTGGAGCGAGTAGGAGAGTGGCTTTGCTACTCTCCTTTATTTATGCGGGCTCTTAGCTCAGTTGGTTTTAGAGCTGCTGTCTCATAAACAGTAGGTCGCCGGTTCGAGTCCGGCAGAGCCCATCCGGCGTTACCACAAGTAGCGTCGAGTAGGACTGCTTCGCAGTCTGCGAACGCGGCTTGACTTCGTTCGTTGCTATGATGTGTCGGTTTAGATGTATGGATCGACACGGAGCTTCTAATGGTTGTTGGTTAGCCATGATACATCTAGGTTCTGGGCACCGAACAAAAACCATCTGGATGTACCTCCTTTTTTATGAGAGTCGATTGTCGAATAAGGCGGTCGACTCTCCTCGTTTTTTAGAAGCAATGTGTTAATTCGTTACACTGTAGCGGCTCAGCGCCAAAGGTCTGAGTAACAACATGCCCGTGATTTAAGCGGTTTCTTTGCTCTTTTGTGAGCCTTCGGGCACCTCCTCACAAAAGAGACCGTAGAAAGACATTGCTAGTTAGATGAAAGGTGGATATTATAATGCATTATGTTAACGACCTCAAGACAATTCATAATTTTCTAATAATGAATGGATGGATTGATCTTGGATATGGATGCATGGAATACTTATCTAAAGATTATAAGTTTAAGATTGCTATTGGATATAATCAGAAGGATAAGTTCTATGTCCGTTCTGCAATTCTTAGTACCTATGACAGATGGGCAAACAGTGGGGCAGAGGATTATTTCTGTACTTGTGACGAAGTTATTTCTTTTCTAAATGGTAGATATATTTTATCTGCGTTTGATGCTGATGTAATCAGTATTTTAGAGGACGGCTATACTGACGATGGCAAAATGGATGAAGAAACATATAAGCTGGTACTTGAAATAATTGATCTGCTCGATTAATTTTTAGACGAATATGAGAGAGGTGAACGAAGATGCCGGAACTGATTGACAGACAGGCAGCATTGAAAAAGATGTGCGAAACGTGCGGCTATTGTAAGGGGTTCGAAGAGGCTATGCGTTCGATACATCCGGACTTTGTGACTGACAAGTGCAATAATTACAAATTTCTTGCAGAACAGCCCACAATCGAGCCGGAAGTGCGGCATGGGCGGTGGATTGTAAGGGGACAGGAGATTTATTGCTCTGAATGCAATATGGAAAGCCTATACAATGCATTCGGTGCATCTAAGTTTTCGGACTTCTGTCCGAAATGTGGCGCACGAATGGACGGAGGTGCTGACAATGCAGAATGAATCGTAGTTCACGGATGACTTCAATCATTACTCAGGACATAAAAATACGGTCGAATGAAAGGAGTATTTTATGAGGTTCGAAAGAAAAGAAGATGCTGTTCGTTCGTTCGTTAAGGAATTCGACGCCATCAGGACTGATATCATTTCAGTTCTGATGAAGTACGAACCTGACGGATGGTGTGAGGTTACAATGCCTGCTGTCGGAGATCGTGTTTATGTTGACGGCGTTGACATCGAAGACACAACAACGGACGAGGGCGAGGTCGTTAAGGCAGATAGCAAGAACAATAAGTACAAGATTAAGATGGATGACGGGGTTGTCCTTGACGTTTCTGGTGATGACTTCTATGTTTTGTACGACGACAAGCTCCCGATGTGGGGCTATCTCTGGCAATTCTCCGATCCTTGCGATATCGAATGGATTGAGAACGGCGATGGCGTTAGAGTAATGTCCGAACTCGGATTTCGGATTTATGAGCATAACGAGTATGGCATGTTCTTCGGAATTGACGGAGCTGGTTTTGATTTCTACGAAGCTTACTGGATTCCGCTGTATGATGCACGCGGTTTGAAATGGCATGATAAGGAGGAATAACAATGGCAAAGCCAACATCGCCGTGTTTTGGATGTAGCGACAGGCATCAACTCTGCTGGAATGATTGCGATACATATAAGTCATACAAAAAAGAACTTGATGAATTCAATCAGCGAAGGCGAGACACACTTAAGACCGAGTCAAATTGGTTTGATGTGATACATAAAGGCAGATATCCAAATAAATTCAGATGAAAGGTGGTTACAATATGTACGACACAGACAGAGAGATGCTCCGGCAACATGAAATTGCTAAAGTAAACAGAGCAGCGGAGCGAATCATGGATCTTGGTTATGTTTCAACTCAACAGCTCCAAGCTATCTTCAGGGAGTTCGGGGTTGCAAGTTGTTACTTCAACCGGATGTACGAGCTTGAATGGTGTTATGTGTGGGAGAAAGAAAAATCTCTTGAGTGGGAGGTGTTTATCAGGGAGTTTATCTGGGAAATCCACTATGAAGAGCGGATCGGCAATGACGTCTTAGCATATGAGAAACTCGCGCTGAGATTCCGATTGAATGAAAAGACTGGTATGGTTGATGAGTATCACCAACAGTACAGGTATAAGATCGCGTTTAAGAAGCGCAATACGCTGAATCTCAGCGACAGATAATTTTGTTTACACACAATGAAATATTGCTTTTATGGCAATCGTCTGCGCCAAACGGCCAGATGCTCAATTTGATCCGATGAAAGACTTGGAAGATGACACCTCAAGATTGCGTTATTAATCAGACATGCACGCGCTCCAAGCTAAAACAGCGATCAGAGAAATCTGCAAGCACCAAAGCGCACACTTTTCCATAGAAAATACTAGGGCAAAAGCACTTTTTCACAAGTACAAAAGAACAAACAACCGAGTAATAACTCTCGCCACCGATTTAAGCTTCTATAATCCAAGATTAACTTGCAGGTTCGGATCAAACGCACTTACATTGATTGTGTGTAGAGGAGGAATATATTATGGTCTATTCGTTAAAAGAGTGGGCAGAAAAAATGAAGGACACTATAATCAGATATCTTGTATATAAGAGGTTCTCTCCGGAAGAAGCACATCTTGTTGAAGATGAATTCACGTCGACAACATATGAACTTGGGTATATTAATAACATAATTGACACAGGTTATGGTCTGATGCTTGAGATTGAGGGCTATGATGACGAAGGGCGTACTGGAATAAAAAGCTTTTATAGACTTGAAGAACTTCGTATCGAGGAGTTTGATGTTGATAACAAGGATGGTGATGAAGTATGGGATGCATGAATTGGTCTGTTGATAGCTTCCCAAACAGGCTTTCTGCAAAAGAAGAAGCGATTTTATTCTCAAGAATGGAGAACGGCGATGAGTTTGCTAGGCAAGTTTTGATTACACATAATATGAAACTTGTAACATATGTTGTTCGCGGCTTTTCGTTTTCAGATACAGATAGAGATGATATCATATCATGTGGTATGGTTGGTCTAATGCACGCGGTCGATGCGTATAAAGTGAGATCAGGCGTGCGATTCTCAGCGTTTGCGATCCAGTGTATTAGAAATGAGATACTCAAACTACACTTCAGACAGAAGAAAAAGACTAGCAAAGAGTGTTCGTTTGATGATATTATCGTCAGCGACGACTCGTCATTGACGATCGAAGAGGTTATTCCGGACAGCATTGATGTTGAAGCAGATGTTGATCGGCTTATGTGCAAAAGCGTCGTGTTAGATCTAATCAATACAACGCTATCAAACGAACAAGGGTATGTTGTAAAGCGAAGGTACGGTCTTATTGATGGGGTCGAAACTTCTAGGCAAGAGATTGCAAAAGAACTCAATATAACATACTCTGGTGTAAGTCATTCTGAAAAGAGGGCTGTTGAAAAGTTGAAAAATGCGTTCTGGGGGTAACATCGTTATGATACATGCAGGCGACCTCGTTCGTATTTTGGACGGGAAGGAAATAGGTTCTGAATTACTTGGATGGAATAGAAAAATGGACGAATTAATCGGAACAACAGCGTTTGTCAGTACCATAGTAAATGGGAGTTGTTTATTAGCTGACACAAATACATGGGCAAGCTTAGGATGGCTCTTTGATATTGAATGGCTTGAACGTGTTGACAGTGTAGGTGTTACAGAAAGCAAGGAATTGGACGATATGTTTTCTGAATTTTATGAATAACATATAGCTTAGTGTAATTCTGGAGGTTACATTGTTATGATAACAAATCGTGAAGTAATTAACAACATGACAGATGCGGAACTCGGACGGTTCCTTAACAATGTAGATTGCGCTAACTGCGCATACTACGAGGCTTCTAATATTTGTACGATGAATGCAGATTGCTGCGCAGAAGGCTTCACCAAATGGCTTAAATTGGAGCCTGACTTCAGAATGATTGAGTATATAAAAACGAATAATTAAAGGCGGTGTAGAATGTCGATTTCGATTTACAATATAATTCAATATATCATGTGGAAATTTGCAAACAATATAAGATATAGCAGATCTGTTGTTCATAAAAGAAAGGTAAGAGTATCAAAATGTGGAATTAAGAAGAGGTGAGGGATGTGAATATTACAAAAATAGGGTGCTCATCTAAAAGAGAAGAGTTCCTGTTCGAGTGTACAAATTGTGGGTGTGAATGGGGTGCAAGTCGAGGTGATGATGGGTTAAGAATCTCACCGCCATGCGTCGAATTTTACGCCTATATGAAATGCCCATATTGTGGCAAAACGATAGTGGATAAAGACCATAAGATATAAACATGAGGTGGTAGATGTGATATATCTCGATAATGCTGCGACAACGCAGATAGATCCAAGAGTAAAGCAGGCGATGGATGAATGGGATAATTTTGCAAACGCAGGCTCAATCCATTCGATTGGTCTCTCGGCGAAGAAAGAGGTTGATAAGGCGAGAAACTCAGTTGCAAATATGTTGAATTGTGAGCCTGAGCAAATCATCTTTACGTCCGGTGGTAGTGAGTCAAATGCTACCGTTATGCATGGTGTTACATGCCTTAATAAACACTCTGCGATTGCGCACTCCGCTACAGAGCACGAGAGCGTTCGTTTGAACGCACAGATGTCGTCGATGAAGCTCAAAATGAGGATGCCGATTGAGATCCCTGTGTTCAAAGAAGGCGGAACCGTTCCTACCGGGGCGATTGACCATATACTTATGGTTAATCCTGACATAAAGCTTGTATCTGTTATGGCTTCTAACAACGAGATATGCGCAACAAATGATATTCGTGAGATTGCGGAGCACTGTCACTATGATAAGGTCTTATTCCATACGGATTGCGTTCAGGCAGTTGGTACGATTGATCTTGATACACAAAAACTCGGTTGCGACTTTATGTCGTTGTCTGCTCACAAGTTTCACGGGCCGAAAGGCGTCGGAGTTTTGTATTGCAAGGACGGAAGTACGTTAATTCCTTTGATTGCAGGTAGCAACTCGCAGGAATTTGGGCTGCGTGGCGGCACAGAAAATGTTCCGGGTATAGTTGGTCTCGGTGTCGCGGCTGAAATCGCAATAAATGAGAGATTGGCCGATTTGAATCATATTATGCATATAAAATCGTCGTTTTATACGCATCTACTCGGAAGCCTTGTTGCTATAAATGGCAAGGAGATGCTTGCAAAAACCCATTATAACGGTTTTTCTCCGAGTGATGTCGGAAAGATAGTGAGTATGACGTTTGATGGCGTCGACGCGCAAAGCCTTGTTCTTCTTCTTAGCGCAAAAAATGTGTACATTTCTGCCGGATCTGCATGTAATGCGCATAGCACAGAGAGCAGCAAGGTTCTTAAAGCAATTGGTCTTGATGACGAGCAGGCGCATAATACGGTTCGGTTCTCGTTCTCAAAATTTAATACAGAAGAGGAAGCGATCAAGGCGGCAGAGATTGTAGCTGAGTCTGTTGTTCAGTTGATGGATTGTTGAAAGGAGTATACATATGGGACTTGATATGTACTTGGAAAGAAGATCGGCAGGAGCCGGTGAGAGTGCGAATACGGAAGAAGTATTTTACTGGAGAAAGGCAAATCACATCCGGAGATGGATCATCGATCACACCGGATACTGCGATGAAGATAATTGTGTTTATTACGCATTAACCAAAGCGCAGCTTGAGCAGTTGCTTGAGGATTGCAAGGCAGTCAAAGAAGACCATAGCCTCGCAGAGAGTGTCCTCCCAACTATGGGTGGATTCTTTTTTGGGAGCACAGATTACGATGAGTGGTATTTTGATGACATCAACCACACGATAGATGGTCTTCAAACTATTCTTGATGAAACGGATTTTGATAAAGAGGAGATTTGTTATTACGAATGGTACTAACTATTCGTAGCGGTATTGGAGGTGTTCGTTATGATAACAATGATTCGAACAGGTTCCGATCAAGATAATAAAACACATCAGGTTATCGAATCGCAGCGACTTAGAGTTGGCATGATTACTCCCGCGAAAGAAGACACATCTTCTGAACTCGCAGAAGACAGAACAGCAGAGCCGATTAAGAATCCTGCCGATATTGATAAGGTTTGTCGGTATCTGATAGACAGTTGTAGATGGAGAGACTATATGTTGTTCATTGTTGGCATCAATTTTGGTCTACGAGTTAGTGACTTGCGCGAACTGAGATTCTGTGACTTGATTTCAGATGATCTTTGCTTCAAAGAAACAGTTCCGATCTTTGAAAAGAAGACACGGAATACGAGAAAGCGTAAGAAAAACAGATACATAACAGTTAATCAGGCAGTGATCGACGCCGTAACACTCTATCTTGAACATGTCGCTGGCGTTTCGCTTAGCGACTATATGTTTAGGAGCGAGTCTCCGAACGGTAAGGATAAGAACAGACCTCTAACGGCAAGAAACGTAGATAGAATCCTGAAAAGTATCGCTTCTGCGGTCGGATTAGATATGAAGATGAGCACTCACACACTCAGAAAGACATTTTGTTACCATCAAATGTTAATTTCTGGTAACGATCCGAGAAAACTTTTGCTTTTACAGAAGATGATGGGACACGCAAGTGTCGCACAAACACTTGATTACATAGGAATTACTGAGGACGAGATGATGGATGCGTACAAGGATCTTAATCTTGGTCTTGGGACTTCAAAGGCAGTTGTTGAAACTGCGATTGTTGAAAAGGATGTGGTGTGATGGGCGAACGGAAGGATACTGCGGCGTTTCTTGATAAGGAGCAGGTAATAAACAGGCTCTATGGTGCATGTGTCCAGATGAGAAACAGCGGAGAAATCGAAAGAGCGAAGGGTTTGTACAGGGCGATCAAATTAATTAGAAAATGTCCGTCTTTTGAACTCAAAAGAGACGCTATGTATATGCATTATAATAAATAAAAAGGGGTGTATTGTGTGTCGTATGATGTGTATAGTTATGGACAGCAAGTAATATTTACAAACGGGGACGGCAGAAAAACAGAGCGATGGCATCCTGCCGTTGGTACGATAGGATTTGTATCTGCAAAGAATGATAACAGTAGTGAGTATACTGTGAGGATTTTGTGGCCTAAAGGCGCTGTTCATCCGATATCTGAGTCGCAACATCCAAATGGAATAGATACCCTGAAAAGCAAGATAGCTCCGTATTACCCAGATTCTGATGAGCTTGATAAGATGTTTTCTGAGTATGAAGAGGTGATGATTTATGACGGATAAAGAGAAGTTTATGGAATTTCTTGTTAGTCATTTTGCTACGGGGGTGTACTGTGATACATGCAGAGGGACTCAGGATGATGTAGAAGAAGGATTCTGTTCTGAATGCCACAGGAAGGCTATGGGTTGGGAGCCCAGTCGTTATTTTTTAGAGGAGGTTGCGGGCAAAGCAAGTGAACTTTTCTCATCTGAAAAGCACGCACACTGGGTTTTCGCAGAAAGGGACAGGCAGTATGTGGAGGATGGGACGCTACCGTATAATATGTGGTGTAGTTACTGCGGTCAGTGGTCTGATAGTGACTGCTATGGCGATGCGTATTGTAGAAATTGCGGTGCGAGACTTGATGAAAAAGATGATCTGGATATTTATGCGGAAAACCACATGGAGTAGGGGCATTGGAACGGGAGGCCTGATAATGACTGAACAAGAATCTTGTGTAGTGAGAGATTGCCAGATATATGGGGGAGGTTAAGGTTTGTATGCAGTTTGATATAGGGGACAGAGTGACTCTTATTGAGCCTACTGATGATAACAAGTGGGGTTGGAACACCACAGGTGACATGGATTATTATATCGGTGTTTCAGGTGTTATTACAGACATTACAACATCGCCGTTTGTGGATAACTCCGGTTCTTATCGTCCCACCCCAACATATGTTGTGACTTTCGATCGTCGTTACTATGAAGACGGCGAAAAGATTAGAAACAAGTGGTACTGTAAGGAAGAGTGGGTTATATCGTATGTAAACACCGTCAACGAAGACGAACTCAATTCATTCTTTGAAGACTTTGAAAGTAGTTCATTATGAATGATATCAAAATTGCTGATATGAGGTCTGTTGAGGAGTCTAGTTTTACAACACAACAACTCAAAGATGATGACGTGTGGACTCCTGTTGTAGTGGTTCATGTAGACGTCATTCGTAAAGCCCATTGCTGTAATCACTGCGGTGCGAGAATGATACTGTGAGGTGTTATAAAAGATGAGTTTTATTGTCAAAGAGGATCTGTATGAATCGATTCATAAGGATTCCGATTCATTCAATGACCTTAGCGACTGGCTTGTTACTCTACAATATATTGATGACGCGCCAGAAGTTAAGATTGGTTCTGGTAATATCCCAGATTCAGAGCTCACATATGTATACCTTGTCGATGACGAAGCCAGAAGAACAAACTTCGACCTTACATGCACTCGTTGTGGGAGGATTTTTGGGTGCAAAAGCAGAAGGGATGCAGAACTCTTATTAGCATCGTTTAAGTATTGCTTCGGTTGCGGAGCAGAGTTTGTAAAGGAGGATACAAATGAAAGAGTATCACAAGATTGAAACAGTGTACAACAGAGATGTTGATGGCTCAAAAAAGCTAATCGAAGGAGATTTCAGAAACAAAACCGTCGAGATGCTTAAAGATGTAAAGTGGATTTGGACGGAAAAGATCGACGGTACGAATATTAGAATCCACTGGGACGGTCATAATGTAGAAATCGGAGGCCGGACAGATAAGGCTCAAATCCCCGCCGATCTTGTAAACTACCTTACAAATACATTTATGACGCCGGAAACAGAAGAGCTGTTCGAACAGAAGTTTGGCGATGCAGATGTAACCTTTTATGGAGAGGGTTATGGCAAGAAGATCCAAAAGGTTGGTGCTCTTTACAGAGACGATGTTTCTTTCATCCTATTTGACGTGATGTACGAGGATACATGGCTCACAAGAGAGTCCGTAGAGGATATCGCGACGGCGTTCGGCGTTGATGTAGTTCCGGTTGTTGGCTATGGCACGATTGAAGAGGCGGTTGAGTTCGTGAAGAGCACGGCCACCTCGACAGTAAGTGATAAGGCGCCAATGGAAGGCGTCGTTGCTCGGCCTGAATGTGAAGTCCTCGATCGTTTTGGTCGAAGAGTAATCGTTAAGATCAAGGCAAGAGATTTTCAGTGAGGTGATAGAGTGGCAAGAGACGAGGTTCCTTGCAGAAGGACAAACGCAGAAATACTTGCCGGGAAAAACATGTACGATTTTCTGGTTGCATTAAATGACTCGATGGGAGAAAATGGTGCTCCGGCGTGTATTATTAGTTTCATGACATCAATGATAGAAGATGAGAAAGAAGAGTGGTGCAAACATATGAGTGGTTGCGCAGAGTGTTTGCAAGAGTTTCTTCATAACAATAACGCGCCGCGTCTGGGGTTTTGAGGAGGGTATATGAGAAGTCTACACGATGTTTTTGGCGACCTGTTAAACATTAGAGCCAAGTATTATAAGGACGAAGAGAATATCTTGAATGAACAAATCGAGATTGTTCGGTCTGAGTTTTCGCAGTTCGTCGGCAAGTGTTATAAAACAAAGCCCATCGGAAATAAGTGTGCGTACTATAAAGTAATTGGGCTTCCAATGGCAGCACAAGATGCATGTGGACATATTAAGTTTGAACCATATTTGCTTCACGCCATTGTCTTGATAACACATGAAAACGACGTTCCAACAAAATATCGGTTGCCAAAGGTATCATTTATGAATATCTGGTGTTGCAGAAGAGGAGTAGATCACATATCTGACGAATACGATGAGATTTCGCAGGAAGAATTTGATAAAGCACTGCTTGAACAGATTCATAACATTGAATCATACAAAGAAGACAAGGTGGGTTAAGATTTGCTTAAAAAAATACATACATATTTAATCGGCTTAACTATTTTATTTTTATTTATACTTGCTTTTTGCGTTGTCTTTTTTCTTAGGCGCATTACGATTGTAGATATCGATCAGACTCAAGACACAGAGACGACAACAAGTGCATTGATAACTACAAGCGAGATAACAACAGGGGCAACAACGTGTGTAGCAACGAAAACAACAACCTCAAGCTCTTGCACGACTTCAACAAACGATACGGCTACAAGTAGTGATACGGCATACAGCTATAATGTCGAGCCTACAACGGTTTTAACGACAGTAACAACTGTGTGTCGCCCGGTAGAAACGACCACTGTTGCAACTAATAACAGCGCTGGTACTACGACTCCAACGACACGTACATCTGTCGGCGACGTTTCTGTTGTCACAAAAGAGTGCCAAACGCAGCAAAATGAATGCTCAACATGCACACAGACATTTATATCTGAGACGCAACAGAGTAATATGCAGTTTGTTAAGACATTCTCAAGAGGAACGTACTACTGCTATGGAAGAGGTAGTATTAGAGGTGGATCTGGTAGATGGCTGATCGACTGTTCGGTTGGAGATGGAGTTGTTAAAGGCTCGATTGCGTGCAGATATATTTATGAGTACTACGGATACAAACATAATGATAGAACTATGGTTTACTTAGAGTCCCCAAATCTTCCGTGTCTAACAGGTTATTATTATGTTGATGACTGCTGTGCGTCGAATAATACAATCGATTTTTATTATGGCTATGCAAGCAATTGTCCATTTGAAATGCAGGGTGTTGTTGAAAACATTGATTGCTATATTGTTCTATGATACATAGAACGATTAACAATGTGCTATGTATATGGATCACTTTCGTGTTCCGCGCCTCGCCAAAGGCAGGCGTTTCAAAACGATTATTTTCAGATTTTCTGTTTCGAGACAAACAGAAAATCTGTTCATTGGTCTCGCTGCGAGAGATAGCACGGTAATCAATTTACATAGGAGGATTTATGGAGAAGTTTGAAACAGGAAAGATATATATAACCGCTGGAATCTCTGAGTCTATGGAACAGTCCCAAGCTTTTGCAGATTTCGTGGCGCGATCTCTAAAACGATATGTTTTCGGGGATTGGGGCGAGCTAGACAAAGATGATGCCAATCTAAACGATGAAGCGGTAGAGAGCGGCGATCGTATTTTGGCTGCATACAAACAAGGTAATGTCAAGATTTGGATCATAACAGAAAGTGACCGGTATTGCACAACTATTTTGTATCCAGAGGAGTATTGATTATGAATAAGGATATTAAGATGCCAAAGGGTGAAATCCTTTGGGAAAGGATACAAACAAAATGCGGTTATGTTTATTTAGTCACGAGTAAGCCAGCTCGTGACTTTTATTATTTATATCTTGTTGATGACGGAAAGTTGAAGAAAGTCGGGAAAGCAACTACACCGACGGGATTAAGAATGTATTATGAGGAGGAAGAATGATGGATTCGCTTGGAGACAGAATGAAAACTTATGAAGCCGTACCAAAGAATTATTTGATGCGGCGAACGCCAGTGGTTATTCGTATTGACGGATGTCACTTCCACAGCTTCACCAGAAAGTTTAAGAAGCCGTTCGATAATGTTTTTATGGAGGCGATGAAGTGGACAACATTTGATCTTTGTTCGCACATTCAAGGATGCGTGATGGGGTATACGCAGTCTGATGAAATCTCTCTGGTTCTCTGCGATTACAAACGCCTCAACTCCGCCGCATGGTTTGACGATCAGGTTCAGAAAATTTGTTCTGTTAGTGCATCGATGGCATCTTCGTTCTTTATCAGAGCATTTGATACAATGGTTGACGATCTTACAGACGGAGATGTTGTTCCAGAGATCTATAGATCTGCATATCAGAGCGGGACACCGTACTTCGATGCGAGATGTTTTAATCTTCCAGTTGAAGAGGTTTGTAATTACATGATCTGGAGACAGCAAGATGCAACACGCAACTCTATTCTTGGCCTTGCACAATCTCTTTATTCACATAAAGAGTTGCAGGGGGAAAGTTGCAAAGCGCTTCAGGACAAGATGTTTGAAGAGAAGGGTGTGAATTGGAATGATCTCGAAACTCCGAAGAAGCGAGGTACGTGCGTTGTGAGAATCAATGACGGAGGTGTTCGTTCGAAGTGGGTGATTGACAACGATATCCCGGTATTCACAGCAAGAAGAGATTATGTAGATGGTAGAATTGTATTTGAGGAGTAAGGAGGATGTTATGTATCCATATCTTAACATGATGCTTGGTCGAGAGGCCGAGGCTAGTCTGTCAAGAACAGAACAGATTTTACGCACTACAAAGTGCGGAGAAGCATTAAAAACATGGGGATTGAGAAACCTCATGACTCCTGTCGCGAGAGACGCTGTTTGTTTAGAAGACGAGGACGAACCTCTTCCTGAAGTCGCGGTTAAAAAGATGCTTGCAAGAGCAACTCTTCAGGAGCGAAAAGCTCTTGTTGCCGCTGAAGCAAAAATGGATAATGCTAGTGATGCCGAGTATCCAGAAAAGATAACAATCACAGTTGAGTGGAAACGTAGCAGATCGTGGGGGCTGAACCCAACAGCCACAGTAAGCGCCGGTTCTTGTATCACAACGGGATCTGCTACTGGGTGTGGATATGACAAAGAGTCTGCCGCAGTTGCTTCCGCGATGAATAAAAACTATTCGATCCTGAAGGTTTGGTACGAACACGCCGAAAGGGGTGGTCAATTTGAGTACAGCGTAAGCGGGGCAGATAGATCGATGCTACCACACATGGATGGTGGGTGCGGAATGTCAGCGGTAACAAACGTATTTAAGAAACTTGGTTTCAGGTGTGAAGAGGAACACGGAAATGTGTTCGATATGTACATATTTTACGCAGAAAACACATCTAATTTAGCACATAACACAACAAAATTCACCTGATTTTGTTGACAAAATTGGAATTTTATGTTATAATGTAGAAAGGTCGGTTTTGTAACTATGAACAAGCAGAGAAGAGCAGCGATCGCCGCAATTATAGAGATCCTTAGAAGAGCCGAGAACAACGCTGACGAGATCCAGAGGGCTCTTGACGACACAAGAGACGTTCTCGAAGAAGAACAGGAGTGTCTTGATAATATGCCTGAGAATCTTGAAGGAAGCGAACGGTATGAAAGGATTGAAGATGCGGTGTCATGCTTGGGAGATGCTGCCGATTACCTTGAAGATGCGATTGAATACCTTGAGGAAGAGTTCGATCAAGGCAAGGCGGGCGGTTCGATTGCTGATGCGATTGAGAACCTTGAAAATGCTATGGAATAAATAGGAGATATTATAAGTGGGTATTACAGTACACCTTGATAAAACAATTGATAGTGCGTATAACGAAGAGGCAGAAGCACAATTTTTAGATGTATTAAAGAAACTAAAAGAGAAAGACGAAAAGAACGGAGTAAAATATGAACCAAACATGAAGCGAGTAAAGGATTTCGTATCTGCGTATAAGTATTTAGAAAAAGAGTTCTCAAAAACAGCAAGGACGATCCAGATAAAAAGCGGCGGGTTGTGTGCAGATGGATGGTTTATTAATATAGTATCCAATAGTATCACATTTAATAACCCTAAAGACATAACGGATAAAGTGTTGAGGGTCGCAGATAACTTTGAAATCGTCCCATATCTAAGCGGAGTAATGGAGTTCAATGTCGGTTTTTATGGTGTTATGGTGGAGGCAGATAAATGAAAACATTTGATGTCGTTAGTGATGTGGTTAATGCAGGCGAAGATTTAATTGGCGACGAATATATTGTTGATAAAGAACGATTTGATATACTAAAAGAGTATTGCGAAATTATTGATGTGTTTATATCAAACCATGATGGAACTGCTATCTCCGCAAATATTATTAGTGGTAATAAAATATCAATAACAATAGATCTGTTTGATTTTATGTATGAAAAGGGATTCAAACCGAAATCATACCTCGATTTAATAGAACGGGCGATTAGTGTGACATTCACAAACAAATCAAAAGGCTCAGATATTGAGTGTATGGGCGTAGAGTTTGTGTTCCCAAGCATATGGGTCGCCAAAAAATAAATAGCATGATGATGGGTATAATAACGACGCAGGTGTTGCTTGCGTCGTTATTTATATTCTAGTATTGACATACTCGATATTATGTGGTATAATAACAGCATTACAATAGAACAGCAGAACAAATGTTCTGTTTAATTGTAGGAGGAAAGAAGAATGAGTAAAGTAAGGTTGTCTGAAATAGAAAGGCGGTTTTCGAAAGGGTATAAGTTCGTAATAAGATCAGAATATCAAAATAACGACAGTCGTTTTATGTTTGATTTTAATCAGGAATATAAATTTATATTTGTATCATATAATCCGGATGCAATTGTCTTTTACAACGACCGTGGCAGCAGCACATTTGGCATTAGCGTTATAAACGGAATTGACTTAATACAGTCTGTCGCGTCCTCTCGTGATGAATCTTCGTACTTTATGACAGTAAATTATATCAACGGATGCACAAAATGCGAGCTTGTTATAGCTGTGTACGAAGTTAAATAATAAAAATATATTTAGCACAACAAAAAAGTGTTGACAATCGTGCGGATTTATGATATAATATATGTGTAGAAAGGATTCAGCATGAGTTTAATCCCACGTATTGGAGACGTTTATGTAATGTTGTTTAGTGGAGTTGGGCACGAACAGGCGGGAGTTCGTCCGGGCGTTGTATTTCAGAATAATAGAGGCAATAAACATAGCGATAATATTATAGCAATACCTTTGACATCCTCTATAAAAAAGCTGCATTTGCCAACACACGTATTCATATCATGTTCAGACTCCGGTATTGAAAAAGATAGTATTGCGCTCTGTGAAAACCCACAGATTATATCAAAGGCAAAAATATTTAGATATATTACAACATTAAATCAACAATATATGTCGAGTATAGCGAAGGCGAGTTTGATAGCGACAGGCGGAATATCTTTTATAAACCAAGACGAGCTGGTTTCGGCTTGGAATATCGCAATGAAATTGAATAAAGAATAGGCACACTTATTATGTTTAACGAAGAATTGAAAAAGAGATTTTTAAGAGAGTGCGGATTTAATGATAGATACTCTGCCGAGTTCATCTCTTTATTTGGTAAATCAGAGCCATTCGAAAAAGAATATGGGTATGATTTGTGTACATTCTCTACGTCAGAACTGCAACTTTTTTGCGATCAAAGTCTCGGAATGAGACAATCGTCAAGAGCGAATGCTCTTACTAGATTGTCGCGGTATATAAATTGGGCTGTCGAGTCTGGCGTTAGTGGAGCAGAAAACAATTTACGTTATGTATCTATCGACGAGACAAATAAATTTAGAGACAGGATGGTTTCGAGTCCAAGTCATTTGTCTGATATATTAGATAAAATATTCAGACACGATGATGACTGCACGACCGATATCATATACAAGTCTGTATACTGGATGGCATTTTCTGGAATAGAATGCGACGCTATTAAGTCGATGACAGAAGATATGGTTGACTTTAATAATATGGTTGTGTTCTTGAATGGAAAAGAATATCAGATATATGAAGAATCTAAAGATACGCTTTTATCTTGTAAAGAGATTAAGCAGTTTAGACTATATCACCCAACTTTTAGAGAGAAGTATGTATGGAGAGATAGGGCAAGTGGTGATCTTTTGTTTAGAGGTATTGATGGTCAAGATGGTATTTCTTTCTTGCTAACAAACGCATCTAGGAAGGTGAAAAGTGCAAACAAGAACGGTATTGTGAGTTGTAGATTCACATATGAAACATTACGGCTGTCCGGATTGTTTTTTAGATTGTATGAGTTAGAGAAGATGGGGGTTAACCCTGACTTTAGATGGGTGGCAGAAAATGTTATGCACGGGAGAGAATACAAAGCAACAAAAGACCATACAATGAATTCAAAAGTAACACGCATTGCAACAGCGTATAAAAAAGATTATGAATCATGGAAATTTGCATTCCAAAAATAAACAATGACCCGCGAATGCGGGTCTATCAAATAGGCATAAGCACTATTTAGTAGTGCTGTTTAGAACACGGAGGTTATATGAATATAGATAATAATAAAACAGAGTTTTTACAACTCTGCAAGGAAAACATTAAGAGGTATGGCGTGCTCGATCTGCTTGGATGGCTGGAGAAAAGTGATTTCTATACAGCCCCTGCAAGTACGAGGTTTCATGGGAGTTATGAGGGCGGGCTATTGCAGCATAGCCTGAATGTATATAAGGAACTTAAGAGGCTTCTTGTTGCGTTCCCAGAAGTTGAGGCGGACGATGAAACCGTGGCGATCATCGCTCTCTTTCATGATTTATGTAAGGTGAATCTATATGGGGTAGAGAAGAGAAACCGAAAGAACGAGCATGGTCAATGGGAGAGTTACGACGCTTACACTCATAATGAGAAGTTTAAGTTTGGCGGGCACGGAGCCAAATCCGTGTATATTGTACAGACCTTCATGAAGCTTAAGCCTGAAGAGGCCGTTGCTATCCACTGCCATATGGGGGCATTTGATGGCGATGCGCGGTCTATTGGCTCGGCTTTTGAAGCATATCCGCTCGCGTGGCTGCTCCATGTA
>AUXO011521403.1_pt1 | contig 28240 bp, 6 predicted proteins | sample 768731 | NCBI WGS metagenome assembly AUXO01 (sample SAMN02715735, study PRJNA202380) | gut metagenome | biome: sheep rumen | host: Ovis aries | place: New Zealand: Palmerston North
CAGCTACTATTGCACGAGCTATACATGAGTATTTATATGATAAGAACTTAACTAAAGTTACAGATGAAGATGTTGACAATGTATTAGATAAAATACAAGAACTTATGGCTGAAAGAGGCAAGAAAATTGACTTTTCAGAGTATGTTAAAGAAAGTGTTAGAAATGAATTGGCAAATAAAATGATTGCAGACAATAAAGGATTAGGATTTAACGCAAAAGATGCTACAAAAGAGATTAGAAAAGCGCTTGGTAAAGAGGGCGTATTAAAATCTAAAGCTAGATATCAAACTAAAGATGATAAAATTAATCAAATTAATGAAGAAATCTTAAAGAAATATCAAGAAATTAATACTTATAATGAAATTGGAAAAGTTAAATACAAAGATTCATTAGTAAATATTAATAAAGTTCATAAAGATTTGGGAAAGAAGGTGTGAAATGAAAACGAAGAAACAATTTAAAAGAATAATTTCTATTGCTTTAGTTTTATTAGCTTTGATTGGATGTGTGACTGTAAGTTATGGTGCTGATGTTTTAGATACAGCAAAAGATACGGTAACATCTTATGCAGATTATATTAAGGATTTATCATCCAATCCATTAACAACTGGACTTAAAGGAATTGCATATCTTTTGGCAATTGCTCTTCAAGAACTTGCTTTACTTCTTTTAGCTGGACTAAGATTAATAACAGTTGCTATTACAGGTGTTGGTTCTGGTAATGAAGCAGCAACAATTGGAGACATAGTTTTTAATAGATGTGGATTAACTTCAGCCGATTTCTTCCACGAAGTTTGGATAGGAAATGAAATACAATATAGTGGTGAGAGCATAACTGAAATTTTCAAAAATATTAGAACATTTTATTACATAATTAGAAATTTCTCAATTGCAATATTATTATTAGTTTTGTTATACATAGGTATAAGAATGGCTATTTCTACTGTTGCATCAGAAGAAGCAAAATACAAAAAAATGCTTAAAGATTGGGTAGTTAGTTTAGTATTACTTTTTGTATTACACTTTATAATTATCCTTACTTTCTTTGTTAACAATGCTTTGGTTGCTTCTCTGGCGGACATTGGAAATTATTATGGAAATATGCCAATAGGTTCAACATATTTGGATTTTATGGTTTATGCTGCAAAACCTGGAGTTGGTTTTGCATATGTAATTGTGTATGGTGCATTTGTAGTTGGAACATTAGCATTTGCAATTATGTATATAAAACGTACGATAGTATTGGGATTCTTAATTGTAATTTCACCTTTAATTACAATTACATATGCAATAGATAAAATGGGTGATGGTAAATCACAAGCTTTGAATGCATGGATGAAGGAATTTATTTTTACTGTAATAATTCAACCATTTCACTGTGTAATATATTTGGTATTTTATTCTTCAATTATGCAAATAGTTAATAAAGAAACAGATTTAGGAGCACTAGTTTTTGCAGCTGCATGTGCATTCTTTATGCTAAAAGCTGAAAATATTGTAAGAAAAATATTCGGTGTTCAACCAAATAGCATTGGTAATGCAATTGGTGCTGGTGCCATGGCTTTAACTGTTACATCAGGATTATTTAAGGGTGCAGGTAAAAAGAAAGTTAAAGGCAAAATGAAAGATATGCAAAACAATAGTGTATCTACTAAGGATACAACAGCATCAAATGATACACAATCTGGTCCAACTAGAGATTCGGATGCTAATAGCAATGCAAATGCTGGAGCTCAAACGCAATCAACTGGAGCAAGTGCTCCAACAGGTCCACAAGCAAGTACACAAGCAGGTACACAAGCAGGTACTCAAACAAGTACTGTAACTGCTGCACCAACTAGTGGTAGTGCACCTGTACAACCAAGTTCACGTAGTAATGCTAAGAAAAAGAAATCTTTATTTAAAAGATTTGATGATAGTAGAGTAGGAAGATTAACAGGTGGAACAAGTGGACTTGTAAAACGTTCTATTTCAGGTGCTGCAACAATAGCTGGATTTATTGCTGGTGCAACCGTAGGTGACTTTAAAGATGCTATGACGATTGGTACTGCTACAGGTAATATAGCAAGAGCTGGTGAAGACAAATTTGATTATTTACGTGCTGAAGAAAAACTATATCAAAACCAAAGAGTAATGGCTGGAGGATTTAATGACTTCGCTGAAGCATATAGAGATAAAAATGGAGATGTCGATGATGAAGTTGTTATTGCAGCAGCTATGGAATTATTAGAAACTGGTGGAGAAGGTTTAAAAGATCAAGCTGATATAGATATGTATAAACAAATGAAAACATTATCTGACAATGCTGAAAATATTGGATATGATGATGGAAATGAGTTCGTAGAAAATACTTTAAGATTAGCTTCTGAAGGTGCTGTAGAACCTACTGCTGATTATGTACGTAAGGTTTATGCTAGCGCAGTTGATAATGATGTTGATGATGGCTCAGGTACTGGAACAAATCCAGCTCCAACTCCAGCTCCAGCTCCAACTCCAGCTCCAGCTCCAACAAATAACCAACAAAAAAATAGAAATAGAGGAAATAGAGGAAATAACAACTCTTCTGGTTCAAAAGGTACACCAACTTATGGTAATAAAAAAGGTAAACCAAAAAATAATACAAAAAACGGAGGAAATAATAATTCTCCTAGAACAAAACAACAACCTACATCAACTGATACAAATGGTGCTCCAACAAAAGACAACAGTAGTGACAAATAAAGTATAAATTAGATAATAAAAAATATAGAAAGGCAGGTGGTATAAATGAATGATGAGAACAATGTAGATGATATCGAAGAACAAAACAATGTTAGTGACACCGCGGAAAATGAGTTAACTAAAGATAAACTTAATCCAAATGATCCCGTTGTTAGAAAACTTCGTGATGAAGCTGTAAGTAAAACAAAAGAAGCAACAAAAAATGCAAGAAGAAAAATACGTTCTTCACTATTCAAGGGCGTTGGTAGAGGTGCATTAGGTGGATTATTACCAATATTAATAGTAGTATTCATGTTGATTGGAATTATTTCATTTATAACATCTATGCCTGGAATTGTTGAAGATATGATTATGAAAAAAATCAATCAGGCTGTAAATAATATTATTATAGATGCAAAAGGACAGGATATGTATTTAGAGGAACTTGCTAGAGACCCTGACCGTAAAGCACAAAAGGAAGTATTAAAATATCTAGATGATATGGGACTAGAACCATCTAGTTTAGGATTTGCAGCGTTCTATACGAGAAATGAAGAAACTGATGAAATTGACTATTCAAATCAGCAGGATTTAAATGATATTGTTGAAATGCAAGAAAGCTACTTATGGGATCCTACAGAAAAGGTTATCACAGGAACAGGATTACTTACTGGAGAAACAGGATTGGGCAGATATTTAACGAAACATATTACTAATTTTACTCAAAAAGACTTAAGTGATGTTGTTGATACAGATGGAAACACTGCATTACAGGTAGCAAATGGTGTTTACAAAGTAACAGGATTACTTACAGGAAGAGGTGTAATTGGTGGTATTATTAATAAAACAAATTATAAACCAATTACTGATGCAGGTAAAGCTATTGCAAAAACATTATTTGATTTCAACTCATCAAGAGATTATAATGCTGCAGTGGCTAAAAAGATAAAAAATGAAGATTTAATCTTCAAATATATAGTATCTAATGAAAGAACATACTTAATTCACTCTGATGATGATGATGACAATGATTTATGGGATTCAGTAAAAGAATGGTTTGTAGATAATTTCTTGCTAGATCGTGATAGTGGTCCAGCACTTACTGGTATGATTAAGATGAATAATGGTGGAGCACATATTGATAGAGAGAAAAAAGTTCTTGAATTAAATAATCTTTCATCTGATTTATCTCATGTGCAAAAATCTGAGTTTAATCTTGAAGGATATTCTGGTAGATATGGAATGTCACTTGAATATTTGTTAGCATTACATTTAGCAACAATGACATCAGATTTAACTGAGGAAATGATAACAAACGAAAATTTACAAACAGCAGTATATTTAGATTATACAATGTCTGATTATAGAGCAGATTTTAAAATTAAATATGATGGAAAAGATATACCATTAGGACTAGGTGATGATGTAGAAGCATTAACTGATTTATGTCCTCCAAGTGATTATATTAGTATTGTTCCATATTCTGTTTATGTAGATGGCGAGAATAAGGAAAAAGTTAAAGTTGTATTTAAAAATGTTGATGAAATTTCTGAAAAAATCAAAGCAAATCCTGGTTGTGTAACTGTAAGAAGCTTGGCACATTGGATTGAGCAAGTTGAAAAAATAGGAACCGATTATATACATGAAACTAAATATACGGATATAAAAAATTCATTGTTAAATGGAAGGGCTGAGATACAATTAAATTTGTTTGAAAAAGCTGAACTTGAAAACAATGCAGCTTTAAAAGAAAAAGAAATATATGATGAATTATTAAAAACTGAAATTGAAAACGTATTTGACAGTGTACTAGAAGCAGCAGATATAGGAGTAGAAGAATTTTCAATAACAGATCTTAAAGAAATCAGAGATGGTTTAGAATCATACACAAACAATGTAACTATACAAATTCCATATATCAAATATGTAATAGGTCACTGGTATAAAGATATTATCTTTAAAGCAGATGACGGAAAACAAAACTTTGAAGGTGTTAATGTATATAATGAAACTAATAATACAATAGAATACCCGGTTACAGGGCTAAGCAATGAAAAATTAGAAGCAACTGTTGTATTATCAGGTGGTAAAAGTTATACACAAGTAGGCCAACCATATGTTGTTAAAGGTGATGTAGTAACATTAGATGGTGAAGTTGTAACTGAAGGTGATTTAGCAGAAAAAGTTAAAAACCAAGAGGCTAAAATAGAAAATGATGGAGATGCAGATGTTGCTGAAACAGGTGATTATGTTTTAGGTTCAGGGTATAGAACAACTAAAAAGCTATTCACAGAAGGAAAATATTATACATATGACGGTACTCAAGAAACAGCTAAATCAATTTGGTATGCAAAACAAATTGAAAATATTTATCCATATTATGATGTAATAAAAGAAGGCAATGATCCTTTAAATTACACAACAAGAATTAAAAGGAATTATATTAATGACAGAATCAAAAATCATGATGGATATGCATATGTAACTGTAACTGACGGAAGAATTAAACAAGCACAAATATTAAATAGTGAAGAAGCTCAACAACTAATGGGTGAATATTATGAAACAATCTCAACAGTAAATGACGAAAGTGAAATTCCAGATAATGAAAATGAAAATGGAAGTAAAATAGTTACTGTTGGAGATGGTTGGGTTGTAATGTGGATAATGAGAGGAACTGGTGTTAATCCAGAAACAGAAATGTATGGTAAAACAAGCGATTTCTATTTGGTAAGAGCTGATACGGATTTACACTACAAAACTCCAGCATATTACACATATTCTGAAACACAGGAATCTGTAAACAGAATAAACTCATTATTAGAAGCTATGGGTGTTGTAACACAAAGACAATCAGTATCTTTTGACAACACAACTGCTTCAGGAGATGTAATGTCATTAACAGCATTCTCAATATTAGAAGGAATGCATACATTAGATGCTGAATATATTTACAGGGATTTAAAGGAATTCTTAATAGAACTTGGATATTACACAAAATCTGAATTTGAATATATTTCTACTAATGTTTTAACATGGTTCATGCCTGATTATATGCCAGATTCAGAAGAAGAACAAAAACATTGGAGACAAAACAGAGAAAATGATGTACTTTCTTACGGAGCAATAATATATCCTACTGAAAAAGACTCAGAAGGCGAAATAACACATAAAGGATTTGAGGAGGGTATGGATATAGTTGCACCTGGAAATTGTCGTTTATTGTCAATTGCAGAAGAAAAAATGCCATCTGAAAACGGAGATGTTGATAAATATGAAACAGTTATTAAATTAGAATTTGACGGATTATCTCAACCAGAAATTGGTATGTTAGATGGTTATACAATGATTATTAAAGGAATTGTTGTTAAGAATGAAGACACAATAACAGTTCAAAATAAAGATGGAGATGAATTTGAAGTAACAATTTCTGACCTTATTAGTAATCTAAATGAATATAAAAAAGAAGACAAAGACAAGGTATATATCATTAAAGCAGGAGAAAGAATTGGTTATACAGGTACATCAAGAATTCAAGTAGTTTTAAGAAATGCAAGAGGTGCATTATTAGATAATGTTGAAGATTATATGGCACCTAATAAAGTTACTTTAAGCTCAGATGCATCAGCATTTTCTATAACAGATACTGTATTAACAAAAGAAGAATATGTAGAAGATTTTACAGCATTCTTAGAGAATCATAATATTAATAACCCTGATTTTTCTAAGGAAAATTTAGGAAAAATATATGATATTTGTAAAAGTAAAAAAGTTAACCCTGAAATAATATTAGGAATTGGATATAAGGAATCAGGATTTACATATGCTACAGCTGTAGCAGCACACAACTATTGGGGATATAAAGTTTCTAATGGTGGTGCATATACATATTATGATGATGTATTTAAATGTGTTGAGGAAATGTGTGATACAATAGTAGATTACCAAAATCCTACTAGCTCAATGTATAATATGATTATGGAAAGATATGAGGATAGAAAAAATTGTACTGATAATGGCGGATGTAACCCAAATGGTTATGGATTGCCAAACACTCTTCAAGGTGTTCAAAGTCTTTATTCATGGCTAGGTACAACTCACGTAGATGGCGATACGAGTATAGGTGGATATTATTTCTTAGACCCTGATATTTGTGGCGCACCAGTTGTATATAAAACACATGAAGAATTTGTTGAAAAGTGTAAGAATAAGCATGCATATGGTTCACCAACTACTGTATGGGAACAAAATGAACATGCGGCTTATAATTGCGAGAAAATAATTGAGTATTCAAGACAAGCATTTGGAGAAAAAGCAGGAAGAGCAATGTATTAAAATTGAGGTGATGTTATTTTGTCAAAAAAAATAATTGCAATAGTATGTGTTTGTTTACTATTAATTAGCAGTATAGCTATATTTAATATTGTTAAAATTCGTAAACAGAAAAAAGAAGTTGATAAATATTTGGAATATGTTAAATCAACAAATATAGACCATAACATCAATACTCCGGAATATATGCATGTGGTTTTAGCTGCATATAGAGGTGAAGCTAAAGGAATAAGTGTTTTAAAATCAATTGAATATTTAAGTGATACTATTGTTCCAGAAATTAATAAAAACTGTGGAAACAAAATTAGTAGTTGGTTTTATTATTCAAATCATAGTAGACAATTAAAACAAGAAATTTGCGTTAATAATTTTAAGGAATTTTATGAGATTTGTAAAAAATGTAAATCTATTAAAAATCGTGATTTTCTTGAATCTTCAACGTTTGATGCTGATAGTGTAAAAAGAACTAACCAAGGGGTTGATTGTGTATTATATTTAAAATATAGTGATAGTGAAGAAATTAGTTTTAATATTACTGTATTAAATACTATTCCAAATAATAGAGGTTTTATTATAGTTAGGTAAAGGTGTAGATATATGGCCAAATTAAAAAAAGAATTTGATAAAATTGATATAATTTTAATTATTATAATATTAGTATTAACCATAGTTAGCTTAATAGCATATTCTTTGGAAACTAAAAATGATAACGTTCAAGAAATAAATGGTACTGTTACTGCTCCGCAAAGTGAAAACGAAAATAACAATCAAAATGTTCAAGTAGCCAGAACAGATGAGGAAATAGTAAAAAAACTATCAACCCAAGGTGAACGTGATAGAATGGAATATTATTGTGGGGAATACATGAAACATATTGAAAACCAAGAGTATGAAAAAGCTTATAATATGCTATATTCAGAGTTTAAAGAAAAGTATTTTCCTACATTAGAAGAATTCGAAGAATATGCTAAAAAAACATATCCAAGTGAGTTCGCCTTAGATTATGATGATATCACAAGACAAGGTGATATATATGTTTTAAGGCTTAGAATATTTGATGTATTAGGAAGCAAAAATGACGAAAAAGTACAACGTGTGGTTGTTAAAGAAAATAACTACAATGATTATGTTATTTCATTCCAAGTAATATAAAGGGAGGGTAAAATGGATTATTTTGTTGCATTAAGATTGAAATTTATAGATTTCTTTAAACGAAACAAAAGAAAAGTGTTTATATTTCTTATAATATGGTTAATTATATTTATAATAAACACTATTCTTAAATACAGACCAAAGCCATTACCAGCTCCCTCAACTACATATACACCACATGTTTCAGTGTTAGATAATACAAAAGAAGTACCTAAAAAATATCAAAAGCCAATTGAAAATTTAATAGATACATATTTCAATCACTGTAATAACAAAGAATATGAACAAGCATACAATCTAATTACAGATGATTGTAAGAAAAATGTATATCCAACTCTAGACCAATTTCAAGGATATGTTGATCATGTTTTTGAAGGTAAAAAGAAAATATATAATATTCAAAGTTATTCTATAGTGGATAATAAATATATCTATAATATTCGTATTTTGGACGATATTTTGGCAAATGGAACAACAGATGGATATTATTACTATGAAGAAAAATTTGCCCTTATAGAGCAAAATGGTGAGATTAAACTATCAATAGGGGAATTCATTGAAAGTAAAACACCTAACACTGTAGTTGAAGATGAAAATATGAGTATTGTTCTTACAAATGTTGCTGTTGATTATGAGACAGAAACATATTCTGTAAAAGTTACAAATAAAACAGATAAATACATAGTAATAGCTGATAATACTCAAACAGATGAAATTTTGCTAGATTTAGGTGACCAAACAAGAAGACCTAATAATATGCAATTAGCGTATTTCTTTGTTTTACCAAATGCTACAAGGGAGTACAATATTTCTTTTGATAAGTTTTATGACAATGGTAAGACTTCGCAAAAGTTGATATTTAATTCAATCCGTGTTTTAAATAGCTATGATTGGCAAACAGGAACAACAGAAGAAGATTTAAATAATGCGGTTAAACTATATTCATTGGCTATTAACTTGAATCAATAAGGTTTTATGGAGAACTCTGTCAATAGGGACGGTTCTTTTTGGCACAATTCAATCTTGTGCCAAAAAGAACCGTCCCTTCTGCTCCATTTTTTGACTTTAACCCAAAAATATGCTATAATTACTATAGATGGCGTTAAACACGCCAGCACATTGAAAAATTTTAAATTATATTTTAAGGAGGTATTCTCTATGAAAAAACTACGGACATTATTAACAGCAGGTATACTCGCATTAACAAGCACAATAAGTGCTATAGGTGCTATACCAACATCATACGCAGAGGACACAGAAACAACAGCTAACATGATTGACTATGTTGATTATGACAGCACATGCTATTTTAGTGATGCAAATGGAACAGTATTTGAATTCAATAAGATTTATTCTATTGAAGAAGGATATGAGTTTACATTTGTTGATGCTGAAACCTTATTCTGCAAAGGTGTTATATGCAGACCATACACTGGTACTGAAAAGCCATTCTATGTAATGGATTGTAGCAAGGATTTGTCACAGTATGACACCGAAGGAACATTCACCTATGAGGGTAACGAATATAATTATAAGTTATTCCCACCGGCAAAGATGTTCCCTTCTCTCAGGCGCAAGATACTTAAGATGGTAGTGCACATTCTGCCGGTTAATGAAAAAGAAATCGCTAGATATGATTATAATCGTGATGGTAATATCGATATCCGTGATTCAATTTTATTTAACCAAAGAATAAGTGCAACTCCGTTTATCCATGTAACAAACCTTAGCACAGACGAGTATGAATTCCAGCAGATGTCCCAGGCTGACTTCCTCAAAATTCTTGATTATAAATATCAGAATGGCGAAGAAGAGATAAAAATCTGCTTCGGTGACGAGGTTCCGGCTGAAAGCCCACAGGCAAAAATCACAAACATCGTAGGGATGAAGGATGATACAGAAGAAACAACAGTTGCTGAGACTACAAATGCAGCAAAAGAAGAAATTACTATTGCTGAGGCTACAATTGAAGTCAAGGAAGAAACAACAACCGAAACTTCTGCTGAAATATCTCCGGCTACTACGGAAACAAGTAATCCAAATGTAATTAGTGTAATTACAAAGATTGCAATTGACACACAGAATATATGCAATTTCATTACAGCATAATTTAAAATTTTCGAAAAAAAGGCTCATTTTGAGCCTTTTTTTCGTGTTATAGGGGAGTTTTAGTTTATGGAGAACTTTGGTTCTCCGCTACGAAATTGTTGCAGTAGGTTATTCGTATCGGAAAACTAAAGTTTTCCATTTATAAAGCATAAGTAGTAATTTCCTACGGAAATAGGATACTTACGCTTTTATGAAATTCAACTTAAACAAAGTTACAATAAGTTTACAAAAATAACATACAAATGTAATAATTTTTAAAACAGAAAAATCCCTAAGAATATATAAAAATCAAGCTTTTTAACCATATTGTAAATCTATTTTTTCTATTATAAATTAAATATAAGAAAATTATAAATGGAGGAATTCAAATGAAGGTTAAAGGCTTTGAAAAAAATGGAAAATTAATAGCTGCAATTTTTAGTATGCTTTTCATAGCAGTAGTTGCTGTTATTATTTTTGCTGTAAATATGGCAAATGGTAACTTAAAATTTGCAAATGAAAACACAGCAAATAATCCTAAAGAAGAATTATTGTTAGAACCTGTAAGCATTTACACACCAAGTGGTGATGGAACTGTATACGGTGAAACAATTATAGGAGGAGATGAAGATGCTAATCCAGCATACTCAGATGGTCCATATAGAAATGGATATTGTTTATATCAGGGTGCACCACTAGTTGGAACATTTAATAGCGGTCATTATCTTGATCATGACGGAAGTGCATATAACAATACTGTGGTTGCAAGTGGAAAGAGCATAGGAAGCATAAGATGGTTGCTTGATAATATGATTAGACTAAATATTTCTAAAAATATTCCTAGTGATCAAGTAGTTTCAGATGATGAGTATAATTTTTACAAAAACAATCTATACAATATTGTTAAGACAAATCGTAATTGTAGTTTATCTGAAGCTATTGGATATGTTGACGAATTAAGCGATGTAGAATTATTTCAAGTTCAGCAATATGTAATTTGGTATTTTACAAATAATTTTACTCAAATTCCATATAATCAAGACATCAATGAGCATCAAAAAGCTCTTGTTTATGTATATCATGCCTTAAAAACTGAAGCAGCAAACCATTCTAATTACTCTTCAGATGGAACTGGTAAAGCTTCATTAGCTAATTGCAGAAATTACGAAATGAAGCAAGAAGGCAATGATACAGTAATAGGACCTTTAACTGTTGAAAATCCTTCAGGTAAACCATATAAATTCAAATTAGATAACTTCAAGTTAGTTAATAATTCAACAGGAGCACAATATACCAATGCTAGAATATATAAAGCTGATGGAACACAAATTACAAATGATTGGTTTTTAACTGGAAGTGAAAATATTTATATCAGAGTAACTTGTGACATAACTAATGGGTCATTTACTGCATCAGGGGATATATATACAACTGCTTATAATACAACTGCATTTCACTGGAAAAATGGTAATTTGCAACCAGTTGTAACATTAGATAGATCACTTAATAATGATGCTATCTATATAACAAAAAGTGTTGAAAAAATACCTGGTTCGTTTAATTTAATGATTGAAAAATATGATAATAATGGCAATACAGTTGACTTAGGCAAAAACATTTTTAATGTAAAGCGCAGCGTAGACAGTAATAACTTGGGTAATGCTCAAATACTTGGTGACAGTAAATTTAGGGTACATTTTAATAATTTAGAAATTGGTAAATTTACTGAAGAAACAATTACAATAAGTGAGAGAGAGTCTCCTAATAGTAATTATGAAAAATATGGAAAGGAAATAAAACTTTATTTATCAATTGGTAGAGAAAACACTGGACCAGGAGGTTCACAAAGATATGTAGCAGATGTTGTAAAAATTGATGTAGGAAATGAGACGGTATATGAAAATGGAAACTCTTCAAAACCATTGAAAACCTGGTACGATAATGGGAATATTGCAGTTGGTTGGACTCACTTTGCTGGTGAAGATTCAAAAATTGTAGTAAAAATTAAAAATAAAAAATTCCCAGACTATACATTTAACATTAAAAAAGTTGATGATTCAGGAAATAAATTGTATGGTGCTATATTTTCTGGACAGATGATACAACAAAAGAAAAATGTAGGATTCCAAGGAAACTGGAGTGATTTAGCTCTAGTAAGGAGTGGTAATTCATTTACAGCAAATAATAATTTCAAAATTAAAAGCAGTGATTTAATTGATGTTTATAAAATAAACGAAACACAAACACCAGAGGGGTATAATTCTTTAAATAAACAGCTGGTTTTTCAAGTGTATAATGATGGCAATAAAATAACAGTTATTTATCTATTTGCATTTGATAAAAATGCGAGTATAACCAAAGAAGCCTTGGCTAATGCCGGAGACAACGGTAGTAACCCTAATTTCGTAGGTGCTATATCTCCTGGTCAAACAAAGAATATTACAATTGATGGATATAGTGTTAAGGTTAAAATAGAAAGTGATGGATTATCAGTATCTACATCTGTTGAGAACAAAAAGATTACAGGTAAATTTCGATTAAACATTATAAAATTGGATCAAGATTCAGGAAAAATTGATTTGCCTAACAATATTTTTAATGTAAGACGTAATAATGACAGTAATTACTTACAAAATGCTGTGATAGATTCAGACAGAAAATATATGGTACATTATGATGATTTAGTAATTGGTGACAATAAAACTGAAACAATCACCATAGAAGAAAACGAAGCTCCAAACTCTTTATACTATAGATATACTAAGAAAATAAAGCTTACTTTAACTAGAGGTGTATTAAACGGAAAATATATTGTAGATGTATCTAAAATAGAAATTGGTACTGATAATAACTATGAAGTACTTTATTATAAAGACGATGATGGTAATGTAATTGTTGCAAAACCAGCTGATAATAAATATGATAATGGAAATGTTGAGATAAATTGGGCACATGAAACAGCTGATGAATGTATTGTAGGAGTGTCAATAAAGAATAACAGAAAACCAGATTTAGCATTAAAGAAAACTATTAAAAAAATTAATAATGTTAAAGCATCATCTAAATATAACGAGAATTTTGAAGGAACACAGAACAGAATTATATCAGATGAATGGTATGTTCCAGAAGAATATAATAATGCTAATTACGTTAATACAAGCACATTGAAAAATTCAACAAATGCTACTTATGCTATGAACAAAGAACCTATAAGTGTAAAAAGAGGAGATTTAGTTGAATATTCAATTAAAATATACAATGAAGGAAGTGTGCCAGCAAGAGCAGATATAATTTATGATTATCTTCCATTAGGATTGGAATTGGATGGTGTTCGTTATAATGGTGAACATGCGTGGTTAGCTAGTGAAGCAGATTTAGATGAATCTCTAAAACCAAATGCAAATTATTATACTTTATTACCAAGTGGTGCATTAAAAATAACAATAAACCGTAGATACAACGGAGATTATATTGCACCTTATGATTCAAATAATAATGTACTTTCATATGACGAAATACTTGTTACTTGTAGAGTAAAACAAGATGCCACAGGAATATTAACTAATGTAGCAGAAATCGGAAAATATAATACTGAAACAGGTGACTATGACACTGATGTAGATTCTACAGCAAACAACTGGACTACTCCTGATGGTTCTTCAAAATTAAATGATGTAAAATCAAGTACTGCTTGGAGAAACTACACAACAAATCCAGCAGATGTTTATTGGAAAATGATTAAATATTGGAAAACAACATATTATGCACAAGATGCAGGATTAAACAATAAAAAAGGTGATGATGACGATTTTGAAAAAGTTAGAGTAATTGATGACTACAAAGTTCAATTACAAAAAATATCAAACGAAGATGATACACAACATCTAGAAGGAATAGAGTTCTATATTAATAATAAAAAATCATCTGAAGTATCTGATGTATCAGTATACAAGAAAACCACGGATTCACAAGGAAATACACCTGCTATAGAAAAAGATGTTACTTATGATGCAGATATAGATGAAGAAGATTTATTCTTTATTAAAGAGCTTAATGTACCTCAAACTGCAAGTTATACACTAATTGATAAAGAGTTTGAATTAAGAGTTAAAAAAGAGCATCAATCTACAGGTGGATATGCAATTTCACAATATTCATTTGTACAAGTTGGTGAAAGACCTGTATATAGAGAATTGTCTGAAGATACAGTATTATCCGTAACTGATGTTGCTGGAGAGCAAGTTGATATAACAGTTTCTTATGATAGTACTAATAGAAAATTCTTAATTACTATTCCAAACAATGTTTTAAGCTCAAACTATAAATTACAATTGGTTAAAGTAAAAGATAAGGCAAATGAAACAGATGCTGATATTCCAATAAAGGATATCAAGTTTGGAATTAACACATCTCAAGCACCACAAACTACTAATGTAAATGGAAAGATTGACTTTGGTTCTTTTGTAATTAATCAAGATAATTACAGAAATGTGGATACTTATACTATTACAGAAATTGAAGACGAAAATAGCAGATATTTCCAATTGTTAAATCCTATTGTAATAAAGGTTAAAAAGGATTTAAATGCTGATAGAACAAATTATGTAGTTACAGGAATTTCACTAGATAATTCAGAATATACAGCAACATCTATTGAAAAAAATGTTAGCTTAAAAAATACAACTAAAAAAGTTAAAATAAAAGCAAGTATTAGTGGAAATTTAATAACTATAAGAGTACCTAACATTGAAAAAGAAGGAAAATATAGTTTAAATATTAAAAAGGTTAATGGCAATGGTAGTGTAATGACAGCTACTCAAGCTGGATTCTCAATAAATGATTCAGCTGAAGTATTAACAAGTACAACAGATGGTATTGCAAAAATTATCACAAATAAGACAATTACAGCTGACAGCTTAAATGCTGATACTTATGTTGTAAAAGAAACAAGCATTGGAAATGGATATGTAAAATTAAAAAATCCTATCAATGTTGTTGTAAACAAAATTGATAATGGAGAAAAATATGTTGTTTCAAATGTAGTTGTTTCTACAACAGGAATTAATCCTGTTACTGTTCAAAAGGGAGCAACAGGAGTATTACAAAATGTTGAACTAGAAGATGGAACAAAGGTTAATATTACAATTAACCTTCAAGCAGAAGACGAGATTTTAATTGTTGTTCCAAATAATGAGAAAACAGGAAAGTATAATATTCAATTATATAAATATTCTGATAATAATGGAGTAATAACAAGTGTTCCAAACTTAAAATTTGTTTTAGTTAAAATAGGAGTGCTAAGAGCTTCAACAAGAATAACAGATAGTAATGGTATTGCAGATATAAATAACATTAGAATTTCAGAAACAGGAATTGATGAATATGATATAGATGAAATTCATAGTGATGATAGCCATTACATTGAAACTGCAGAACCTATCAGAATAAAAGTTGTAAAAGAAGATGTAAATAATAAATATGTAGCAACAGATGCATATTTTGAAAATGGATCAAAAACTACAGAAGTTCTTTTAGCAAATGGCAAAACAGTTACTGCTACTATTAATGAGGTTGCTAATGCTTCAGATGGAATTAACACAATAAGAATTAATGTTGATAACCCTGAAATTACAGGTAAATATTCATTAAATTTAACAAAAATTGGTGTTAAGGATAACTCACAACACAAAATTAAAGATGTTAAATTTAAAGTGTTAGATAAAGAAACAAATAATGAAGAATTATTTACTACAGATAATGAGGGTACAGTTACAATTGCTGAAAAATCAATTAATTATAGCAATGTTATTAATGTTGATGAATATGTAGTTAATGAAATTCAAATTAATGAAACAAAATATATTAAATTAAAAGATCCTCTAACAATTAAACTTGAAAAAGGTAAGAATACATATGGTGAAGAAGGTACAGTTGATGCCGTAGGTACAAAATTTGTAGTTAATAAAATTACACTTTCAGGACAAGGACTTTCAACTACTAAGTCTACAACAGCTTCAATTTTAAGTGATTCAACAGAATTAACATTAACAGGAATTGCCCTAAAAGATGGCTCTACAGTTGATGTTAAAGCAAGTATAACAACTGAAATTATACCTGAAACTGATGAAAGAGTTCAAAGAATTAACCTTACAATTCCAAACAATGAAAGAACTGGAGATTATTCTATTAGATTAAGAAAAGTTGATACTAAAAATAACCCTATTTCAAATGTTACATTTAAATATAACAGAAAGGTTAATGATGTATCATACATAAGTACTGTAACAGATAGAACTAATAGTTCAGGATATATTTCACTTCCTAGTGTTTCAATAGATGCTGAGAAATTGAATGTAGATGATGAATATACAATTGAAGAGTTAAACATTTATAAAACAGCTAATGGTAATGAAATTGAAACTGGATATGCTAAATTAACAAGTCCACTTATCTTGGGTGTTAAAAAGGATATTATAGATAATAAATATGATATTTCACAAATTTACCTATCTGTTCAAGGAGGACAACCTGTAACATCTGTAAATGATACAGTTACATTACAAAATGTAATGTTAGAAGATGGAAGCAGAGTTAATGTTACAGCAAAAATTGAAGAAGATAATTTAATTACATTAACAGTTCCAAATAAAGAAATATCTGGTACATATAGTTTGAAATTAATTAAAACAACAGATAATTTCCAAACACCACTACCATATTTCACATTTAAATATACTGGAAATGATGTAGGCAGTAGAACAGATACAAATGGAGCAATTTCAATTGTAGATTCTTATGTAATAAGCAAAGATAATGCCTCAAATGAAGATACTTATGAAATAACAGAGGTTGAAAATAAAACAAATAATTATCTTGAATTAAAAGATAAATTAACAATTAAAGTTAAGAAAGTAAAAGATGACAATAAATATGTTGTTGATGAAGTAAAAATAATTTCAGGAACACAAATACAAACAATTTCAAGAAATGATGCTAATCCATCAGTTGTGTTAAGTAATATTCCAACAGTTGATTCTAATAAAACAACATCAGTTAAATTAGAATTAAACAAAACAACTGGATTAATTACAGTAACAGCTGATAACCCTGAAGTTGAAGGTGAATATACATTAAAACTTAAGAAAGTAGACAGCTCAAATAATTCTCAAGTACTTTCAGGTGTTGAATTTAAAGCAGTTAAGAGAGAATTATCAAGCTCATATAGTTATCAACCAACAAAAACAGTTCAAAAAACAACAAATTCAAATGGATATGCATATTTTGCAGGTGATGACCCAGCAACTCAAGTAGTTGAACAAAATGAAAAAATTGAAACATTAACTGATGATTATTGGGATATTACAGAAGAGGATACTATTTCAAATTATAAATTATTAAATGGTGTTCAAATAAATGTAAAAGTACCAAAGAAACTATCAGCAGATGGTAAAAAACGTATTATTGATGTTGATAATGTAAGAGTAAATGTTGAAAGAACAGAATATACTGATGAAGCAAGAGAAAACATGACAAAATTAAGTGAAGGATTACAAACAAATGTAAGTCCTGATGGAACATCAATTGAAATTATAGTTCCAAATGATAAACTTGAAGGAAACTATTCATTACAAATTGTAAAAGTTGAAGAAGATGGAACAACAAGAGTTCCAGACATTCCATTTACAATTAGAAGAAATAATACAATGCTTTTATATAATGCAAGAACAAATTCACAAGGTATTTTAAATATAGGATTACCAAAAGCTACTGAGGCAAGAACAGACACATTTGAAATAACTGAAGAAGCAGTTGAAGGAAGCAAATACATAGGATTAGATGAAAGCATTATAGTAAAAGCAAGTGTAGTTGAAAATTCTGAAAGAACTATGTTTGTTTTAGGAAATGTTACATTTGCTGATGGAACAACATCAAAAGAAATAGCACTAAAAAATGGTAATACTGCAACAGCAACATTATCAGTAAATGCTGATAATAATAGAATTACATTAAAGGTAGAAAACGAAAGAATTAAAGGTAAATATTCATTAAACCTAAGAAAAATCGATACTGCTAATAATAATATTGAAAATGTTACATTTAAAGTAAATGATGATACTTTAGAGCCAACAGATGCAAATGGATTTGTAAACTACTTTAATAATAAACCAATAGATGGAGATAGCTTACAAGACGATGTTTATGAAATTAAAGAAGTATATGTAGATACAAACAAATACATAAAAATAAACAATCCAATTAAACTTACAGTTAAAAAAGGAAAAAGTGCAGACGGAAAATCTTATAAAGTAACAGGAATGACATTAGAAGGCAAAAATAATGACAGAACAATTTATTCTACAGGAACAACAAGTGTTACATTGAATAATGTTTCAGTATACTATGGTGGTAAAGTTACAGTTAGAGCTGAACTAGACACAGAAACTGATACAATTAATGTTTTAATTCCAAATAAGGATTTAAAAGGTAGTTATTCTGTAAAAATAAGAAAAGTCAATGAAGAAGATAATAGCCCTATAACAGGTGTTAAATTTAAAGTTGAACCATATGTAAATAATGAAACAGAGACAATAATTACAACTGATGAAACTGATAGCGATGGATTAACAGACGTAAAAACAGTTCAAATTAATGGCGCATATTTAAATCCATATTATGATTCATTTACAATTAGTGAAATAGACATTGATTCATCATATGTAAAACTACAAAGTCCATTAAGATTGATTGTTAATAAACAAGTAGTTGATGGTACACTAAAAGCTTCTTCTATGCAATTAATTTCTGATGCTGGTAATAGATCAAGCACTGGGGATGACATTACATTAGAAGGGGTAAGGTTAGAGGATAATACAACTACTACAGTTAAAGCAAAAATTAATAGTTCAAATGTTATAACAATAACAATTCCAAATAAAATTATTACTGGAAAATATAACATTAAGGTTGCAAAATATGATGAGAACTTTGAACACAAACTTGGAAATGCACAGTTTAAATATCAAATAAATGGTGGTGCTGAAGTTACGGAAACTGTTAATAATGATACAACATCTGATGATTTTGGAACAATTAAATTACCAGAACAAACTATTACAAAACAAAATCTTAATACTCCAGATGTAATCAATGTTACAGAGATTAAAGCACCAACAAATAATTATTTAAAACTTGCAAGTCCAATAACACTTGAAGTTAAAAAGACTCAAAGTGGAGAAGATTACGTTGTAGATGAGATAGTAATAAGAAATGAAAGCAATTGGTATAATTTATCAACTTATGCTACTGAAGCAGTATTAAATGGGGTAACTACTGTTAACCCAAATATAACAGTTGATGTAAAGGTTACTATAGATAGAACTACACAAGACATAGCTTTAATGGTTGAAAACGCACATCTAACAGGAACATATAAGTTAAATATTAAAAAGGTTGATAGTTTAAATTCAAATCATGTTCTTTCAAATGTTACATTTGATGTTCAAAATCCACAAGGAAATACAGAACAAGTTGTAACAGATGCAAACGGTATTGCTTATATAAGAGGAGATAATCCAAACACAGCTGAAGTTGAAGCAGAACAAGTAATAAACAATGTAGGAAGAGATTATTGGACAATTACTGAAACAGCTACAAATGCTGGATATCAAGTATTAAGCGACTTTGATTTAAACCTTGATGTTCAAAAAGCAAGATTAAGTGATGGTTCAGGATACTATGTAAAAAATGCATACATAAACTGTGTTCCAAAAACAACAAATGAGTTTACTGAAAGAACAAAAGCTATGTTAGCAGAAAAAACTACGGTTGAAATTAATAATGCTGGTAATGAAATTACTGTTACTATTCCAAATGAGGAATTAAAAGATTATTCTTTAAAACTTATAAAAGTTGATGATTCAGGTAATCCATTAACAGGAAGCAAGTTTACAGTTGAAGACCAAAATGGTAATAAATTGTTAGATAATGAGCTTTTACCTGATGGAAATACTTTTACAGAAGCATTTACAAATGTAAGAAGTAATGAAACTTATATGTATAGAATAACAGAAAATGAAAGTGACATATCACACTCAAACATATTAGACGGATTTGACCTATTAGTTTATATCAAAATAGACGAAAATGGCGATATAGATGAAAATGAGTGTAGAATAGAAATTGAACCTATAAGTTCAAATTACAGTATTAGCAAATATAATACAATAAGAAATTATATTAACACAAACAAAATTAAGCTAGAAAAAGGAACAGGAAATACTGCAGAATTAACTATTCAAAACCCATTAAAAACTACAAATTATTCATTTGAATTATTAAAAACAGGATCTAAATTTGATGAAACATATTTACCTGGAGCATCATTTAATGTTCTAAAAGATAATGCACAATTAACAAACTTTACAACAAATGATGAAACACCTTGTATTATAGATAATGTAACAAACATTGGTGTAAACAATGAATTTATCTATGAAGTTGAGGAAACAACAGCACCAAGAGATTATAGCAGTAATATTTCTAAAGCACGTGTAAAAGTAAAAGTAAATGCAGAAGGAACTGTTTCAGCTGAAATTACTGAAGTGTGGTTAAGAAACTATGCTGTTGGTGTTACTCCAAGTTGGGAAACATATGATGCCGGATTACATGGTGATGATGTTAGTGTAAGAATGCTTTCAGTATCTAATAGAATTTTCTTAGTATGGAAAAACTATGCAACAATATACAACAACAAATATAAAGTTCGTGTAAGAAAAACAGATACAAATGGTAGCCCTATTACAGTAGCAAAAATTAAAGGTAACCTATACAGAGGAACCAATGAATATAATCTAATAGATATTGATGGAGTATCTTATGGAATATCAGAACAACTTGACTTAGATGATAGTGGAGATGATGGAGATAGATGGGTAATTAAAGAATTATCTGTTGACAGACCATACCACAACATTTTTGAGGATGGAAAAGAACTTAGAATTAATGTAAACTGTGTAAATGATACATTTGAGTATTCATATGATATTTATCAAGTTGATGGAGAAACAGAAACTTTAATTAATCATACTGATGATATTTATAATTACATTACAATTAGTTTGGGTGAAGAAGACTTAGGATATTTAATTGATGTTCAAGTTAAAAACCCAACAGATACATTGTTCAAATTAGTTAAAACTAATATGACAGGACAAGAAATTGGTAATGCTTTATTATTAGTAAATGATAAAACTAACCAAGAAAATAATCATTTGAATTATAAAATTGAAATAAATGAAGAAAAACTTTCAATTGGAACAACTAAGAGATATGTAATTTCTGAATTACAAGCTCAAGAACCATATATTAATGTTTTAGGAAACAATAAATTAGTTGTAACTGCACAATTAAATGAAAATAATGAATTAACAATAGTAGGTAAAGGTTATATTGATTCAAATAATGTGGAACATTATAATGGATTTGGTGAATTTGATAAATACGTAACTGTTAATACTTTTGTGGATTCAAGAACACACATACCAACAGTTGAAGTTAAACTAAAGAACCCAGTTAAGTACAAATTGAGATTACGTAAAACAAATATAGTTCGTCAAAACATTAGAAATGCTAACTTCCAATTAATTGATGAGAATAATAATGTAATTAGCAACAACTCAGCTGATTATATAGAGTATATTGCTGATAACATTGATTCTAATGTAAAAACTTACAGAATTAGAGAGCTTGAATCAGCACCAGGATATAAAAACAATTTACAAAACAAAGAAATTATTGTAGAAATTGAACAAGCACCATATACAGTAAGTGTTAATTCAATGAAAATAAAAGACCTTACAACTGGTGAAATTACAAGTTCATTAGTATCATGTGGATATAATATTATATATGAAAACCAAACAGATGACCATATTCCAGTTATAGATTTATATATGATTAATCCTACAGAGTTTGATTTAAATGTTGTTAAGAAATCTGCAAATGGAACAGATTATGATGGAGCTGAAATTGAGTTATATTCATATAATCAAATGTATGATACTGAAACATTTATAGCTAATAACATCATTAATGATGTAAAACAAACTGCAATAGGACCAGAAAAAGTAACAGCAATTCCTAATGTTACATATTCATATGTAATTAAGGAAAAATCAACAACAGCACCACACATTAATATTTTAGGTGATAATGTAATAAGACTTAATGCTACATTACAAGCTGATGAAACAACTGGGGCACTAACTCTTGTATATGATTATAAGATTTATGATGTAGATGGAAATGAAGTTGATGATGATTATTCAGAATTTATTTCTGTAAATGCTGTTAAAGATGAAGAAACAGGAAAATATACATTAAATGTTGAGATTCTAAACCCTGTAGAGTTCATAATGAACTTCAAGAAAACAGAGTTAAATGGAAGAGCTATTAATGGAAAAACAGTAATTGAAATTGATGGTGAAGAAAATACAGGAACTGCAAGCAAAACAATTACAAACATGAAAGCCGGAGATACAAAAGTATTCACAATTACTGAAAGATCTGTGGATAAACCATTTAAAAATATATTACCTGGAAAAGTTTATTTAACAACAAGATTAACAGACAATGAAACAATAGAAGTTATTTCAGAGGAATATGAATTAGATGGAAATAGAGTAGCTATTCCAGCTGATGTAAAGAAATATTTAAGCTATGAAATTGTAAGAGATGAAAATGGAATAGAAAACTTAAATATAACTTTGAAAAACCCTATTGAATATAAAATTAGATTTGTTAAAACAGAAATGAACAGCAATGAACTTGCAGGAGCTGATTTTGAAGTAGAATACAAAGATGTAGTTTACTCAAATGAAGGCGGAAATTACATTGAAATACCAATTGATGAACAAGGAATAGGAAGTTATGAAGAATTCAAAGTAAAAGAAATTTCTTCAAAACCAAACTATGAAAACGTATTCGAAGGAAAAGAAATAACTGTAGGATTCAGAGTATCACCATTCTATAAAGTTGCATATGTAACACAAAGAATGACAGATGAAGATGGAAACACAGAATCAATTCCAGCAGAATACTATAATGTAAGAATTGACAACATGACTGAAAACCCAGATGAAATTACAGCATATGTATTCTTAAGAAACCCATTAAAATATGACTTCGAAGTTGTAAAAACTGACCTTTCAGGAAATGAGTTATCAGGAGATGACTTAGAATTAAAGGTTACAAGAAATAACGACGAACCAGTTGAAAATGAAGGAAGTTCAAAAATTAAATATGAGGAAAGAAATGTATCTGCTAATACAACAAATACTTATGTTGTAGAAGAGCTAAGTACAATTGCACCTCACATTAATGAATTGAAAAATAAAAAATTGGTTGTAGAAGTTAAAGTAGATGGAGATGGAAATGTAGATGTTCCAACATTCTATGTAAAAGATGAAAACAACAGAGCTGTTGAATGTAATTATGTATCATTTGATAAAGATTTATATTCAGCAGATGGAACAAGGTTAATAAGAGTAACTGTACAAAACCCATTAGAATATAAGTTTAAATTAACTAAAACAGATATATCTGGAAACCCAATAAATGTTGCACATTTACAAGTTAATGATGTAAACAATTATGATACATCAACAAACCCAGCAACATTAACATCAGAAGTAGCAATTGAGAAAAATGATGCAAGAATTAATGAAGTTTACACTTACGTGATTTCTGAAAGTGAAACCGAAGCACCATATGTAAATGTTTTAGGAAACAGAAAACTTGAGGTTAAAGCAAGAATTAACAGCAGAAAACAACTAGAAATAGTTTCAACTGCAAGAATCTATGAAAATAACACAAGAGAAGAAGGCTTAGGAGATTTAGATAAATATGTAACACTAAATATTACTAAAGACTCTGAAACACAAGTAGAAACATTAAATGTTCAAATTAAAAACCCAATTCAATATAAAGTAAAACTTTATAAAGTAGATGAAAATGGAAGACCACTTGAAGGAACAAGCTTACGTATTAGAGATTATGTAGAACATACAAATATCGTAAATTCTGGAGCTTCATCAATAGAGGTACCAGTAATCGAAGAAGAGGGAACAGAAAGAACATTTGACTTTACTGAATTAGCTTCAGCTTTAGGTTATAACAATGACTTAGCTAATAAAGAAGTAATGCTTAATGTAAAAGCTCAAAATGGTGTAATAAGTGTAATTCAAGACTATTATATAGACAAAACTACAACACCATCAACACTATATAATAACTTAGATGGAATAAGTGAATACTTCTCATATACTGTAAAACAAGCTAGCCAAACAACAGACGCAATTCCAGTAATTGAGGTAACAATGAAGAATTCAACAGATTATAGTTTAAACATTGTAAAACGTACAACAGCAGGAATTGAGTATGATAAAGCTAAACTTGAATTATATGAAATAAACACAGAAACATCTGAAAGAACATTGATAATGAACAATATTGTAGATAATGTAAATCAAGCTAACATGACTTTAAATGATATTCATGTTTTACCTAATAAAACATATACATATGCTATAAAAGAGGTTACAACAACATCACCTCATAATAACATATTAGTAAATAAAGAAATTAGATTAAATGTACGTTTAGAACAAAATGAAACAACAGGAGCTTTAAACTTAGTTCATAATTATGACATTTATGATAATGAGGGAAATCGTTTAGATAATGATAGTTCTAGAGAATACATTACTGTAACACCTGAGTACAATGAAGCAAGTGGAAAATATACAATTAATGTTGATATTGAAAACCCATTAAGTGTTCAAATGAAGTTTAATAAAATAGATTTAAACGGAAACAACATTAATGGTAAAGCTACAATGCTAATAAATGGTGAAACATATACAGATGAAGTATTTGAAACATACAGAAATTGTAAAGTTGGAGATATTCTAACATTTACAATAAAAGAGTTAGATGTTGAAAAACCATTTGTAAATACTTTACCAGGTACAGCAACAGTTAAGGTTAGAATTAAAGAAAATGAACAATTAGAAGTTGTTGAAACAAGCTATGAAGTTGATGGACAAACAGTAACACCAATTCCAGCTGAAATATCAAAATATTTTGATTGGACAATTTCAACAAATGTTAATGGTTCACCACTAATCAGCTTTGCACTTAAAAATCCACTAGAATACAAGGTTAGATTCAATAAACAAGACATGAGTGGAACTGGATTAAATGGAGCTAATATTTCAATTAGATATGATGGAGTTACTTATACAAATGATAACGAAGATTATGTTGAAGTAACTGTTCCAGAACAAAAACCAGGAAGCTATAAATCTTTTGTTATAATGGAAAACAATGCAAAACCAAATTATGAAAATGTTCTTGAAGGTAAAGAAGTAATAGCAGTTATTGGAGTTGGAGATGATTACAAACTTAATTTAGCATCAGTATTCATGTTTGAAAATGGACATAGTATAGCTATTCCATCAGAATATGCAAGATACTTGTCATATAATGTGGAAAATGAAAACGAATTAAGTGTAACATTCAACTTGAAGAACCCTATTAAATACGATTTTGAAGTAGTAAAAACTGACTTATCAGGAAACGAATTATCAGGTAGAGATTTAACAATTCTTGTTACTAGAAATGATAGCGTTAGACCAGTTTCAAACTACAGTAGTTCAAGAATTAAGTTTAATGAAAATAACTTACTTCCAAACACTGTAAACACATATGTTGTAGAAGAGTTAAGTACAATTGCTCCACACGTTAACGAGCTTGAAAACAAGAAATTAACAGTTCAAGTAAGAGTTGATGAAAACGGAGAAATAGTTGTACAAAAATTCGAAGTAACAGATAAAGAAACAGGTGAAGTAGTTGCAACAGATATGGTTGCTTATGATGCTAATGCTCGTTCAGATGATGGAACAAGATTAGTTAGAGTTTATGTAAGAAACCCAATGGAATACAAGTTCAAATTACTAAAAACTAAAACAAAAACAAGTGAACAATTATATTCTGGAGAAATTGCTGAAACACTTGAAGGAACATCAATTCAAGTTGGTGAAACTGCAAATGTAAATGGTAGTCCAGAAATTAATATGGTAATTGATAAAGTAAAAATTGGAGACCAAAAAACATTTATAATTAAAGAAAATGCAACAGTTGGCGCTCACATAAACTTATTAGAAAACAAGGAAATTGTTTTAACAACATTAATGGGAACAGATAAAAAAGTTCGTATAGTAAATCAACAATTAAGAGATACAGTAACTGGTGAATTAACTGAAATTACTGAACAAATTAAAGATCAATATAGATTTGATTATGAAATTGTTGAAGGTGAAGACGGAATTCAAACTGTTCAAGTTGTTATTGAAAACCCTGTAAAAGTTAAATTAAAAACTGTTAAGAAAGATGCTACAGGAATTACAGAATTACAAGGAGCTGAATTAGAGCTTAGAAAAGGTAATGAAATAATTGCAAGCAACAAACTAACAGGTTCATCTGTTCTAGAATATGTGTGGTCAGATGTAAGTAGAGATGGAACTTATGAATTTACAGTTTTAGAAAATAAATCTGTAAGTCCAAATGAAAACATATTAAAAGGCAAGAAAGTTGTTGTTACTTACAAACTAGACGAAAACGAACACATCAACATTACAAATGTTAAACAAAAAGACATTGCAACAAATGTTGAAGAAGAATTAAGTGAACATGTAACAGTTTCTACAACAGAGATTGAAGGAATTCAAACTATATTAGTTGAAGTATCAAACCCAACAGGATTTGACATAGACTTAGTTAAAAATGCAGCAGGTGTAGGCTTCTTACAAAATACTAAGTTCAAGGTATATAGAGAAGGTGTTGAAACAGCGTTATTTGATGGATATGTAACTGATATTAACACATGGAATACATCTGAAATATCAGAACATGAAATGATGGCTGGCAGATACACATATTACATTACAGAAACTAAAACAGCAAGAGAAAGATACATCAATGTTCTTGAAAACAAATACATTAAAGTAAATGTAGAAGTTTCAGGAAAAGGACAAGTTAAAGTAATGAATAATAATTGGGAAGAAGCCCCTAATTACTTTGAAGTATATGAAGGAAACATTGATGATAGAAAAACAACAGATGCCCTAGTTAGCTCATCAGATTTAATTTATGATGATATAACAGTTGGAGTTCTAGTAAACAATGAAACAAATAAATATACAGTTCAATGTAATGTAACAAACCCAATTAAATACCAAGTTGAACTTGATAAGGTAGATTCAGTAGGAAATAGCTTACAAGGTGCTAAATTTGAACTAACAAGTCAAATTGTTGATGAGCAAGATGCTGAGAAGACTGAAACAGCAGGTGCTCAAGGTGTTGAAAGTATTTCTGAAGATGGTGTAATTAGAGGAACAACAAATGCACAAGGAAAAATCAGTTATGAAGAAACCTTTGTAAATGTTGGTGAATACGAATACACATTAAAAGAAATTCAAACACCAGGAAATCAATATGTAAATCCATTTGAAGGATACACAATTCACTTCAAAGTGGCTGTAAACAGAGATGGAGATATTGATTTACAATTCTACGAAAACGGTAGAAAATGCTACATTGAGAAAGATGGAGTAGAAGCTCCAGCAGACATTTACTCATACTTAACATTAGACACAAGAAATAATTTAGTAATTGCTAAATTACACATCGAAGTTGAAAACCCAGTAAGATATAAGGTTTCATTAGCTAAAGATATCTACGGAGATGAAAACATCGATTTAAGTAATGTTAAATTCAAAATTGAAAGTGGATTACATTCTAGTGTTATTACAGAAAGAACAGATGCAAACGGAATGATTACTTTCGAAGAAACAATGGCAAGACCAGGAATTTATGAATACTGGATTTCAGAAATTGAAACAGGTAACCC
>AUXO013535437.1_pt1 | contig 28231 bp, 52 predicted proteins | sample 768731 | NCBI WGS metagenome assembly AUXO01 (sample SAMN02715735, study PRJNA202380) | gut metagenome | biome: sheep rumen | host: Ovis aries | place: New Zealand: Palmerston North
TTTTGACCTCTTCAAGAATTTCGATAGCTTCGGACTTGTTCATTCTTCTTTCCACATTTTCTGAATCGGGTACTAGCTCCTTAATTTGCGTCTGCATATCTGCTAGTTTTTTCAAATAATTTTCGTCTGTCATTCTTCTCTCCGCTCCGCTTTGGCAGATGTCGATGATGCTGTCAAGCAATGCATTTGACGGCTCCCAATTCATGTACTTGCGATGACAGTCATCACATCCAATGGGGCCGTACTCATCTCTTGGGGCATCCGGTTCATTGTGTTTGCAGTTATAGCAGTAGATTCCGCACAGCTCCCACTGTAGTTTCTTTTTAATTTCTTCTCTGTCCATTATCGTTTACCATCCATTTTTGACCCGCACCATGGACAATATGGCGTGACATTACCCCACGAATGTCCGCATTCGGAGCACTTCCGCATCATGTAGACAAACTCAGGAAACCCGACCTGCGAATGAGGATCTTTCAACCATCTTCCGTGTCTGACAGGCTCCGCGTCAACAACGGGTTGATCGAGAGCAATGTTGAGCGCCTGATCGATTGTGTATAATTCAGCGAGCCTATGGTCATCGTCGACCGTCTCTCGATATTCTTTTAGATCCGCTAAGAACAGGTCTTGGTCAATTAAGTTTTTCATTCTGGTTCACCGTCCATCTTCGATCCGCACCAAGGGCAGTAGTCAGTTAGAAACTCATTTCCTTCTGCTTCCAGCGCATCAGCGCCACAAACTGAGCACTTCATGGCGATCACATAAGAAGGCTTACCGGCGAGCGTTCCCATTCTCGGAACCCATTTACCGTGTCTGACAGGCCCCGCATCAACTGTCGGCGCGTTTTTAAACCCGTCCAAACTTGTTCCATCCAGTTCTGACACAACCTGTTCAAGTACTTCTGCTACTGTGATATGTTCACCAAGTTCTAAATCCCTGTACTTGTGCTCGCTTATTGCATTTTTGATAAATGTGGCAAACGCATCTGCATTAATCAATCTGGTCATCTTCATCAGCCTTATAGGGCTTTGGACACTTTGCCCACGCTGTAGCGATGCCGCCCCACAAATCACCATCATCGTTCCACAAATGTTCATAAGCGTTCCACCTCAGCACGCACACTTCCGATTCATTCTCTGCCCATTTAATTGTCACGAGATAACGGTCGCTTTTCTCTGGCAAGTTTTTCTTGCATGGAATCCATTCAACATTATTCATTTGCATTACTCCTTCTCGATCACGAATATAGCTATTAAGATGACCGCAACGGTGACCACGACGTCGACCATAGTTGGAAGTAAGACAAGCCACCACGACCAGTCAATGACATTACAGAGCTTCAGGCCGATAAGCAGAACCTGTAAAGCCCCACAAAATCCAATACCCGTTGAGGTATATGAAACTTTTTCTTTCTTCATCTCACCCTTCTCCTTCCCTTATAAAGTTCTCGGAAAACATCAAGACCTTTATCGACCGGGGCATCTTTAGCACCCAACAGATCACCAGTGTCATAGATATAACTGACATTTACGTATTGTTTGAGCTGGTAGATCCGGTCAATCGTCCATGGTTGTACGTCTTTATCGAGGGCGAACACAACATTGGCTCCAGCTCTTGCAAGGATCTTCATTTGATTTTCTGAGAAGTGTGATGTGAGTATCGCGCCAGTGTTGTGAATTCCCCATGTATCTGCCATTAACACACTTTTACATCCCTCGAAGAGGATAACTTCATGCTTTTCATTTATTTTCGGCAGATTCTCATACATGCCGTAAATCGTGTTAATCTGTCCCCATGGATAGAAGTACGTATACTTACGAAGCCCCTTCTCCTTGAAGTGCGGATCAAGCGTCCTGCCGCCAATGTTTACAATCTTTCCCTGCATATTACGTATCGGATAAACCAAGCGATTGGAGAAGGGATCATATCTAACTTGGAATTTATTAAGGGACTCCATGCTGATTCCCTCTCTCTCCCAGACAGCCAGTTTATCTTCGCGAATCTCATACTTATCCATGCAGTCCTCTCCGAGTATTACCCCGGCTGATGCTTTTCCCTCGTGCTTTTTTGGCTTAAACTTTTTTAAGATAGATGTTGTTGCGAGTTTCTTGCCGCCGATCACAACCGTGCCGGAGTATCCGGCATATTCCTTGATGATGTTTACGGCCTCTGTATTTGAACAGTTGAAGTAACGTTTTACGAAATGGAAGATGTTCCCACCTTGTCCAGATGAGAAGTCATACCACTGGTTAATCTCGCGCCTTACCGAGAATGAAGGGGTTTTCTCGTCCTTAAACGGAGAAAGCCCCCAGTATTCGTCATTCTTCGGAAAGAGCTCAACGTACTGGCCGATAAACTCGACGATGTCGATTTGCTGAATCAGTTCTTCCAGTTCCATATCGCTCTTCCTTTATTAATATGGTGTCACCGGTATGTGTTGCTTTGCTTCTGTCAACATGCAAGTGTTTCCCTCAAACTCGATATCGATCCACTCCCCGGAAACATGCTGCATACCGTTTCTGTTGTGTGAGACAATGAGTTTTTTGTTGCCACATTCGATACCATCTGCCTCGATCTCTTCATCGGTTTTATCAGTTAGCAACAAGATGGAGCTTGCGTTTCTATATATCTTTGCGCTATCCGCAAGTTTCCCGTAATTGTTTAACTGCGCTGCGGCGAGTGCGGCGATACCCATCGCACCGGCAATGTCATTTTTTACCATGTCAGTCAGCTTTCCCAACTCTGCATAGGTAGCAAACGCATCCGAGTCACCGCTCGACTTAAGGTAGTCGACAATGAGGATGTCGAGACCGTCGAACTTATGTGAAATCTTTTGAACGGCCGTATAGATCGCATCCTGACTGAATAGTGGCATGTACAGGTGTACAAATTTCTGCTCTTTAACCCAGTTCAATGCAGACTGAATGCGCTCGTTTTCCTCTGCTGTGTAGTTACCACTTCTCACCCTTCTGAATTCAATCCCTGTAAGATGTGAGACGAGTCTGCACAGGAACAACCTACTGGACAGTTCGCTGTCGATGTACATCACCGACTTACCCCTCTTCATAAGGTCGACAGCTTCGTTCAACATGAACATTGACTTCGCGCCCTTTGCCGGTGCACCGAGAACCACAAGCTCCCCGGGTTCGATGGTCACATACTCGTTCAATGTCGGGAACTTGAAAGGCGTACCTGCAAATTTACCATCCTGATGAGCTTCAATTTCCAGCCATAAGTCGTCGATAACTTCTCCGAAAACGGGGGTGTCATCGATTACCGAGTAAGCCGTCATAGTCTCATCGATGATGCTATAAATCTTCTGTTGCACCCCTTCGACACTTCTGTCGTAGCAGAGCCCCTGACACTCCTGAAGCTTTCTGAAAACCTCCTGGCGGAACGCCGCATCAAGTACGTTGGAAACCAATAGCTTGTATTCTTCTACCGTATTTCTGCACAGGACATCGCTCATGTCGAATAATTCCTGTAGCTTTTCTACGGAAAGCCCATCCGCAAGCTTCCTTGTCGCCTCCGAAGAATTCAGATCCTCGATGATGTTGTACGGGTCAATGTGTTTGATGTCCCGCTTTACCAGATCGCAGATGGCAGTGTAGATGAGCCGATTTTCCTTATTCGTGAAATGGTTCGGCAGTAAGAATTCAGAATAATAGATCAGCTCAGGATTATGTATAAGCGATGCTATAATACCTGCTTCGCTCTCAATGCTGTTAATATCATCAGCCCTCATCATCATCGCCCCTACCTACATAGCAACATTCGTCTTGGTATTCGCAGAGGTACCTGCAGAAGAAGTAGTCAAGGCTCGGATAATACTCATTCGCCAGAACGATCTTCTCAATGGTCTTATGAGCCCACTCCATCGCTTCATCGAAGCGCTCCTTCTTGAACGGCTCTTCGATGAACACCCCCGTCTTGAAGCAGTTGAAGCACAGTGCCTTCGGGTATTTCCCATATTCTTCGAATACCGCCGCAGAGTACAGGTACAACTGTCTCAGCATCTCATCAAGCTCGACATCTTTCTGTGTTGGCTTCTTGCGTTTGCTTCTCGGTTTCAGATCACGGGACTTATTGTCGACGACGTATAACTCTCCGTCTTTTTCTCCGAGCAGGTCGATAAACCCTACAAATTGACGCTCACCGATCTTGAAGCTGACTTTCTTCTCCACCCCCAGAATGTTGAATGGCAGCGGTTCGAACGATTTGAAGTAATCGTAGCCAGCTTGAATGTATTTCTGGGCAATTCCGCCCGGTGGGCGTTCGCCACGCACCATATCCCCGAACTGAGCCAGGAACAGCGACGGAAGTTCCTCTTTGGAATAAATTCCCTTATAGAACCCCTCGAGCAGTGCATGCACGAACGACCCGTAAGAGCTGCAGAACATAGGCTTCGAGTTCACACCGAGCGGATCGTCAATATATCGCAGGAACCATTTGTATCTACAGGTGTTAAAGCAATCAACTCTCGAATAGCTCCATATCATTTTCTCAATCAGAGACCTGTACTTATTTTCTGACATGTAGCTACCCTCTTATCAGAACGGAAGATTAGAATCGTCGATTTCCAGATCCGGTTCGTTCTTCGTCTCTACGCTTGTTTCACTCTTGTTTTCGGACTTGCCGCCATTGAACTCGTCCTCTGTTTCGAAGGAGAAGATCTTGAAGTTCGTGTACAGAACCTTCTTTTCCTTGTCATATTTTGTTGACACATCAACATCTCCAAGCTTGATGCGGTCTTTGTCTGTCAGTCTTGCCGCCTTCGATGCCGCTGACGTGCCGATGAATGCTACGAATGAACTGAACTCCTGTTCGTACTCTCCGTCTCTGTTCTTGCGGCTGATCGAAAGCTGTGCCTTTGTCAGTGTCGGTGAAATCGACTCCACCTTCCATACAGATCCATATGCTCCATGTCTAAAGCCCATGATTATTTGCCCTCCTGTTTGACTTCTTCTGCTTTTTTAGGTTCCTCTGTTTCCTCTTTCGCTTTCGCTAAGAATGTCTCGTTGAATTCTTTGAGGAGTTTGCCCGCTGTATTCGAGTCTTTAATTTTCTTGTAGTTGGAACCCTTGACATACCTTCCAATGAAGTCCTTGACGATATCTCCACTGTCCGGATTGTTCTCGAGATAGCCCCTCACTGCTGTGTCGATTTCCCCAATCATAGTTTCAACAAGCGCCTTCTCTTCCTGCTCTTCAGCTTCCTTCTGCTTACTGCGGTAAGCATCGACGTCGTTGTCCGGTGTTGCAATCTGGAAGTATTCAATTAAGAAATACCTCGTGCAGTATGTAAGTGCGGAACCCATTGCCTGTGATGGATCGGACTGCGATCCTACAAGATGCCACGGCACAACGATGGACTCATCGAGATTTTCATCGTTAATCCATTTGAATAGCATCTGCGCATTGACCATCGTTTCGGTCGAGACCTCGGTGAACGGTGTACCGTCTTTAGCCTTTTTAGTTTTCTCATTCCTCACCGTCTCTACAACGAATGTCCCAGGGACGATCTCAGGAATCAGACTGACACGATACTTCTTCATTCCGGCTGTGACTTTTGCCAAGATCTCAGTGATATCTGCATACTTGTAACCGTAACCGCTTTTGGATCTGGCCACGGCGTCAGACATCTCACGGATCTTAGCGAGCTTTTGAACCAAGTTGAGCTTAACTTCTTCAATCTCTTCCATGATCTTTACTAACCTCCTATTCTCTGCTTGGTGGTGGAGAATGACAGAGTCGAACTGTCGTTTCCCTTTTCTCCATGTTCACGTTTTCATTGGTTGGTAATTAAAGTCTAGCAGTTATTTTTGGTATGTAAAGAAAAACCTGCGTTTCCGCAGGTAAGTTTAATCATTCACAAGATCGAATGCGATTTTCCATTTCCGGTAGTCGTTCCTCATGTTCAGCGACCACTTATAAACCCTATCTTTCTTAGATTTTTCACTAGAGGTTTGCCAATTTTTTGTTCTTTCTAAATCGCGTTTTGCCTGCACAACAAAGCGGGGTTCAATACCCGTCTCGGTCTCTTCCAAGTATGCCTCGTAAAAAATACCAGACATATGAACCTTCTTGTAGGACAATGGTATGACATCGGGGTTATGCTTGGCCGCTTCTGACAGCAGCATCGCGAAATTATTATAAAGTGATTTAAATGTTGGGTTGGCTTCACCTCGTAGTAGAAGATCCCCTTCGATTCTTGGGAGTTGTACTACAATTTTTCTGGGCGTCTTTTTAGCCGACATTTCTTTCATCGATAACAAATCCTTAAAATCTTGAATGGATAGATAATAAATAGGATACATGTCGTCACCGAAAACGATCATCCTGTGTTTTAGATCCACATTTTCATCTTTGATTTTTACGATATCCTCCTGAGACAAACCTGCATACATAAGCCAAGCAAAAACCCGTCTGATTTTATTCAGACCCATAAAGGTAGGAGGTGTATCGTTGAAGACGTCAACAGCATCGAGGATTTTTTTGAGATGTTGTGGATCTTTAATTAAACTTTTTGAAATATTGCCAGAGGCATCAACCTTGCTTTGACTTGTTCGAGGCATTAAAAAAAGCGATGTGTTTGGATGTAACTCATCATGGCCACTGTCATATACCCACCTAACATATCGCCTGTAGTTTGAAGCCTTAGTCTGGAGTGAGTGGGTTGAAGAACCACCCAACTCATTGACAACTTTTTGAAACTCTTCGGTGGTAAATTCACAGAGGTCTTTGTGGAACAGCTCTTCATAGGCAGACACACGTCCGAGTTCCCTTTCATATCCTTCGAGGGTTCTTCCGCTGGCATCTATCTCCTTTAAAAACTGCCTTTTAATTTCGTCATTATACATATTTCTTTACCTCATTTCTTAATATGTACAACGAAAATCAATTCGCGTCAAGCGACAAAGCCCTTTTCCTCAAATTTAACAATTGTTCCTCCGACAGTTTTGAGAGTGCTCCGGTTGCCAATAAGTACGCGGTTGATACCTCCGCCAGTTGCTGCGGTTGTAATGTTGTGATATATCTGGTAAACCTTTCTTTCGATACGCACACAGGATTTTCACATAAAACCATACTGTCGTACGCAAGACCAGAAGTTGACGCGTTAACGACAACGTGTGTTGGTTGATCCAGATGTTTGAGGGATGTGGTAAGCGGAAGAACGATAACATTTGGGCTATATCGATTGCCCTTGTTATTCGAAATAACCAAGCCAGGTCTTACACCCGATTGTTCTCTTCCAACACCATCGAACTTTAATAAGTAAATATCGCCAAGACGCGGTGATTGACTATGGTGATTAGCACACGTCTTTGGTCAGATCCTTACGGAACTGGCACCCAGATAATTTTTTCTTCATATTTTCCTCCTTGATAATCATCTTTACAGGTAATAGTAAAATGGACGGCACCATTTTCGCCGTCAACCTTTTGGATATGTATAACCCCGCTGAGCACAAGTGCTGCAACGGGGTTGGTAAATGCAATAGACCTGCTATTGCCACTAATGCGAACCTTGTTAAATTTTACTGATCCCTTTGATCGATATGCTCTGCACGGTCTATGATCGTGGACGCTTAAATCGCATATATACACGCCGTTTTTATGGTTTTGTACAAAAATATTAAGCTCTGCTAAATTCATTTATACTCCTTCAAGTTAGACGGTTATTGCACCGCCTCTTCAAGAGCATCTCTCGCATCCTCAATACTTGAAATTGCATCTTCAAGCTGTTCAACCGCATTTTCCATTTTCTCATAACGATCCGAACCTTCAAGGTTTTCCGGCATATTATTAAGGCACTCTTTCTCGTCGTCATATGAACACTCTACGATATTTAAAACCGTTTCCAAAATGGAAACGGCCCTTCTAAGTACAGTTCTTCTCCTATCGTTCATTATTCATCCTCGATATCATAAACACCATCAAACACCAGCGTTACCATTCCACCGCCACTGTTGCCGTCGCAATAGTCAACACAAAAACGCTTAGTGGCAGGTAAAACACATTCAAAAAATGGAGTGCCTGGCAGAAACTCAATATAATGATAACGAAATCTTATCGTTGTTTCATTGTTTTCGGCACAGTTTTTAATATTCAGTGATCTAATGTCGGTATTTTCATACATTTTTTTCAATATTTCGATAATTTCATTCATCAATTCTTACTCCGATCTCTAACCTTTTTTAACATATCAAAAAAGGTCAAGCTCACTTCCACGTTTCCGTCCAGATAAGTTTCCAATTCAAGACTGTCCGCGGATAGTACAGCATTTTTGAAAAGAAGATGGTTTTTTGGTTCAATATGCCTGCCTAAAATCGAAATTGTACCAATCAGCCCGCCCCTTCCGAGGCTTGATTTCACATTGCAATCGCATCCAGTAAACGCCTCTGAAACAATCTTAGTGGCATACTCAAACAACTCGTATCGTTTCTCGTCTTGTTCGTATTCACTGAGATCGATGTAACCAGAAGATTTATACAACTCGTATAATACCTTTATGAAGGCATTATCTTCTTCCTCTCTACGTCTCTCATCAATTTCTAGCAAATCAATCTTATACTCTTTACTCATGTTTTACATTCACCTCATTGCCGTAACCGTTGCCGCTATAATCCTAGCGGCTTCAACAATATCAGCCTGTGTATTATTGCTGGAGAAAGAAACCCTGATTGTGCTCATCGCATCCTCATCAGTAACCCCGATCGCCTTTAGCACCCTGCTCGGTCTGGTCGTATTGGCATGGCACGCGGAGCCGGCTGATACACAAACACCTTTGGCCGAAAGCGCCATAATTAACGTTTCTGCATCAACCCCTTTGAACGAAATGTTCACAATTTTTGGATTCGGTTCTCCATTAATTCTCATTATATCATATGCTTCGCCCCCGCAACGGGATTCCATCTCGTTATTTAAACATTCGACAAACGCATTTGTAACACCGTCGGAAACCGTCGTTGCTCCGTCGATTACATCGGCACATGCGGTACCAAATCCAACAATCCCAAGCACATTCTTTGTGCCAGGACGGAGACCGAACTCTTGTTCCTTAGCACCACTCAATATCGACGACAAACGTTCAGGCGATTTGACATACAGAGCACCAACCCCCTGCGGGCCGTGAACCTTGTGAGAAGATATTGACAAGGAATCAATCTCCGGATGCCTACTAACATCGATTGGAAACTGGCCGAACGCTTGGACATAGTCGATATGCAACCATGCATCAGATGGCTTCAGTTTAACAATTTTGGAAATGTTATTTACCGTGCCAATCTCGTTGTTGACGGCAGTAAACGCAAGCAGCGGGTTTGGAACCACGATCATATCAAGCTTGCTTGCAAGATCGTCATAGTCAATTTGCCCATACGAATTCAATTTCACAACACAGTGTAAGTCATAATCTAAAACAGACTGATAAACCGAATCATGTTCTCCCTCGGAACACATAGCGAACACTGCACTACACCCCTTTATTGCCAAATTGTTGGCCTCAGTCCCGCCAGACGTAAAAACTATCTGGTCGGGTCGCGCACCAATTGATTTGGCAACAACCTCTCTTGCCCCTTCCACCATTCTACTAGCTTCAAGCCCAATAGCATGCCGCGAATCCGGGTTGCCGTAATATCCGCCTTCCATATATGCCTTCATTGCATTGATAACCCTTGTAGACATTTGCGTTGACGCCGCATTATCAAGATAAATCACAAACTCACCCTCCTAGACTTAATTCATTCGTCTTTTCCTGTAATAATTTGAAACTCTATATCACCAGCAATAAACGCAGCTGTACTTAAACACTCACGATATTCCTTACCATGATTGCTATAAAACTCTGCTCTCAATACAATAAAGCGCGGGTAAACCTGTTCAATAATCGCCCTGTCTGGTACGTGAGCCGGAATTCCTGAGAGAGATTCATTAAATAAAAAGCCGCGTCTACAGATTAATCTGTCCCCCGGCTTAAGTCCAAGATCAATTTCGGCATCAATTGGTTTGCCCCTTCTTATATTTACTACTTTATTTTTCATCAATACCTCCTTAGCTATAGTTAGCTACAGCAGCGTGCTGTTCATTTGACTGTAACGCCTGCGGGAATGTAATAGCATATTCCTGCGGCTTATCTTTTGTAATTTCCATCTCGTCATCTTGTGCTCCGGATTCCATAATCATGCTGTCGACAAGATAATTTTCCGTAAGTGAACCAAGATTTAGTTTTTTATACGCTTCCTCGATTTCCTCGCCCGTGATACCAATATAATCAAGCGTCTGAGCCGGCGTCGAATGACCAAGCATTTTCTGAAGGAGTAAAAGCTTTCGGCTATCGTTATTGCTCATTACCATCTGGTGATAACAGAATGTCTTTCTCAATGAATGGCTCGACATTTTTATGTTAAGGTCAAGCTCATTTGCCAACCCGACAAGAATCCTGTTTATTGACTGTATAGTAAGTGGTTTCCCGAGATTCTTACCACGATTCGAAGTTGCCTTAAACATGTAATCACTCAGGCTAACACCTTCGGTGTGCTCGAGAAATAAAGTAACCGCATCGACCACAGCATTGTTCACTGTGATGTAACGGTTCTTTTTTCTCTTTCGCGTGTTCCTAGTCTTCTTCTCGAAAACCGGGAACGTATCTTTAAATGTCAGATTGTCGTTAATCAAATTTGAAAAACGCAAAACCCGAAGATCACTCGCTCGCAAACCAAAGTTAATGCCGACAATAAACAGCATGTTATCTCTGTATCGCCCATGGTCAATCAAATATTTTGAAATGCGATTGATGTCATGTAAATCCTTCACAGGTTCTGCGGCGTGATCAATTGCAAGTTCTTCATCAACGTTTTCCTTTGCCGGAGAAATCATTCCGTCAGCAAGTTTGCGCACCCTGTTCTCTTTGAGTGCACGAATATCAATTGTTCCGTTTGACATCGGCAATATCCTCCCACATGTAAGTTGGAGGGTTTAAAGCCCCGTGAAATTCAAGGTTTGAAACCCTCGCATAATAAGATGTGTTGTTTACTTTAGCAATTTCCATGCGAACGTCAAGCCCGTATTTTCTTAAATTGTCCTCGATGCATTTTACTGCCATTAGATTGTGTTCCGTCGGGCCGATTCCATCGAAGTTCAACAGCATGTTTGTATCACATTTCCCATTCCTTGCCAGATCAATTCTTGCCAACCACATATATAGATTACTATATTGCAAACCGATCTTTTCTCGGTGTGCCATACGATCCAGTTCGTCAGCCCAATCGTTACCAAAAAGTTGGTACATCTCGTGTCGATACTCGTTTATAATCTTCTTCGTTGCTACAAGCTTATGCATTTTTGTAAATGCATCAAGGTATTCAGACCGTGTGTATGCTAGCTGTTGTCGAAGGCGGTCAGCATCCGCTTCGTACTGTTGACGGCCTCTGTTATAAAGTGCGCCAGCGAATAAACGGAACAGAAACGCTAGGAGATATGCACAAAGACCAAAAACCAGAAATATAAAAGAGCAAATATATCCTAACGTCATACGACCATCTCCTTTAGTCGCCGACAGAACAGAATACAATGGCTAACAGAAAAACCGTCTGCCCGATAAATAATCCGCTCATGAAAATCAGGAACTCTTTAAGCGTTGGCATCTTCTGTATCGAATCCTACCTTATTTTTGGAGACGTAGTTCATATAATACGTTCTGATCTCCCGCTCATCACGTTCGACTTCGCGAATACCGGCCTCTGCCGCTTCCATACGGTCGATAATATGTTGCATGTCCTCGTTAAAGCAGCTAAATTCATCCTGAATTGTTTTGCTGTTCTTGTTCGAGACAGTGATGAGATTTGAAACTCTGTTTTCAATACCGGAGGCATGTCTTTCTACGTCAGTAATCCTTTTATCAATCTCCGAACGTTCCTGCCTGTCAGCGTTCATATACTTATATGTATTATACAGCCCGAAACCAGAAAGGATAAGATTAAAAACCAGTACTAAAATCACAACAGCATTCATTTTTTATTACCCCCTTTGTTCTTTACATACTCATGCCATGCGTCTACAAGCCTGAGCACATCGCAGCGTGCCCAAAAATTCTCTTCAAGATAATCCATAATCCACGAAACCGGAATCGCATCTACGGATGGCTCGTTGTAAATTAAATCCTGTGACATGATGAGCCCGTTTACCCAATCTTCCCCAGTGTGCTGGTATGCCGGTTCATTAATCATCGCATCAATCTTGCCAAGGATACTTTTTTCCTTTATCAATCTGTCCATACTACCTCCTATCGTTTAAAATGTCATAAACCCGAGATGAGCTAATACATAGTTCGCTTGCTATCTCAGTTGGCTGGTATCCACACCTATACATTTTCTTAACAGCCCGCGTTGTTTTCTTCTCATCCGATTCGACAGTTTTTCGTTTGATTCCTTTAGCCTTGATTGCCTGACGGCGACGCCGGTTCTCCTCAGTAACCTTGGCGTCGCAATCATAGCAAATCATACCGGCCGAAATTCCGTATCTGTATGTGCCGAACGGCCCCGTAATAACACGGCCGCATATCGCACATTTTCTACGGACGTCTTCATACCGGGGCTTAGTCATTAAAAGCCGCCCTGCTTAAGCATCATCTTAAACTCAGTAGCCTTCTGCTTGGCGCCAGCCTTAACGCCATCGTTGTAACTGTCATCAATGCGACGCTGGATTTCGGCGGCAAGCTGTTCAACCGTTGCCAGTTTCAAGCTTGCAGCAACCTCTGCGGCTTCAACCTTCACGGACTTACGGTCTTCGACCCATTCAAGAAGGTCAGATTCCGTGATCAGATATGTATGGCCACGAGTCTTTCCCGGGACAGTAGACGCACGAAGGGTACCCTTCAATACAGCATTACGAAGCGTCTGTTCGGAGACGCCAGCGGTCTGTGCCGCAATACTCAGTTTTAAATACTTTTCAGACATGTTTTTTAATTTTTCCTCCCTCATCTTTCCAAGTAAAAAACCCGACTTGTTTATTTGTAATCGGGCAGATCAACATCAATGTAGACATATTCCAGACTGATCGGCTTTTCTGCGCTCATGTTGACGTCTGGCGAAACCAGGTGCCCAGTATAAACCGCTTTTGCAATCGCCTCTGGCAAAGTAGATGGTTCAAGATAGAACTTTGACTTTAAAATCAGAGCCCTAGCTCGTTGCATTGCATCGTAAAGCGAGTCACCTTTCACGCTTCCCTTGAAGTCTGGTATGTAAAGTAAATAATCCGATCCATCTTTCGTTAAGATTGTTGGATAAACTGCGTGGATGATACCAATCACCTCCTACCTGCTAAAGTGTTATCTTATCGAGAAAAACCATCATACCCTCATAGCACACAACCTCGCCATCTTTGAATACGAACCGCCACCCAGCAGGCCAGCTTGCATCCTCATCAATTACATAAGCGTCCTCGCCGTCGCATACATACGGTACAAACTCATTCAATAAATGGTGAACATTGCGGAGACAAGACATCACATCGTTCGTTTCTACAAGCCCCATAATGTCATATGTGTTGCTTTCTGGATCATAACCCCATTCACTGAAGTAAGTCTCCCACGGTGCGTTGTCGAAATGCAGGTCGTCTGCAACAACCCCTTCGCGAACTTTCAGCGCGGCATCAATGCTTAATACATGAGACATAATTCATCAATCCTTTCCATTTCGAAAATACAATTTTCAAGATACTCAATCTGATAAGCGACGATTTCCAGTGGCAGGTGACTCGTTTTCAAATCACGAATCGCCTGCTTGTAGCTTTCAATCATGTCATCCATACCTCTTTCCTTTCCGTTGCCACATGGCAAACTCCGTTTCCCGTGTGCGTACCTGGCTTTTAAACGAGCATCGACGATTTAACACCCTTTTAAATCGTCGATGTGAGTTTTAAAGTCAAGTACAGGCACTGATCGAAGAACAGATACCTTCTCGTTACTATCGCTAACAGCGGTAGCTGCTGTGGTTAAAACGCCAAAGCTATATACCCATGTGTGTTAAACCCTGATCCGGCACTTAATTCCCTAAGTAGAAATTAAGTGTGATTTTAAAAATCCGATCGCCCGATTCGGAGGGCTGATCGGATGGGGCGAAGCCCCTTAAATTTCCGCAGAGCGGAAATTTAAGGCTCATCCTTTCCCCGACAATGCATTTCTATCGCTAACAGCGGTAGCCAAACCAACAATTATGTAGATGTAAGAGAGGGAGAAAACCAGCTTGTTGGAATGAATTGCATCAGGGCTATCAAATTTAGTTATATACTCGATGTGTTCAAATATGTTCTTTATTTTTGTTCACAGATTCCGCAGTCTGCGATCTATATTTTGTCAATGCTTCGATTGCCATCTTATGTGCTGTGGAAGATCGACATGTTTTGAGATCATAAACTCTTTCCGCGCCGTAGTACGGACATTTTGTACAGTGTTCCGCCGAATCCGCGTCGGGCAGATAAGACTTCATACAATAAATCGCCTCGTCGATTGTCATTTCATTCATAAAACCTCACTTTTATTATCCTCTGACAATACCTTTATGTAGACATTGCCGTCATTTCCATGCTCGTCGATTTCACGACAGGCCAGATAACCGACCTGCCCTTTAACTGTTCCCTCAATGCTGGTAACGACATCATCAAAAGATGTCTTACACATTTCCTCATATGAGAGAGGCGTTTCACACGCAATTTCGATTTTAAAATAGTTCATCATACCTCCTATTTATTAGCGGCTTTCGCCTTTGCCAGATCGACATAAATGTCGCAGTAAGTATCGTCGAAATAGTCATCGACCTTTTCAATAAACCACGGCTGTCTGGCAACGGTTTTGTATGCGTCATAGAAAATCCAATTCTTTCCGCCGATTCTTGCATGCACATACAAGATGTTGTCATTTCCAACATACTTATTAAAAGTGTCGATCTGCTTTTTGACAGCGCGGCGATGTTGTTTGATCAGGAACTTGGCACGCTTACGGTTCTTGCCATGGACACGAGCCCAATTAACATCAACTGCCATATCGTCCTTGTAAATCAGATACTTTTTCATAGCTGCTTTAGTTCTCAGACTGGACACATACCATCCATTACATGCCCATCTTGGATATGATCTGATCAAATCCTCAAGTAAAAAGCTGAAGCCCGAACCATCATCGTACTCAGCTTTCTGTTCCTGCCCCATGAGTCGATACCCACGAAGTCTTGGAATATTAAGGTGAATGTTATTTTCATGCAGATATTTACTGATGTCTTCAATCTGCGCATACGCTCCCAAATCCATATAAACCCTCCTTTATTACATGCTTCTGAATTTGTAATAATACAGTACGTTCTCCATCTGAACGCAGACTTCACCGGTAGTTTGTAGTGGCATATATTACCTCGCTTTCCTCATCCGTTTCGGTTTGCCATGCTTGAACAATGCGTGATGCCAATAACGATGGATGGTCAACACACCACCCTCACAGGTTGTATAGAATTCACAGTAGCGCCCCCTTCTGACCGGAACAGAAGGATCAATCTTCCACGCCCTACGGAATACTTCGAGATTAATCATTAGCATTTGCGTATCCGTTATAGCGGATGACGTCCCCATGTTCGTCTATCTGAGTGTAAGACGCAAACCCAACCTCACCTTTAATTATCTGTTCCGTGTAGTCAATAACTGACTCTAAAAACACATCACACATTTCATCGTATGTAAGCGGACTCTCACATACCATTTCGATTTTGAAATAATTCATATTACTTTGCCCTCCTCATTCTTTTCGGCTTGCGATGTTTATACAGCAGGTGATATGAATCGTTTGTGACCATAATCAATTCACCACAGTACCCGCTGAAGTAACAATTGTTGTGCCGCAAGAGTCGATAATCCGGGCCATCATCGCCCTGCCGTTCGTAAATCAGTTTGTAAAGTCTCAAGTTCATATGCTTCCATCCTTATATTTAAGAAGCGCGGATAAATCACCCGGCTCAATTCCATCCTCGACTAGCTCAAGTGCAAAATCAGGAAAGTACCAGTACCACTGCTCACCTTTTTCAAATTCGACTCGATATACACCGTGGAGAATTCCAATGCAGGCACTAGCGACCTCGCCGACTCTCCCTATATGATCATCATATGCCGGTATATATCCGACCCAATGCTTAATATTTGGAGTTACACGAACAATATCACCTTGTTGGAAAAAGACCATTCACAAGTTCACCCCACCAAAAAGCCCGGACAAATCGCCCGGCTCAATCTTGGTTTCGGCAAACTCAAGAACCCATTCTGGGAAATACCATAACGTTTCACCATCTTTAAAATCAATACGGCACAGATCCTTGCTAACTCCACCGCTGCTGGGGACAACTTCGCCAATCTCCCCGATATAGGCGTCAAGTTGGGGGACATACCCGCCCCATTCTCTTGAGCTCTTCATCACACGCACAAGATCACCCGCCATAAACTTGTTCATTATTTATACCCCCGTCCAAATTGCGAAACGAGATTCATAACAGACATCTCTGATGAGATTTCTTCAGCCGGTTCGTTTGCTACCAATCGCAAATATTCATCTTTATAAAACCATTTGCCATCAATTCCTTCAAAACCACCGACTATAGCGTAAATAGTATCATCTATATCATCTTCAAAGCCAACAACCTCGCCCGTGCAACCTACTGTTTTGTCCATACCGGGCACCCAGTACTCCCAATCGGAGCCATTGCGAACAACAGTTACCTTATCTCCAATCCAAAACATTGTCCTTGTCATCATAATTCACCTCCAACATTGCCGCTGAATAATTCTGTAAGATCACAGGTCGACTTAAAGCATGGCTCAAGGTTATCGTCGTAATAAGTCAATAATCGTTCGTCCCAGAACCACGGAGTCTCCCTGAGATGATACCCAAACGAACCGTTGGACGCCTGATCTCTATACTCTATTGTGTAAGTATTGCCGTCTCCGACATATTGGTTCATGTCACGATTCCAACCACCGGCGCATCTTTCCAGATCCTCTCCGCTGCCAACAATCTGTACCTTATCTCCACTGCGAAAAATCATTTGCCATCTCTCCTCACACTACGTTCCTGAGTCCATTGGAATAGATCGTTGATAGAAAATTCCGGTTCGACGCAATCATCAACAAGCTCAAGACATCTTTCATCCCATTTGTAAGGGAACGGTGTCAGATACCAAGACGCGTCATGAAAGCAGCTCTCATCCTCAAAGAGATACCCCGGCCTCCCATCTGACAAGAGTCCCTTGGCAATTACGTAGACAGCACCATCGTTGACAAACTTACCCATTTTAGGGTCATTCCAACCGAATGCGCAGTCATACAAATCCTTGCCCGATCTCGAGATCAAAACCTTGTCGCCCGGTTGAAACTTAAAAGCCCCAGCAGGCTCAAGTAATCTTTCATCCCAAACACAGTCAATTTCATCAAAGTAGTATCCAACCCGTCCGTCTTCGTTTCCGTAATCAATATCTGAATCAGCATAATCAATATCGTAATCAGCAATTGTGTAAATGTTCCCGTCATTCACATATACAGACATACCATCATCCCAACCGCCAAAACAATCTTCGAATTTGTCTCCACTGCGGGTAATACGAACCCTGTCTCCAATCTTAAATTTTGCCATGATCTCTCCTTTCATCTATGCAATTCAAACTCTCATATAGTTTTACGCCTGAGCCCGCGGCCGGCGCCTCCATCGGGAAACTCACGTTCTGGTTTTTGCATCAAAAATCCCTGTATCGATATTCTTATTGGAATAAAAATATTCCAATTATGAATAATTGCGCCACAAAGTCTTATGTTTTTGGGATTTTGTTTTTCATAAAACCTTGACCTCATTGCAGCTGTATGTTATGCATACACGCAGCAATTAACTCGTGGTTTTCGCTTCCGGCGACCTGCAGCGTGCCTCCTGCTCCCGGGTACTTTCATACCCCAGCAAGTTGTTACTTTCGCTAACAGCAAAAGCTCATCTGAAAAGATGAAATTGCAGTTTGAATTATTGATTAGTTACTTTTATTCATCATCAAAAACAAAGGATACCGTATTGTAAAGTGGTAAGACCCAGATGTGTTCATCATCATACCCTTCGGTATCGATATAGAATTCCGTAAACATATAGCGGTCATCATTGTAATGATCATCACCGAGAGCGTCTCTCGTAAGCGCAATGGAGTTCGGGAACGCGTATGTGTCTAACCCATACACATAATAGTGAGCGATATGCGGATTGTGTGCGTCAATTTCGCCCCTGCTATATATAAAGTCAAATGCGAATTTACGACCATCCTTAAATGTAATCTCGTATCCACCCGGCGATGTCTTCAACCCGCCAGGTTTTAACGGTTTGTCATGCCATATGTCAAATTTCATACCATACAGTCTTGCACTTTTTTCCACCTGATTACCTCCTAATCAAAGAACCCATCGTCTTCAAGTTTGTGCGCAAGCTTATCGATAAGCCGCCACACATCACCCAGGCCGACGGGGTTCCATTTACCCTCTTCTTTCTTCCAAAATTCGAGCGTGCTGCGTGGATCTAGCATTTCGAGGTAATGCAATACACCCCGCCATCCTTCATGAGGAAGTTTGATGGCGACCTCGGAGTCGATTTCAAAGTCGCGATCAATATAATTGTAGATATTGTTCTCTCTTAAGAAGTTATCGAACCCGTAGTCATTGCAGAATTCGGCAATGTCATAGATATCCTTTACATCAGCATAAAACTCACCTTTATTCATAAACGTCCCCTCTGCTTGTAAAACCCGAAGGAATCAATAGAACCATTGCAGACGAAGTTTACATCGCCATCCGCAGTATCAAATCTCAAATGGGTTTCCGATACGGCGATATAAACTATGTTAGTGAACCGTATAGCCCTGTCCTCACTCTTAAATTTAAGGTCAAGGCCGTATGGGCCGCCTTTAAATTCCTGAACCATATTCACCCCCTAGCACTGGCTTGCCGCCTTAATATCTGCACGAAGGCAAGCCTCAACATTGACATTGAACTTATCACTGAGCTTCTTAATAATCCCGTTGATAGTTTCTTTTTCAACCATCCGACAATAGGAAATATTTCCCTGCAAGACCTGAAGATCGCCGAGTTCCCAAGCAATTCCATGCTCTCTGTCTTTCACATATGACGTAATTGCAGCTTTCAGTTCACGTTTCCGTTTGCTACCGACCGTGATCTGATTGTCTTTATTGAGCATTACGCCGAGATTCCAATTCTGCCCGGCGCTTGAACCATACCTTGTCTTCTCTGCATTCAACCGATACGGGGCTTCAAATTCTGCAAGAACCTTATTGATCTCAGATTCCACTTCCCTGTAATCGAAACCATACTCAGAAGACACGAGGAAATCATCAGCATATCTCGTATAAACCAAACGCTGTTTCTTAAACTGATGGAGACGCTTGTTCAGTTCGTGATCGATCGGCATCATAACGATGTTCGTCAGTAACGGACTCAACTGTGTTCCCTGCGGCAGACCGCCGTCCAAAAACCCGAGCTCTATAGCTTTCATTAATGCCGGTCTTCCGGCGGTGTCTTCCATAATCATGTTGAATGGGTAGATGATACTTAACTGTTTAACGACAAACTCAAAAGTCGTATTGCCAAAGAAGTTTGACAAATCATACTTGCCAAACCAGCGACTTTTATTTGCCTGATGTCTTTTCACAGAGTCAATATGCGACCTGCGCTTTATGTAAGCAAACGCTGTAGTGTGATACAGCGGAATATCGTAGCACTGTAAGATCCCCTTTAACTCTATCAGCGCATTGGAAAGCTGCTCATTCGGTGCATCGATTTTGCGATACCCGTGAGATCTTTTGGGGATGTAGAATGTTCTATAAAGCCTGTGACGATCGCCATCAAACAGTTCTGCATATTTTCTATTGAACGACTGTAACAATCCGATCATCGTGTTGATGTCAACGCCAACCCTTTCGGACATTCTACGGGATATTTTATCCTTGTCGATACGATAAGTGATGGTGTTTGTTCCGTTGCGATTTGTGTAGTGGAAATTTACTTTACCCGAGAACAACTCCTCAAGTGTCATTCTGTGAACGACATATTTAGGAGCCGGTGTTGCTACATAAATCATGATCTTCTCCTTTCCATTCATTAACCCAATCTCATTCATTTTCCTGCTGCGACTCGCCGAGTCGTCTGGCTTGATCCGCCGGAATTTCGCGGTTGCGAAGCTGGTCGAAATGCCTACCAAGGAATATCTGATATATAATTCTCTGATTTTTTATCTTGTTCGAGGGTGTTTGGTCGGCGTGCCGTCTTTTTCAGGAAGTTCAGCCCGTGCAGGCGCATGTTCCGGACATCCTCCAGGGCACATACCCGTCCTCCATCTTCGATCAAGTTGTTACTTTCGCTGACAGCAAAAGCCCTATATGAAATATAGAAATTGCATTGGGTTTTAAAAGGCTGGTAAACCAACCTTAAACATTACTTATTCTGCTTTTCGGCAAGCGGAACACACTTCTGTAAAGCCATGATGACATCTTTCAGCTCATCTGAACCGACAATCCAGATATGCTGATCGGGGCCGCATTCATCATTCGCGTCGCAGATGGCTACATCTCCATCCGCATACTGCAATACTGTCAGTGTTCTGCCAACACTTTTAGTTTTCAGAAATTCTGTTGCGTCAAGTCTAAAATCCATCATTACCTCCTATTTGACTCAATCAAAATGCATCCAGTGTGAAGTGAAAGCCATCTACAATGGCGAACTTTTTGATTTCACCATTCTTCACGAAGTTGATAAAGTTGTTCACGCCGAGGGCGCAAACAAGCCTGACTGTTGTGGCAACACCAAGCGTTACACCACAGGCAGAAACCGGTGTGTCCACATCCGCCTCGTCGGCGGTAAAATCCATGGAGTTCAACAGGTTCTGTTTCATTGCGACATCGCTCCAGTCTGCGGCATAATGCTGTGCAACTTCGAGCTCTGTTCTGAAATCAAACACCGCTTTTACCATCGGTGAGTTGAAGTGCTTCTTGACGAAATCCCTGCGGACATCGATTGAATCTGGGCACAGGAATACATAACCCGTAAGAAGTTTCCCTGTCCATCCTTCGGGCTTCGTCTGTACCTTCTCACATTCCGGGTTAATCTCACACAGGATTTCCTTCAAGGCATCAACCTTCGGCATACCCACATGACGCTGGAAGAACATCTGGTTAACAATGTTCTTCGGTTCAACCTTGTCGAAATCGTAGAGAACCATATCGGTGACCCCACATCTTGCGAGATTCTCAGCCAGCACTGAGCCGACTGAGCCGCAACCGATGATATGTACTTTGCCTTTGATACTTGCCGGATCGAAATACTCTCTTGACTTTGATAAATCCATCTCCATGATCGTTCCTCCTTTATTTATGATCTTTGTTTTCTTTAAGGCGTTGCATCTCTTCAATAAACCTGTCGTAGAGATAGTCAAACTTCGCATTGCTGAATGGCGTAGAAGAGATACTTTCGAGCAACCCAAAAGCCATTTGAGCAAGACTCACGGCGCTCTTCGCTGGTCTCTCAGACCAATGCTCTATCATTTGGCTATACCCTTACCGCAAAACCGCAGAGAGATCCCCTGCGGTTAAGCGATTGCTTTCTTCGATGATTTTTCTGAATTCCTCATCAGCCTTCACGCTTGCATCATGTGCCGCACGGAGCTTTGCAAGGTTCATCGCAACCACCGTGTCGTATTGCGGAACACCCTGCATTGAACTCAAGATTCCGCTGAAGTCGCCCGGCTCCAGATGGTCTTCCTCTGTGAAAGGATCTTCAATGTCGAGCAGGGGGCACTGTTCTTCGCCGTCATTATCCTCGTCCTCTGATCCATCTTCGAAGAAACCGTCATTATCGAGATACTCAAGCAGTTCGTTCTTCATATATTCGAATTCCGAATCATCAATGCCGACCCAGTCTCCGTAGTCGTCACGGCGCCAGTATTCATAGGTGCCCTGATCAGCAAGAGAGTTCAGAGTATCCTTGATATCGTACCAAGAATCGTACGAAACCGTTTCAGAGAGCCAGTCATTGATATACTCATCGCGTGCTTCGTCACTGTAGATGCATTCAGCGTGGCCATCATAGTTGTTGTCGAAACAGAAGTTCAAAAAATCACTTACATCTTCGATGTTGTCGATAAATTCCTGTCGATACATAAAATTCTCCTTTCGTTATTTATTTAGTCTTCCCATTCGGGATAATTTGCTGCATAAGATTTTCCTGTGCCGACACCGTAGTACCCATATCCACCGTAAGGTTCATAGGTCGGATACCCACGATGATCCACATATGTAACGCCGCCATAATTTGGCTGTTTGGCGGCGACCGGCTTCGGCTTGCTTACCTTGACCATATCCTCTGCATCCGAGATAAATTCCATAAGCCCATCCGGTCTCCACTTAATATCGACATCCTTGGATTCGTAGAGGACATTGTCCTCAAGATCGTAGATGTTCATCCAACAATCCCCCTTACGATTCCATATTGAGAAGATGTAGAACTGATTCGGCATGCCCTTCTGCAGATCACCGAGCCAGTCCTCATACATGGTCTTATCAACACTGGATGGTGAGGCCGTCATGTCAACATGTGAATGCCCGTGGAATCTGATGTTGTTGAATTCCTCATCAGGTCTCTGATAGAGCCACATATCAAATTCCTCTTTGTTTGTGTTTACCGTAGACCCAGTGACTTCCTGGGGATAAACCATGATCCCATAAACCTCATAGCGACTCGCATATTCCTCATTGGGCTCGACCTTGCGAGCGAGGCAGTGCCAGCCGACCTCTTTGTCGGTGCACGCAATAAGCGTTTTCATCTTTGCGAACGTGTCGCCATCGAAAACGACCTCTGCCTTCTTATCGATTTTGCCGAGGTCTTTCTCAAATTTAAATTTCCCGTCAGCCGCCTTGATACTTGCCAGCTTCTTTTCAAACTCTTCGCGAAGCTCTTTAATTTCGGCCTCGCCGACCATGATCCTTTTAGCCATTCGTTTTCCTCTCTTTCTTCTATTCTTCCTCGTCAAGATATTTCAGCGCTCCTTCGATTGTTACCTCGGAACCATCCGGCAGAACAATACACTTCCTTGTATTGTAATTCGAAGCCAGATCAGACACCAATTCTCTGGTGACTGTTGAATCGAAGAAGTTCATAGTAGCGTTAGATGCCACACACTGATCTACAACACCCATCCAGTTACCATCTGTGATATACTGCATCATCGTTTTCGCATAATCTCCGATGCACCCATGGTGGTAGATATGAGGATTTGGGAAGTAATCCTCAAACCCTGTTGGATCTGACACGCCACTCAGTGCATGAACCTCGACATCTCTGACGGAAATTCTGTACGGCGCACACACTTTCAAGCGGAGACTCTCATCAATGAAAATCGCCTTTAACAGCTTCGCAATTTTGCCTTCGAGTTTTGTGCCCGCAGAAGCTGAATAAATGTACGATCTGCGATTATCGATCAGCTCCTGCAATTGATCCGAATCATAATATTCGAATAACCCATGACACAGGATTTCCATGGTACCCGTGCCGAATTCACGCACGTCAACCGAATCATTGTTTCTGATATATTCGGCGAATTCACCCGTCTGAGTGTTTTCCACGGCGAGTTCCAAGCCAGCAATGTATACAAGCTTTTCATTTACAGATCGTGTATACCTTCCGATTTCATCCATATACTCCTGAATTCGACGTCTGATATCTGAAACCTCAGACTGTGCACGATCAATCTGATTACGCTGTGCGGAGACAAGGAAATCCTTGAGCCTCGAATCGACGTATGTTTCTTCAAACCCGAGCTGATCGGCAAATTCCTTCAGTAAAGACAGGTATCCATCCTTGTCTACTGAGTTCAGCTTTTCGAGCAGATTCAAAGACTCTCTATCAAGAGAGATAGACCCATCTGAACCCGCCCAATACCAGGGCATCAGCATCGGGATAACCGCCTGCAACCAATGAAACTTCTGATTATTTAATCTCGATGTAATAACCATCGAGATTCTTTTTTCAGCATCTGTGAAAGCATACACTCCGAACTTTACACCGAAGAAGTATGTGATACTCGGCTGGTACTCCAGTTTAATCGGAATCTCTTCACCAGTCCGTGATGTTACCGTTCCGCAATCAAAAACCGTACCGGCTGGGAGAAGATTACCATCTGATTTATCAAGGCCAAGGAAATTTTCGAGACCCTGTTTCAATACATCTGGCGCAGATCCCGTTTCGATAAACTCGAGACAACTGTCTACGCTGTTGTCTCTGCATCGCGCATACAGTCTTCTTATGCGATAAGGGATATTTGATTCCTCCACAGGAGAACCGGTCTGCACTCCGAGAACCCTAACCTGTTCCCCGGAAACCTTTTTGTACAGCAGAAACCTCAGAGTCGCCAAAAGCGATTCATCAGATGTTGATCTTTCATCCGACAATTCAATACCAAGCGGATGTTCGGTGTTGAAAAACCAGCCTGCGGCCGGTGTAGTCAACGCTGTGTAGTTAATCCTGTCATTCCACATTGTTTTCTCCTTTCATGTGATCGTTCATAATTAATTGGGGAGGAGGGGATTCGAACCCCTCGAGTGCCAAAAGAAAGGAAAACGATCATGAATTTTAATTATTTACTCCCCATGAGAAAGGGGCCGAAGCCCCTACGGTTGGCGGGTGCCCTACTTTCAGACACCGGGATCATTCCCATTGTTTTACACCGCGGGAGCGCCACGGAAGCGGGCCAACCACGTCCGCCTAGTTTGAGGATTTAATGGCCTGTCAAGCAGGCGTTATCCTCAGCCGATTCGGGTAATACCCTATCGACCACACCTTTTATAACAAGGGGTGCCGAAGCACCCCTGTGTTACCTACCCGTTAGGCATTCTGTGAGTTCTTGACAGAAGCGAGATATGCACGTCCGGTGATACCAAGTTCACCGAATGTGTGATCCAGATCACCACGGGAACGCTTGACGGATGTTCCATTCAGTGTGAACATCTCTGTCTGGTCGAACACGACGCCCTCTTCAGCCGCCATTTCGATTGCCTTTGCCAGTGTTGTGTCCTCGGTGACCATCAGTGTTCTTCTATCAGTTGTATTTCCTACGATTGCCTGTAACATGTTGTACTCCTCTTACCCCTTAGGGGCGACTTTTCAAAAACCTGTTTTATGTATGCGACGATGATGAAACCCTATTCACTTTTCACGTAAAGCCAACTACTATTCAATTTTTAATATTCACTTTTCATGTAAGGCCAAAAAACTATTCACTTTTCAAAAGGGGCGCCGAAGCGCCCCACCCGGGATGGAACTCTTAGAGAACTTCGATCTTCTCCATCGCCTTTTCGACCTTCAGATCGATGGCTGTGAGGGAAGCCGGAATTGCATCTTCGATTTCCGCGAGCTTGGTGAGAGTGCCAGCGAAAGCCTCGGCGAGCTGCTTCTTAACCTCGTCGGCTGTGGTATCAGCACCGAAGCACATCTTGATTGTGGCAATCGCGTTGCCGTTCAGATCAGGCTTCGGAGAGAATTCCACGCCGTATGCGGAGATGTTACCCTCGCCGCTTCCGATAGCGACCGCGAAGACAGGATCACCCTCTTCGTCTTTGAGACAGAGGATTTCCGGGTCGAAGGACTGAACCTTCTTGATGTCGTCGAGCTTAGCGCTCACGAGTGTGGCCTGATGGCCGGAGATAACGAATTTTGCCATGTTTATTTTCCTCCTGTGGCTCTTCTGAACTTCAATAAGCCCAGATCAAAAGCCCCGAACACCTTAGTGGCACAACTGTGTACCATGTTCGGAGCTTCTCATACGGGTTTATTAGATGGCGACTGGAAACCCCCACTTGAGGAGTATATCCTCTGCTGAAAGCCGCAGATCTTCACGCATATCCTCATAGAAAGGATCAAGAACTGATGCACCCGGGGAAATCTGTGCGATGAATTCATCGATAACGTCTCCATTTAAACCCGAGACACCGCTCGGTTCATAAGCAAGCTCGTCTTCGTCATCGAAGTCATCAAAATCATGTGGAATATCATCATCCACCGGCTCTGTCATATAGAAATCATATAAATATGTCAGCTCGTCTTCGAAACGCTGCTTTGACAAAACCGTTTCATCATATTCCGGTTCGCTATCGTCTCTTTTATCAAAGACCATAAGATGTGCGCCAGCACTTGAGGCGTCCAGCGTGATCCGATAGCGATCACTTTCTGCAATCGTGCGTCCTTGCTTCTGAAGCTCTGCAAATTTATTGCAGAACCCAGCCCATGCTTTATCGATGGGCAATTTGATTGTCGGCTCCATCTTCTAAAACCTCTCCTTGAAAACTTTTGTAAATTTGAACACCGGAGTAATCCCTGCGCTCTTGATTACTACCTCACCCTGCGGAGAAACAAGTCTCCGTTTCTTTAAATGTTTGCAACTGAAAATCCCGAAATTATTGAGCACAATCCGGCCCCCATTCGAGACTTCCTCAGTGATAATATCGAGGGTTTCTTCAAAAACTCTCGATAGCAAGACCTGTGTCAAACCCGTTCTACGGGACAGCTCCTGCATGAATTCTTTTTTTGTCATACATCTCACCACCTCTCTGATGGGCAAGCGAGAAGTTCACATTTCCTACCATGCTTTACGCGGTTAGCAAACTTCTGTGCTTCCCTGATTGTGTAAAAATCTCTTTCAAGAACCGTGCCGGTTTTCTTAATCAGATATTTAACTACGAACGGGGCCCGGCTCATTCCCGTGGCATATCTAGCTCTGCCGTTCATTTTCAATCTCCCATTCAACTACTGACAGGAGACACACAGGAACCCAGAAAAGCTCCCAAAGGAACCAGCGGAATAAACCCGTGTAGTCAACAGGGGTGGCAAGCACCATTAAAAAAGCGATGACTGCAATCACCGCACACAATTTCTTTTTCATTTGTCATTCTCCTTAGATGCTCACCCACGGCTGTGCTTCCAGAATTTCCTCAAGCGTATGCACGCTCAGATAAAAAGCCGGAATAACCTTGACGAGTGGATCTTTCTGATCGTCGGAATGGTACCAGACGTACCACGCCATGCCGTCGTCACTCAACGACATCGTCATGTGAGGTGCAAGATCAACTTCCCTTCTCTCAGATTTATAAACCTCACGCATTTTCTTATAGCTGTTCTCAATTGAGAACACCTTTTTAGCAATGCATTGATGATTATTTTTCATCATCACCCTCCTGCATCAGTGGCGCAGGTGTGTACCCTGCCGCCTTCTGCGATATTCCCGTTATTCTTCGGGGAACAGCTCTCCTGTGTAAAACGGCTGTCCTACCTCATAAACCCTGATGACTTTCTGACCGACAGTCAACAGCCAATCTTCGGCGGTGTCGGGATCAACATCATCAGCGATGCATTCTGTTCTTCCGGTATCGAAGTTAAAACCGAAAACCGTGTAATACGTGTAATCGGTTTCCTCAACGTAGGTCGGATAAACCCCGTTGATTTCAAAGTGCTCAGTGATACACTGAGGTTCTGTGACCGGCACATTGATGTCGGGATTAAAAGACCCGTTTGATGCCGGCACGCATGCACTCATAAGGGCGAGTGCCGCCGCTATAAACTTTTCATTCATGATGTAAACCCCTCATATCAAAACCCCTTCAGCAAGGCATACATTCCTAGAAATCCTGAATGCCGTAATGTGGCACACGTAACCAGGTTTGATTCCGAAATCATCGAAGGAATGCTCAAGATCTTTGGAACCAAGAGGAATACCGTTCAGCCCGAATGGCCCGCACTCTGAAAAATCGACTTCGGATTCCGTTATTACATCTTTCAATGTACGCTCGGGAACCACGTCCAAAGACCGGCGTTCAAATGAATTACCAACAACCACGCGAATGTGACCATCAGCGATAGGCTCTCGAATGACAGGAGGGGCGGTTTCATTATCCTTAGATTCATCGAATTCCTCGTCTTCATCATCCCCGCACTGATACGCGGCCGCCTCAGATTCCCAAGCCTTTCTCATCTTATCGATGCTCCCGTATCTTTTTGGAGCTTCATAACGGAGATATGCATCAGACCCCGCCTCATAGCGTTCGTTATTAATCTGTTCTACAAAATCCTCAAGCTCTGACTCTTCGGCTAAAACCAGCCCTTCAAAGCTCTCGCCCTCATAAT
>AUXO016529820.1_pt1 | contig 28223 bp, 41 predicted proteins | sample 768731 | NCBI WGS metagenome assembly AUXO01 (sample SAMN02715735, study PRJNA202380) | gut metagenome | biome: sheep rumen | host: Ovis aries | place: New Zealand: Palmerston North
TTAAAAGGAAAGATAAGGGAATTTCACAACTGCCTTCTTCCCTTGCCACACTATAAATAATTACCTCCTTCCTTTAATTATTATATTGAATAAATCTGTGTGGACTTTATTTATTTTATCTTATTCCAAAATTCTTCTTTGTTCTTAGCAACTTTCTTCGTTTTACCTGTTTCGTGATCAAAGAATACGACAGCTCCTGATTTATTATCTATAGCAAAATAATTTCCACCAGCATCATTCATGATTGGGTCTAGATTATTAACCCCATACTCTCTTTTTAAGGATTCTTTAGCTGTTTTTATTGAATACAGACTTTTTGGATTTTTTGAAAGAACCCTAGCTGTTCTAATTCCATTAACATCTTTTTGCCAAGGCTGCTCCCCAAAATATTCTGTTAGATCATCCAGAGATTCTGGGGCTTTGTGTTTCGCACTAAACAATCTTTGTCTTAATAGTATCATATCCCTTTATTGCATCCAGGGAATATTCTAATCTTTCTGCCCCCCCCCCAGATGCTAATTATTTCTAAAGGAAGGCAGAAATTTTTTTTATCCTATTATATCACTAAGTCTATCTACTATTTCAGTTCTAGATAGACCAGTCTTTTTAGATGTTTTCTCTACAGCCTTATTAATCGCCGTAGTCATTTTCTTAGCGCCTTTTGTCATCTTTGAAGAATCATTAACTAGGCCTACATACTTCTTGGCTTTCTTAGGGTCGGTTATATTCTCAATGGCCCTTTTAACATATTTTTTCTGAAGTCGTATCTTAGTAAAGTTTCTTTGTCGTAGTAATATCATAATTTATAAACTTTTCTTATTTTCATATCCACTGCAATCCAACCACCATGACCAGATCCAAAGACATAAAGAGGATGAATAAAGCCTTGTGGTTTTTGAATTGCCAGGATTTGTGTTTGTGGAATAATGAGATTAGAATTTCTTAGAATCTCGACAGCTTCATGAAGTGTCATTTCAAGTTCTTCTAATTCTATATCTCCCTGTCCACCTGAGGTTCTTCCTTTTAGGGTTTGTATTGTATCGGGGAAATTGGCTATACAAGAATCATAGAGTTCATAAATTTCTGTATAATCTATAACTCTAATCGTATCACCCTTCTCTCTGATATCTCCGGAAAGAATACATGTTACGGCCTTTAGTCTAGCCTCCGGAAACTCTTTTATAACCTCCTCATAATTCTTTCCTAATGTTTCTATGTAATCTTGTTCTCTGTTTTTATTACTTGTATCTCTGCATCCCCATAATAGAAGAAAACAGAGAAATATATAACTAAATCTCTGTTTCATTTTTCTGAATATTCTCCTTGTCCATAGATATTGTGACCTTTAAGGGACTGAATTACGATAGGACAAATTAGTTTTCTATTTTCTTTATCAAGCTCATATGGATAAACAAGATAATCTAGCCTATCAAAAGTATTAATAGACTTAGTTAGGCGGTGATATTTATTTGGATTAGAATAGTCTTCTAAATAGTGTGTATCTCCACCATTAGGTCCATCTTGATATATAAACCCATCCCTAAGGTCTTTTCTCAATTTTCTAATATATTGCCTATCAATAGAACCTAATTCTTGGATATCTTTATTATACTGTCTATCTACCTGTGTTACTTGATATTCGATACTATCCCATAATCCATCCCACTCTTCTGGTATTGAGAATGGATCTGGTAATGGGTCTCTTCTACTGTAACTCTTCCTCTTCAATATCATATCCCATCTCCTCTAGTTCAGATTTAGAAAAAGTTTTCTGCATTTCTCTTTTACTAACTCTGATAAGGCCTCTTCTGATAGCATCTTTTTTAGATACTGAATTTCCTACTTCCCATTTATTTACAGTTACAGTAGTTCCCTTATCATCAACCTCATAAGTTTTCTTTCTATATACCACTTTTCCCATACTATATAATATTATTTACATATATAAGGAAATCTTCCTATAACTTCTTAGTTTTTCCTTTCTTATCCCATTCCGGAAGTATCTCTTTCCAGGAATATCTAGGAAGTGGTGAAGGTAGGACAGAAGAGTTTTTCTGATTTCTTCTTCCATATCTAAATTTTCTTACCTCTATGACATCACCAATTTTTATATCTGCTACCTTTTCCATCATCAAAGCAAGAAGACACCAATATTCATGTCCATCTAGGGTATCACGATAAGGACAATCTTGAGGCTCTGATTCATACCTATTCTCATCCTTAATATATCTCGGTCGATACACACCCAGCGTTTTTCCAGTCAACTTCCTTTCGCCGATTCCATAGACAGCGATAGCATCATCTAGGGAATCATATAATAGAATTCTCGGCGTCTTAGAATTGACTGAGCCACGCTGGACAAGGAAATTTTGTGGAACAACTGGATCTATTATTTGGTTGTCAAGGTTTAGATTTTCTGATAGCCAATAAAGAGGTTTACTTCTTCTTAGCCTTAGAACTATCATAGCCGGATACCTGTTTTCTTATTTTTTCAGTTTTCTTCTTATCTTTATAGTGTTTATATGCCTTGACACCACCATAAGTTAGTCCGGACGCAGCAAGAATAGAACCACCAATTATGAGGCCTTTTTTATTTTTCTTAAAAAATCCTTCTGTAGTTTTCTTAGTAGCATCTTTAAGATCTTTCGTTTTTTCTTTAAAGGAGTCGACAAAGGCTTTATTATTACTGCTATTTGTTGCTGGTTTTCTACTGTATGGAACGGAACCACTAGCTTTAAACTTTTCCCCCTCGAGTGCCTTAGATAAATCTTCTAGTTCCTTATCATGATTCTTTCTGATTTTATCTACGGCTTTATTATATTTCTTTTTTCCCGCATCAGTACTAAGATCATAGACGGCTTCTGCATCTTTGATAATTTTTTCTGTCTTATTATTTAACTCTTTCAGCGAGTCTATATATTTTTTAGCTAAAGAATCTCGTTTTTCTTTAAGTATGGCCTTTCCTTCTTCTGTCAGACCCTCATAATCTTTTCTACTATATAATCTTTGTAGTATCATTTTCCTATAGACTCACAATGAGCCCTCCATGCGTTTTTATATGTTTTCCACTCTTTATGACGTAGGAAGAGTGGTGTCCTATATTTCTTTATACTCTCCTTAGTAGACTGATAACCTAAGTTTCCTTGATTTCCATATGCTTCTTTTTCTACTGAAATTAAATAATAGGAGCCAGAAAATCCAGTCCATGTAAAAAAGAGATTTACCAGATATTCTCCCAGATACCTAAGATAAAATGGAAACCAAGTTTTTCCCATCCATCTAGCCTGCTGAAGATGTATTTCTTCATGTTTCTTTGTCCAGGCTGATACTTTTCCGGGGTCATTTCTAGTTATAAGTTTTCCTGCCCATGACATAGCACTATACCCCTTGAATGGAAAATACTTCATCTGGACAATTTCAAGACCTTTATATTCTTTTGGCATTCTAGTAAATAAAGTCTTCACTAGATACCATAGCTCTTTAAACCATGTAAACATAATGTTCTCTATAAACTAATCAAAATCGTCTTCATCACCATTCCGAAAAACGGTATTATCATCGGCATTAGCAGGAGAGTCTACTTCTTTTCCGTTTCCAAATCCTCCAGACATATCCCAATCAGACTTTACCGCTGGCCGGAGAGAAGAGGTTGCATAAGGGTCTAGTCCATTTTTCTGTAGACCCTGAAGCATCTTTGTACTATCTCTTTTTGCTTCCTCTAAGTTTCTTCTCATATCCTTCCCACTGCTTCCTTGTCCTAATGGTTGGGAATATAGTTTTCGTAAAATTATCATTGACAAATATTATTAATTTCAGCCGTCCCTAGTTCGTCAGCATCTGTTTTTATATAGCTATTATTTACCTTAACTCCACTCTCCGAAGAATCAATAGTATTAATTGGGATTGTGGTTAGTCCTTCTGGTACATTATCGAGCGTAGTCTTCTCAAACTCTGTTGCCATATAATCATGATAAGAAGATGTATCTCCTGCGCATAGATTAGTTATAGCGACAGTAGTATATCCATTGACAGTTATAATATAAAGAACTCTCGGATCTGAGATATCATACTTAAGTGATACTCTAGTCCCCAAGTCAGTCCCTATCATAACACCCTTGACATTTTGAGCATCAAATGTATCTTCTGCTTTGTTATAGTAGAAATAATATCGTAAGAATATCCTTCCACTGGGGTAATTTTGCCAAGAATATCCTAAAACTATCTCACAGGTTACCATAAACCAAGCATTAGTGGTCTTTACTACTGGAGCTGGAAATGTTATCTTAGCGACGGGATTACCACCATTAAGATATATACTTCCGACAAGTGGATAATAATTGGCATGCTCTTTTCTTAAGACTGCATCAGAAGTACTAGCATATTCTGTAGAATCTATACTACCATCTGCCTTAAGAAATTGACTTGAAGTACCACTATAAACAATAAACTTCTTTGCTGTTATCTCACCACTTGGAGACAGTCTTACGTTATCGGTACTATCATAGCCACCGGTACCTAAGTAAAAATATATTAATGTATTTACACTCCCATAAGATGAGATAGCAAACTTTTTAGTGCTTCCGGTAGAGTCATACAATATTATGTTATCTCTTGCCCAGCCTCCAGATGTCGCTCCTGCTAATGTTCTTATAGTAACTCCGGCATATCCCTGGGAATTATAGAGATTTAAATACCCACCTCCTGACGACGTAGTATTTATAGATAAAGAACCACTAAGAGTTCCGCCAGTGAGAGGTAGAAAATTCCCTTTTATCTTAGCCCATACTTTCTCTAGGCCTCCGTAGGATAAATACTTTGCCATAACCTCTTAGAATTCTGGAGCCTTAGGACCGGAATCTATATCTTGCCAGTCACTTTCATTACTATCCTCGGCGGAAAATCTATCGGCGGTCTCACTATCATTATCATCATAACTTCTAGTTCTAGGATATGAAGAATAACCACCACCATATCCTCCGCCGTAATGTCCACCGCCGGAATATCCACCTTGAAATCCCTGGTCTGTATCTCTGTGTGAAGCAAAATCACGACCGGAATCTCTTTCATATTTCTGGTCCTTTGTTCCTATTCTATATCCTATAAAACACAAGACTAGGAGAACAAGAACCGTTATCAATATTACAATAAGTTCTATCATTTATACGCAAATATTATTAATTTCTGTTGTTCCCAATTCCGAACCCAATAAATTTTCTTCAGGAACCACATTAACAAGAAAAGTTATGCTGGACTCGTCTGGCATTGCAGAATCAGTTATGGATTGTACATGATTTATAACAGAATAGCCAGTCTTTTGTGTATACCACAATACATAAAAAGTCTGAAAACTACCAAGTCTTTGAAACCAAAGACATACTTTTCCATTATATCTAAATATTTTTATCTCTTGTATAGAATTATTTCCTAGATTTACTGCTGATGGAGAGCCTATAATTCCGCCTGTAGGTGTATAATCATAAAAATTAAGAAGAGTTTTAAATGGAAGTTTATTTCCTCCTGAATAAGAATTTCCAGATATTTCTACATAGCACATATTTGCGGTACCTCCTTCGATGTCTGATGTAATAAGCCAACCACTTGGACTATTAAGATAATTTGATTTTGGAATATATTGTTCATGAGGCATACCTAATGAGACCTCTTGCCAATCTGCTGCACCTGAACCACGAACATAAAATTTTTTCTTATCCGTATTCCATCCTAGTCCCATATGATAACCATAGCCACCAATATTTAAACCAACAGCATAATTATTTCCACCAGCTACAGCTCCTCCATCTATAGGAGCCTGACCATAAGCAGACATAACCGACAGACCGGGACCCTGAGGAATAGCCCATTTTCTATAATTTCCCCACGAAATCGGGCCTGTCATTGTATTAGTTCCAGAGAGGTTTAGGTAATTTTCAAACTCTTCTTGAAGTGCTAAAGGTTTATCTTCATATCCAGATGTAGTATCATAGGAGGTAGCTTCAGAAAATACCGGAATACTTCCATAAAACATTGAAACAGAAATTCTAAGGTCAGCATCTAAAGTATTAATTATCTGAACCCCATTTCCAGAGTGGTACCTCCAATGAATATACCCCCCTCCAGTATCTACTTCTGTAAAGTTATTTCTAACATAAGTACTTCCATATCCTCCCCCTATAAGAACCAAAACAGGTTGATTAAGTGTATATCTAGCTATTATTACACTATGGTGCATTCCAGGAAATATTATATCTACCGAAGAGTTTCCTGGAAGAAGATAACTTGTTCTTTGTATAAAATTTTCTTTTACTTTTGCCCAAACCTTACCTAAACCATCATATGATAAAAATTTCTTTACTTCTGCCATATCTTAAATACAATTTGAATTAATCCAGGTCGTAGCTATCTCTTCCATACTGCTTTCACTCATAGGTCTTGATAAAGTTACTATTGAATTTATAACTGTTCCAAGCTCTGCATAGGTATCTTCTGTAACCGTGGAAGGGTCTATTAAAGTGCAAGTGAAAGCATTAGATAAATCACCGGGAGTAGCAGACCAATAAAATTGTGCATTTACTACCTCAACAGAATTATATCCATTAGCATGAACAGCAAACCAAATTTCCCCATCACCATCTTTACCGAATATCACTTTAGAATTAACCCCACTAAGAGCACCAGAAGCACCGAGACAAAATGCAGTAGGACTATACCACCCTTTATTAGTTGAATAGTTATATCCTCCTATGTTAATAACTCTATGAGTATATCCGCCTGCAACTTTTATGGTTATGGAAAACATACATCCATAGTTTATATTAATTCTTATCTTAAACCACTTAGCTGTACTAGATTCACTAAATTTAATTCTGTGACTAAATGTAGAAGAATGATATCCATCTAAGAGGTCTGCATTAAGATTTACTACTTTATTAGTATTAGCCATTGTTCCACCTGACAAAGGAAGAAATAATGACTTTATCTTTGCCCACAATTTTTGTAGACCACTATATGATAAATATTTTGACATATTTTCTATTTTAAAAGTTAATAAAAAGAAAAGACTCAAGCACGTTCTTGCCGGGATGACTAAAGTAACCTACTGAAGTATCTCCACAACAAGAAATAAACGTGCTGAGCCTATCCCTGAAATAGCTTTCCTTGACTTATTTCATATATAAGGCTTTCCTGAAAAAAATGGTAAAAAAGTGGGGGCAAATCCTTATAGATGATATGGTATATGTTATAAAAGACTTACTTGAAAACGTACTATTAGTGCGTCAAGATAGGAATAATACTAGTGAAGAACCTGACCGATATATCATAATTTTCTCATTTCCCTGGACAATATATTCTCTTAAAGCTTACCTTAGGCCTTGGATGATACCAGGGGATGGGGAAGAAAAATATCGGCTAGCGGCTATTAATGCACTGGAAGAAATAAAATCCCTCTCAGAGCCGCCTGAAGTAGAATTAAGAGGGATATATCAAGTTCCAGAAAAAATTTCTAGATTTAAGGTTGCAATATCAGAACTAATCGAGTTCGGCCTACTTCAGAAGATAGAATTTCCTGAAGATGAAGATTATGAATGGATTACTTATCAAGACGATTTTCTATCCTATCTATATCAGAAGTGGCCAGAAAAATATGTAGACCTTGGATATAGCTATTTAGAACTTGGAAGGGAAGATAGGATGATGATTAAAAAACTATACTCCTTAAATACAAGGTCTCAACAAGAAAATTTCCTTAATGAGGTAGGTGGTAAGATTCCAGAAGAGTTTATATTACCAAACCTTCGGCTATCAAAAAAGTTATTAGATAATGATATCAATGAGATTAAGCCTGGATTTAATAATAATAGTTCTCTCTGGAAATCTTCTGAAGCTGGAGAAGATACAATTCGTGAAAGAATATTATATGAATTTCCCATTGGATCTGTATGGAACTCATCTTCAGCTAGAAATAAGCTAGATGAAATTGGAAAAGCCCTTAGTCTCTCCGATGATCAAAAGCTTAGAATTATAGATTTAAAGAAATATTTTGATATTACAAGAAATGACCACTCATTTAAAATCAGTAGAAGAAAATGATGACAGAATTTGAATTTCTAAGAAAATTACTAGAAACTCCTTCACCTAGTGGACAGGAAGAAAAAGCGACTGAGGTGTGGAAAATGTATAACCATCAAAACACATCTTCGGAAGAGTTCTACCATGATAAAATTGGAAACAGCGCTTATCAGGTAGGTCATGGCCCAAAGAAAGTTTTAATTTCTGGACATATCGACCAGGTTAATGCTAGAGTTGTATATATTCATGATAACGGACTCTTAGCTCTTCAGTATACAGGCGGAATTGATAATCGCTGTCTTCCTGGATCTAAAGTATATATTATTACAGACAGCGGAGACTGTATTGAAGGAGCCGTCATTAAGCAAGCCATGCACAATGACAAATCCGACGAATGGCCAGAGTCGTATAGAGATATGTCTCAGCTCAGAGTTTCTATCGGAGCCGAAAAGAAAGAAGCAGTTCAGGATATGGGAATTCACCCAGGCTCTCTTGTATGTTATAAGTCCGAAGTAAATCTTAGTTTTGGAAAGAATCGAATATGCTCTACTTCCCTAGATGATAAAATAGGAGTCTATATAGCCGCCGAGGTTCTTAGGCGCCTTGAAGAAAGAAAGGATGATAATGATTGGAAAGAAAAATATACAGTTATCGGACTTTCTACAACACAAGAAGAAACCGGGCTTAGAGGAGCAACGGTAGCAGCCCATGAGATAAATCCAGATATTTCTATAGATACTGATGTCACTTTTGCAACCGATGATGAGATGACTGGATCTAAAGAAAAGATGGGAGATATTGAATTAGGTAAAGGCTTTGTAATCTCCTGGGGCTGTGATAAAAGTACTAGGCTTAATAGGATTATAAAAGAAACTGCAAAGAAGCATGATATTAGTTTCCAGGAAGAATCATCAACTGCCGGAGGAACTAATACCGAAGTACTTCAATTAGCCTCTAAAGACTGTGAAACAACCCACATAGCTATTCCAAATCAATCTATGCATACTCAAAACGAAATATGCGATTGGAGAGATATCAAGGGAGCTATAGATGTTATTGTAAATCTTATAATAGACCAGAGTCTATAGTATGGCTAAGATTGTGATAAAGCCCTACGAGTATCTTCCATGTAGCCTAGAGGTTTTTACTATAAACGGGAAAAAAGCTAATCCCAATGATTTTGGAGAGGGAGATACTTATGGTGACCCTGGATTAAATTCTTGTGGTCATAGATTCAGACCTAAGATGCCAAGTCAAGAGGTCCTAGATAAGTATTATATAGACTTAGAAGAATATAAAGAAATAACAGAGGCCTTAGAGTCTGAACTATATGTCGGACAATGTGGTCTTTGCTGGTAAAAAAAAAATAAAGAGGGAAACTTAGTCCCTCTTTTTTTATTCAAACACTACTTTAACCTTATCATCTTCCAGGTCTACAGAAATTTTCTTCTTTCCAGAGATGTCGGTACTAGGATTAATCATTTCTTCAATGATGTTATCTTCAATCATCTTTCCTATTCCCTTCGTAAGGTCTCTAGCACCATATCTAAGGTCAGTATCTTTGACAATCTTCTCTTTCAGTTTCTTTCCAACCTTAAGAGAATATCCCTTTTTCTTAAGTCTTTCTTTAAACTTAGCCAACTCAAGGTCAAAGATTTTCATCATCTCTGGCTCACCAAGACTATTAAATACAGTAATCCCAGTAAGTCTTCCACGGAATTCGGGTCTAAATTTTTTCTCTATGGCCTTCATAACAGTAGACTTATCTGCTGCCTTCTTGGTATCCTTTGACGGCTCTCCAAATCCAATTCCTGAACCCTTCAACTCTAGGTCTTTTGTACCTTCATTGGATGTATAGATTATAATTGCATTCCGAAAACTAACATCATTTCCGTTAGCTAATTTAATCATACCGTTATCCATCATGTTCAGGAAAATAGTGTTTAATATCTCCTGGTTAACTTTTTCTATCTCATCAAAGAGAACAACACACTGCGGCCTATCTCTAACCTGGTCAAGAACTGCTCGGTCTCCATATCCAACAAAAGATGCAGTAGAACCAACCAGCTTAGTTACAGAATGAGATTGGGCATACTCACCACCATCTATTCTTATTAAAGCTTTTTTATCACCGTAGATAGTCTCAGCAATCTTTTCAGCAATCAAAGTTTTACCTACACCAGAAGGCCCAGTGAAGAGGAGAGATGCGACAGGTCTATTTTCATTTCTCAGCCCAAGGAAGCTCTTAGATAAAACTCTAACTACAGAATCTATAGCTTCATCCTGTCCTATAACTACTTTCTTAAGGTCATCCTTCATTCCCCTAATCTTGTCCATCTCAGGAGTTACAATCTTATCGACGGAAACACCCGAAATCTTTGAGATAACCTCAGCCACTTTTTCTATAGTAACTTCCGGCCATGAAGATTTACCAGAAGATAGTTTCTTCTTAAAATCAACAATCTCTTTATCAACGGAAATACCTTCTTCCCTAAGTTCCTTCGCCTTATCAAAATCTCCGGAATCAAGCGCCTTTATCTTTAGGTCCTTGATTTCTTCTCTTCTCTTTTCAAGTCTGTCAAGCTCTGAAGTACTTTCCGGACAAGAGAGTTTAGTTAAAGCACCAGAAGTATCAAGGAGGTCAATGGCTCGGTCTGGGCTTCTTCTGTCGTACATATATCTCTCACTATATTCTGCACAAGCCCGAAGAACCTGGTCAGGATATCGAACATGATGAAACTCCGAATACCTCTTTGCCAAACCTTTCAGAATCTTATATGTCTCTTCCTGATTCGGCTCAGAGACTGTTACTTTCTGAAACCTTCTTTTCAGAGCCCCATCTTTTTCTACGTACTTCTTATACTCCTCTAGTGTGGTAGCTGCTATAACAGTAATCTCACCACGACTCAAAGAAGGTTTAAGCATGTCAGCGATAGAGGTACTATTTTCACTCGTAGCACTATGGAACTCGTCGAGGAAGATAATTATATTCTTATTCTCTGCAAGCTCCTTACAAAGATTCATAACTCTTTCCTCGAGCTGTCCACGGTATTGGGTGCCAGCGGTAAGGTCTGTTGTAGAAATTGACACAAGCCTCTTTCCCTTAAGGTCTCTAGGAACATCCCCTGAGACAATCTTCTGAGCAAGGCCTTCTACCAATGCACTTTTACCTGCACCAGCCTCACCTAAGAGAATAGCATTGCATTTCTTTCGACAACTTAAAATTTCAATGATTTGAGAGATTTCTTTATCTCTTCCAATAACTGGGTCGTATTTTCCAGACTCTGCATTCCAAGTCATATCAACACCGAATTGGTCTACGGTCGGAGTTGTAGAATTTGGATCTGCCTTTCTCGGAGACATTGCTGCTTTCTCTCCTGCCTTTTCAAACTTGGCTGCATCATCTTCTGAATCCTTATCTTCATCTTTGGAATTCTCAATCCCAGGAAATTCAGTCCCAGTAGAATTCATAAATGTGTCAAAAGAATCTCTGATACTAGATTCAGAAAGACCTATAGATTCACCTTTCTCGATTAATAGCTTCATTGTAGTTATTCCTATTGATTGCATAAATGTATTTAGTATATTCTTCTCAAACAGCATAGAATTAAAGAACTCCTCTGTCTCAATACTTAGATCGAGAGTCTCAGGTCTAACCTCCTTAAAAAAATCCTTTGCTGCTGTTATCCTATCAAGTACTTTAGATACAATGTCAGATAACATAATTGCATCTTTGCTAAATAACTTAGATGCTAATTTCTTTTCTTGACGAGTTATGTATTTATCAGACTCATCTAATTCTGAAGTGCTCAGTTTTAGAAGGTCAGCTCTTTTTTCTTCATCAAGATCTAAATATAACATCTTATTAAGGATTTTGCTCTCTCCATTACCAGAAAGATATTTTAGTAAGAGGAAATATTCTATAGACTCTAGAGATATTTCACACAAACTATTTTCTCTAGCATGGGAGTAGGCATCATTTAATATATCTTTAAGCTCTTTTGATAGTTTATATTTACTTATATTTTCCATAATCATATATAAGAATTTGAACCTACTTAGTTATTGTGTATCTATTATCCTGCCACCTTAAGAATTCATTTAGTGATTCTTTCGGAAGATTCATATATACTTTTCTTCCATAGTAGTTTCCCCAATCATATTCATGCAATTTTATTCTACCAACACTAGTCCAAAACCCAGGACACCACTTCCTTTTATAGTCTGGTGGAAATAACAGCCTCTTTTTATATCGTAAGAATGCTAGATATTTATACAGGTCTCTTCTATTTTTTGGGAGGATAGCTTTTTTGAATATATAGGTACATCCAAATGTCGTATCTCTAAATCCCAATTCTTCATAATATCTTACAGTAATGCTTCTTTTTCTAGGCAACCATACTTTTTTGACCGATATAAATACTGGTCTATTGGAAGTGCTCTCAAATAATTCTGGTGGAGCAGGTACTATTATTTCTTTAGGAATATATATAGAAAAATCTTCAAAATCTACCCTAATATCTTCTACTAGAGGAAACTTTGACATGATAAAATTATACATCTCATTTTTTCCTATTCCCAAGAGATAATCAAAGGGCTGTCTCTTAACGTATTCTAGAGTTTTATTGAAATCTAGAAATTCTGTATTAAGATGACAAATATTAATACCACAAAGATAATCTAATGTCTCCTTGTGGTATTTTGAATTTATGAACTCACTTAGTTTTAAGCTTGTTCTCATGTTTGCCAAATTTTTTTCTTAATTCTCTGAACATCTTATCTGCAGTCTTATCTTCTATAGGACTTTTTTCATTGATATTCCTGTCACTATAGAAAACATTATTAACTACGTCGATACAAAGGTCAAAGTCTTCTTCTGGTCTGATATAAAATTCATTCCACTTTTCCTTACCTTCCTCAGATAATATATTTTCTATATCAAGTTGAGAAAGAGCAAGGCTATCAAAGGAGACTGAGGAAAATGCATCTGGAAATTCTGTCTTTATTGCTTCTTTAATCCAATCCTCGTTATAAGTCAGGTCTTGTTCAGAAAGTCCAGACCTATCTAAGTCTTTATTATAGCCGTGAATATAGATTTTAAGATTTTTTCCATCAAGGTTATCTAGGTCATCCCCTGAAAATACCCTGGACATAATATGAATAGTAGAATTTTGAAAACTTTGAATTTTTCTAAGAAATTCTATATCTTCACTGTCCTCAAGAGATACTTCAAGACCTCTAATTAGTCTTCTCTCAGTCCAGCCAAGAAGTCTATGATAGTTATTAACAAAATGTTCTTGGCTTACTATAATATTTGATATAACTTTCTTTTTCCTGAGATATACCAGAAGCGCTAGAATTTCAGGATTACTTAAATCATTCCCACTTATAGTTACTTCAGTATATGGTCTCAGGCTTTTGATATATTTATGTATAGTATCAATCTCATTTTCTGCCATTAATGCAGCCTGATTAGATTTCTCCTCCTTGATAACATCGTGATACCAGGGGCAAGAGATGTCTGGTTTTTCAGTTATTTTAAGATTGATATTTTCCGCAAAACTAGGTATGAATGAATCACCCTCAGTCTCACGGACCTTAGTCCCATCATCATAGATAGTAATATTATAATTTCCGTTTCTATAAGAACCAAGTAATTTTTTATTTTTCATATATCTTGTTGTTTTATCAATAATAAGAATCTAAAGGGTTCTCTCTAGCAAAACCATGTCCATCCATAGTAAACCTTTTCTGTGTTCTTTTCTGGACCCATATCTGTTCTATCATTTTCTGGATAAGTATCTTCTTGAATTCCTAGAAAAGATTTCTTCGAAAAAAGAAAACTAATAAGTCTCCTTGGAAAGAACATAAGCTCAGAAAACATATCATCATCCATCTGGTCTGTTTCTATATAGTATGCTTTTTCAGGATTCATATAAGCTTTCCAAGAATTCCCCTCTCCATTAAACTTACCATCACTGTCTTCATATAATATCTCTTGAACACCATATTCTTTCAGTACTCTCTCTAGGTACTTAAGAAGATAAACTAATTTTCTTGGATTTCTTTTTTCATACTTATCATATATAGCAGTATATAGAAAATTAAGCTTCTCCTGAGATTCATTAGTCTTATAATCTCCAAAATAGAAATCTCCTAATTCTAAACAAACTTTTTCAGGAATTGCTAATTTTCGTATATCTACCCTTGCCACGGAAAGTGAATATCTGATGTCAGGGATTTTATCAAATGATTTCATAGTATATAATCAGTTCTATGTCCATCCCACTTTATATATCCAGAAGCATCATTTGAGTTATCTAGACCTACCTTTATTTCTTTAAAGTCTGGCATCTCCTGAAACTCTCCCATTATATCTAGAATTTTATCTACCAGTTCCTGCGACCTTCTATGTATCCTACATCTCATATATAGATTTGGATACTCTATGGCATTCAGCTCTACGATAGCACTTCCATCAGGGAGATAGGTCTCTCCATCATCGAGACGAACAGAGTTCATATATGAATCAACATCATATCCAGTAGCTCCATGTAGTGTCTGCTGTTGTGGCTCTACAATTGACATGCACTCCCATCCATATACTGTTTTCCAAGACCAAACTTTTTTACCACCGAATTCTCCCTCATATGCCCTAAAGAGATTTTCCTTGTCAATATTAGAACTTCCATAATAAAGATCTTCTAGCATATGTTTTATTTCACCTATCTGTTTTCCAGGCTTAAGTCCATATCTAGACATAATATCTTTACCTCCGATTGGTGAAGTGCGCTTATATTGAGTAGCAAAAGGAGAACCTAGAATTTTATCCACTGCTTCTCTAAAACTTGCAACCTGACCCGGCATACAATATTTAGGGGCATGTGCATTATTATCGGCATCTATAAGAGCTAAAAGACAGTCAAGACTATAGTTATCCGGATATTTTACTAGGATTTTTCTAGTGGTCTTATTATTTCCGGTATAGCAATCTTTAGAATAGTCGTAGAACTGCTTTATTATCATATGATCACTAATAAGTTTTGCCGTTTTTTCTACCATCTCCTCAGAATACTTCAATCTTCTAAGAATAGACTTAGACATCTCGGCAGAAGTCTTTTCATGTCCATGAAAACTAAAGCTTCCGTCTTCCTTTGTCTGATATTCTTTATACTTACTAATATCATGTAAGAGTGCAGCCCAGGAAGCTTCAGAATAACCCCTAATACCTCTGGATAACTCAGATACTGTCTTATCTAGGACTAGAAGAAGATGGTCGGAAAGATTTAGAGAATGATATTTTGAGTTCTGATTAAATCCCCAAGCCTCTTCTAGTTCAGGTACAATATATCTAAGAAGACCGGTTTCGTGAACCAATCTTACATACCTCGAGGGAACAGCAGAAGTGATAATCTTTTCAAATTCATCTCTTACCCTCTCCATAGAAAGTTGTGTATATTCAGGAATTGGTTTTATAGCCCTAAGAACGTCAGGGTGGATTTTAAACTCAAGTCTGGAGGCAAATCTTATAGCCCTAAGCATTCTAAGTGGATCATCCTTAAAAGTCTCCTCTGGGGAAAGAGGCGTTCTGAGAATTTTATTTTTAATATCAGATAGTCCTTTTCCCGTCGGGTCTAGAATTTTCCCCGTCTTAAGGTCTTTATAAAGAGCGTTACAACAAAAATCTCTTCGGCATGCATCAACCTCAAGTGTCGTTTTCTTTACTTCACTTGGTTTTCTTGGTCCTGAGTTATATTCTTCGACTCTTGGCATAACACACTCAATCTGTTCTGATCTACTAGCCGAAGCTGGGTCTTTAAGGTCAAATTTTGCAGTTCCAAATCTAGGAAATACAGTATACCCAGATGTTCCAGAGATATTATTAGACTTAAGATATTCAACAAACTCTACTGCCGGATTAGAACTTCCATCTAGGTCTATCACAACATCTAAGTCGTGATTAATCCTACCCATAATTTCATCTCTCACATATCCTCCGACAGCATATACTTTTGCTTTAGGATTCCACTTTTCTACAAGATCCACTAAAGCTTTTTCTAATCTATGTTTATACGTCATTATTTTTATATTTAATCATATATAAGGAAACAAAGAGGAACCTTAGTCCCTCTTCATAATTTAATTTTCTTCTTTCTCAGAATCATGGTAACTCTCTGCAAGTTTTTTCAAGAGTTCACCATGGTTCCAAGCCCAAAGACAGCCATCAATTTCATTTTCCGAGATAAGCCTAATTTCTGCAACTTCATTAGCCTCTCCTCCTCTCTTTTCTGTATCGAGGTCAGGATTAGAGTCTACGAAATTCTTTAGAAACTCATAGCTAGTCGGAATGACATATCTGACGGTTACATTCTGTCTAGAATTGTCAGCAGGGTTATCTTGAATCTCCCACATCGTGATATCTTCTGCGACAGGTGTGAAATCAAGTCCCAGTTCTTCTTTAATTTCTCTGACAATCGCTTCCACAAGAGTCTCGCCCCAGCCAAGATAACCACAACTATTGCAGTAATATCCTACATAGTCAGGGCAGCCTTCTCCTCTTTTTTCCACAAGGAAGTTCACTTCATTTGTCTCAGGATTAACAGCTAGGATAATCCCACAGACTGCCATAGACCTAGAAATCCAATAAGGTCTTCCAGTCTCTTTGTCGATAACTTGAAAATTTTCTTTGTAACTCATATTTTAATCCAAACTGGTTTGTCTGTATTTATCATTCCTTCAATCATGCTTCGTATTGCATCAAATTGTCTAGGCTCTGGGAAATAATGTTGTATCCCATTATGTTTAGTTTTTACTTCAATATATGGAACATAAGTTACCTCCCTGTAGATATCACCATCACTTCTAAAATCTAACCGAACTGCTCTCTTAAATCCCTGATAGTTAATCCAAAACAGTCTCTCCTTTCCTTCATGTATCCACCAGGGGGATTTAATTTGAGAAATAATTAGATTATCTTCTGTAGATATATTTGTTTCTTGAATTAATTTATGTACAGCTAATTTCTTTTCTTTCTTAAAGGGAACCTTATCTAATGTTGCGACTAATAAGCGTTCTTGCACATAGTCTGGACATATAGATAGGGATATAATCTCTCTAGGCTCAAATCTTACATACCTTGGGAATGGTTCCTGACGATTGCTATCTCTTATAATATCTGAAGCTATCTTTCTAACTGTAAGCATAGTCTATTGAATTTTTTTAAGAACAGCTTTCCACTCTAAAGATTTTATAACAGGAATTCCATTCTGTTGACAGAAAGCCATCGTTGGTTTCTTTAGATAGAGCTCAAAGATTGGATTAGCGTAGTCCATAAGGTCTTCATTGTTAAGTTTTTCTACTCCATGAATTGCAAGGACAACATCACAGACTAGCTTAACAATTATAAGGTCTAGTCGACATCCATGATTAATAAATTCTTCAACACCAAGTCTTGTATCTTCAGAATTTATAATCTCAGAGACATTCTTGTAGACCGAATTCCCTGTTTCCTCTCCTGCGGTCTCAATTGCTAAGATAAAAATATCTTTATATTTTTCGTATAATTCTTTTGTTGTCATTTCATATTTAAGGGTTTGGTGCCAAAGATATCCTTGAATGGCTTATAATTGCCCTCTGGATTAAATTCATGTTTTGCATTATGATCATCTAAGATAGCAAAACAAATCTCAGAGAATGCTCCAGTAAATTCTGATTCCTTAAAAACTTCAGAAAACACCCTTGCTACTTCTTTAGCAGGACAAGCAAAGGCACCACAGCCCCAAGCAGGAAGAACTAATGTTGTCATTCCAGCCTTTATTGCCATCCTCAGGACATTCCTTATTTTCTTTTTCATTGTATCCTCTTGATTCTTTTCAAAAGTAAAGTCTAGTTTAAGGGATGGATGATTAATGGCAGCTGCTGTTATTATATTTACTGATACAGGAGCAGGCATTGGAGAGTATAAAGAATCTCTGTATACACTAACTCCAGGAGACCATATTAATTCATAGTTTCCAAGAGGCGGCGTATATAATCCAGTTTCTGGGTCTGCAAACTTTTCAATGCTGGATAAAAGATTACTTCGTCTACAAATAATCTCCTCTAGAGCTCTTGAACCATTTCTAACTCCACCACCAGCCTTTTTTGCAGATGCTGGATTTAGAATTGCTGTATCTGGGTCTTTTCTTGATAATTCTATAGCTTTATCCAAGAAATCTATATTTTCTGCATAAACTATAGTCTTAGGAAAATCTTCATATTTCCTATCATCAGGGCTCATTTGTCTGATATTATGTAATTTCCATGTTCCCTCATCAAGTTTTCTAGGGTCAAGAAAATTAATATAATCACCACCGTATTGATAACCCTTAAGCCATAAGTCATCTCTTACAGACTTATAAATTTCAATCAATTCTTCTTTAGAAAACATAATCACCGTCTATAACTCTATCACTATTTATTAATCTATTAGTTATGCACTCATGACACTTATCACTGCCCTGATATAAACACATAGGACAGACATTCATGCCTTTAGGAATATAGTAATTTATTTTAGAGCGCTTATAAAGATGTGCACAATTTGGAATAGTCAGTTTTTCTGACCAATAACTAATTTTCATAGGCCCATTTGCAATAAGACAGTCATAAAACAAACGAACCATTAGTCGAAGGTGTAGGTCAAGAAAATTATATGTGTTTAACTCGCTATCATCCCATTTAGTTGAAGTACCGGAGAATGTTACGTATTCTGCTGGCATATCATAACTAAATCTATACTTAGCACACAATCTAATAGATTTAATTTCTACTTTCTCTTTCTTTGATGGAATATATAAGATATCTCCTGGGAACCATACATTAGTATCATCCTTAGAATACTTTATCTTATATTTACAATCCATGCATTCACCTAAGAGATTTTTTATAATACAGTTATCTCCATCACATATACAATTCCTCTTAGGCTCAAACACACGGTTAATAAGTGTTGCAGGAACAAGATTATTAATCTCTCTTACTCTACCACCAACAGTGCTAAATTTATAATTTTCAGCAGTAAAGACTTGATATCTCGGTGCACCCGTGATATAAGAAGATACAGCTATTACAACAGCATCTTCTTCTTTACCTCCATCGATTATACGTATAAGGTCGCCAGGAAGAAATTTAATACGCCATATCATATCTCTGAAGATAAAAGTAAGCGTCCTGAAGACTGTATCCTGCCTTACAGATAGGAAGACAGAAATCACATTGATAATCTTCTAATGGAACTTCCGGGCCCCTATATTGTGCTATTCGAAGTCTGCCATACTCATAATACCCTTCATCAGAAAAATGGTCACTACAGTCTTCTATATCAAGAACTATATAGGTCATCGAATTATCATTTCCATAACTCATATATTTAATTTTCTGCAATATCTCATCTGGTACTGCAGACTCCTGATAACCTGAGAATTGAAAATGTACAAGAACACCTGGTTTAAAATAGCCACCTGGATGAAAACGTCTTGCTAGTGGATAGAGCAATCTTTGAACTGCTATATTTGTTTTTGACAGTTCGTTAAGTTGTGGAAATACATATGAAAAGTCTACAGTAGCTTCCTCAAATTTACGTTTAAAAGCTGATTCCTTATAAACTTTAAATTTTCCATCTCCACCAACAACGGTATACTCTGTCTCTCCACTTCCCCAGGATATTCTAATTACAGAAAAGATTTCCCCTGTCGACTTATCCTTTACAGAATCCATAGCTTATCTCCTTCTTTTTCTAATTTTACTGGAATGCAATTTTCAGAAAGTAGTAGATTTAAATCTGTATCTAATATGGTGATATCTAAAAATCGTAAATAATCTACCAATTTCAAAACGTCGGTATTGAAAAATATGATTGGTAGTTCTGGCGATAAACTTTCATCCCATTTACGCCAAGTAAGCTTAAAATATTCATCACCTATATCTCTTTCTATACATGCTACCTGGTCATTATAGAAAAATCCATTGCCAGTCATTTTAAAATCTGATAATATACATAATATATATAATTTAATTTGTTCAGGTGAAATAAATTCAATCACTTTACATTAGTAAGGAAGAGAAGGCCTCAAAACCTTATATGTGAGATAATAATTAAGTGCGAGTTTCTAGGATGTAAAGATGATTTACGTTAAGTCTTTATGTCCGCTCATTCTTAATTTTTTTTTCAAAACAAAAGAGGGATGATAAATCCCTCTATATTATTTTTGTCCCTTGCCAAGACAATGGGTCTTTCCTGATTATAGGTCCAAAAGTTTCGTTTGAATATTTTTTCTTAAGGTATTCTAAAACCTTTTCTTCCATCTTCATGTACTCAGAGTCTGTAAAATATCCTACTTCACTTGTAATATCAATACTACCATCTAAAGTCCAAGAAGATTCAGGATTATTGGGGTCTGGTACATTACATAAATCTATAGACCACGGGTCATTCCATCTCCACCTCATATATACCATCTTCATTTCAGACCCTACCATAAAATAGTAATATATCTGACTAGGACACCAGATTAAGTCTTCATGAAATTCTTGAAGTCCCCATGAATTAACCCACTCCTGCCACTTAAGATATTTTCTAAGTTCACAAAGAGCTTTTCCTAGAAGATTAAGTCCGGGCCATTTCTTTTTTATTTCTGCCCTAGGGTCATCTTCTGAAAGTCCTATTCCCCAAATTCTATCTTTCGGACTTGCTTCGACGAATTCTAGATTTTCCCATTCTGGTTTTAAGATGAGGTCCCTAAATTCACGGTCATAACAAGATTTATGATAGACTGCAGAAAACATAGACTCATATCTAACTTCTTCCCATGACTCTTCCGAAAACCCTGACACTTTTCTTCCAAGGGCCTTAGCTTCCCTTGGCTCCTTTGCGCGTAATATCTCTTCGGCTACAGTATAATCTTTGAAATAGAGCGCCTTAAGATACATAAAAATATGCTCCGATGTTGGAAGTTCTACAGTTTCAAAACTTTTATATAAAGGGTTCTGAAATCTAGGATCGAACGTGTGAAAAATGATTGGATTTTTAGAAGGAGAGAAATTACTAAGTTTCCCTCCCCAGAAAAATACAAACTTATCTGTTACTTTCATAATAATCCTTTTTCTACTAATAGAGTTCTAACTTTATCCCAATCAACGTATGCAGTTTTTCTCTGAACCGTAGATTTCTTGCCGGTTCTAATACTATATACATCAATTGTATCATACTTTATTGGACAACCTATAGCAGTGTCATCTATTATAACATCTGCCAGAGGTTTTTTCGATTTACCTATATATGCCTCACCTTCAGGATATGAATTAATACCCTCCAGTGGAATACCTCTCTCAGAAAACCAGCGAACAGCCTCACCTAAACTAGACTCCTTTCTTTTCTTTCCGTCGATAAGATGATAGTTATATGGATTTCTAACAGAGTTATTTCGGCATGTCCATAAAACAAGTTTATGCCCTTTAGAGACTAGCTCCTTAAGAACTTTCTCGGAACCTATATCTTTCTTTGAATAGAACCCATGCGGAGCTCTAGGAAATATAGTTCCATCTGCATCAACTAAAATCACTGCCATACTACAGTTCCATTTCTAGTTCTAACCTCAACTTTCTTACCAGTCTCAATGTCACGGAAATTAAAGAAACATATTACTCCCTGAGATTCTATTATCCCAGGCTTATCGTATGTCTTCCAAATCTTGACAGTATCTCCACTCTCAGAAATACATATTACCTGATGTATCTCTCCATCATAGTTTTTTATCCCGTACTTTCCTGATGGTCCACCTCTATTACAGGTCGAAACTAAGAGAACCAGAAGAAGAAACAAGATAATATCAGCTCCAAGGTTTAAAGTTATTGAATTCTGCATATTCCTATCTTTGTTTTAAATTCGCTCCATCGTAAAGAACCAGCCATAGTAAATCCAAAAGTAAAGATTTCATAAAGGTCATTAAGCCAGTCTGAAATATGATATCTAACACTTACTGTCGCTACTTCAGAATCACATGGTCTACGTTTTCCAGTCCAATCATGAACATCAGAATATCCGTCCCTCTTTGCCTGAATTCTATAAGTAGTATTTCCAGCATAGTATCTTTTAACTTCATATCTCTTCAAATCTTCGCTGGACATATCAAGAGCTACCCCTTTCGGAACCTCCTCTTCATGTTTCCCTTCATGGTCTTGGACGGTCTTAAATAATGTTCCGGCAGCTTCAACCATCTTTGCAAATTGTCTGCCTATCATTACATAATCAGCACCAAGAGCAAGGGCCTTCAAAATATCCTGGCGCGTTGAAATACCTCCATCAGCAATTATAGCCGGATGCTTCATTCCAACACAGGCTGAACTTTTTAATCCCTTTATGTCAAGCAATAGAGATGCCATAGGATAATGAAAACCTCTATTATCATTGACTAGGGAACCAGACGTCATTCCAACTCTTACATAATCGGCCCCTGCCTGACAACAATCTATATAGGCTTTAGGATTTCCAATGTTCCCCATCATTACTAAAACTTGGGGTCCATAAAGTCTCTTAAGTTCCTTCGTTATATTAAAGACTTCCATATCATGACCATTTCCAGAATCTATACAAACTCTGAACTGTCGTGGTGCTTGTCTCCGGTATTGAAGGAAATTTTCACGTACCTCGGGGATAGAAAAAGCTGCAAAAATATATTCACAACCCTCTAGACGAAATTTTATATCTGAGGTTCGTGGAAGAACTGGCCTAATTAGATTGTCATAGTAGACTCTCCAATTCTCTTCGTTGACGATACTATCCATTGGACTAGTAAAGATTGGAAGAGACTTGAAATTACCATCAGTCTGGTCATATACAAAATAATCACACTTTGATTCTTGATTTCCTGCATTAAGTTGCGCAGGAACTAATCCAATGTCATCTAATTCTAATAATTTTTCCATATCATAGGTAAGGAAATAAAGAGGACCATTAGTCCCCTTCAGTTACTTTGCCAAAATCTTCTTTCTTAATGTCAGATAATGAAAAGTATTCTGGTATTCTCTCAGATTCAAGAGCCTCAGAAACCATCTTTTTCCAGTCAGAGAAATCCATTATTCTTACCCTAACTAGACGTTCTGTAGGCGAGAGTTTTGTAGGCTTTCTTGACATATCGTAAACTATCTTTCCATTAGCATCCTTAGTAAACCAAAGAATAAGTCTAGAATAAATTCCATTCTTAAGTGAGGAATTTTCTACCTCACTCATATCTCCAAAGGATGCCGCCCAGAAATTATATATATTCTTCTCTGTAGCACCAAGAGGAGTTATAAGTGGTCCAAATCCTCTTCCCGGGGCAAAGAAACATAGATTAAGCATTTCTAGGTCATCGTCTATATCTATTGTATCTTTGAAAGATTCAAAAACGGTACATATAGATTCATTCCACTTTCTATAGTCGAAGGGATTTATCTTAGACCCTAAGAAGATTCTAGTGCTTGGGTCTTCTTCATAATATTGGCCAGCGAGATTTTGAATTTCTATAACTTTATCTTTAGAACCACCACCATGAGTCCGATAAAAGTCAAATAGTTCTTTAAACATCTCTAGGTCTATGTCATTCCATCGGTTTATCATATCCGTCTAGTATTTTAATTGTTGCTATTATTTCATCTTCCTCAGGACCAGTAATTTCTATCTCTCCAAAATTCTCACACCAAGTTAAGACCCTGGTTTTAGTCATAGTATCATAAAAACTAACATCTCCAGGACATTGAGACGGCTCTAGGTTTTCAGGATACTCAAGAACCACCCCGTCATCAAGAAGAAAGTTTGCTGTAATCCCAAACCTTCCAAGTACCTCCTTCCACTTTAGGTCGTCAAAATCTGGGTATATATTTCTTCCAACCCTAACTTGTCTACCTGGTAATTTTTCGTAAGCCATATTTCTTCAGTTTACAGTTTTCACAATCAAGAATACACTGATTATTACAAAATTCTGCAAGGTCCTTAATAAACATATTAGGTTTTGGTACAGCTGTTCCTGTATATATTGTTTCAACATAAATCTGAGGTTGTCCTTTTGGTGGCGGAGTTATGGGAATTTTATAATATACTGTTTTGCCCTCCTTATTTAAAAACACCATTTGGACTGCAAGATTTTCCCCTTTATTTTTAGCAGTAAGAGCCGAGGCAACTAATAATCCTTCTGCGACTAACTTATATCCCTCTCCATCATCTGTCTTCTCAGAAACCTTTAGATATCTTCCAATTCCTACATGTGGAATACTGATTAAGTCTGTCTCTGTGGTTATAAAAAGGTCAGTTAATTGCTTCGTTTTCTCCTTACTAGGTTTTTCTTCTATTTTCTCACTTTTCCACAGCATTCCTAAAGATATGACTGTACCAAGGACAGCAAAACTAAGGGCAACAATAAGTATGAGGCTCATTATGATTTCTTTTTATATTTCCACAAAGTACATTCGGAAGAACAATCTAAGATACATTGAGTTTTACAGAATGTTCTAACATCTGTAACCTTAACCTTTTCTTGAGATGACTTTGGGGATTCTGATATACTTGATTTCTCAAATATAGAACGAATCATATCTGTCTTAATTTTTCCAGGAAAATCTTTGGAATAGACGTCATATGTTTTCGGATCTACAAGGAGAGTATAAATCTTAATATCTTTTGGATCTATAGAAATCGAAGAATTTCTAAAAGACGCATACACGCTACCCGATATCTCTAGAAGTTTTACAGACACTAAAGGATTTTCAGTAGATTCCTGACGGGTAGAGTGAATAGAAATCACAATATAATTAGTTCCTTCAGTATCCTCTATTCTCTTGCACCACGTAAGATATATACTAGGTGACAACATTTCTGAGATAGCTCCTTCTAAATATGTTGTCTCAAAGTCATCAAAATGCCTAAATCTTCTACTTAGTATTCCTAAAAGAACCCCAATTGCTGCACAGGATAGTCCAAAGAGAATCCAGAAAAAGATGCTCATATCCATTCAAATTTTTTAGATAAGTATAAAGATATATATACTTCGACGTCTTCTTTACTATTATATCTATTTCCGGCCTCAAGTTTCTCTAAGTATCTAGGAATTATGTTACTTCTAAGATACCAATCTAGACTACCTGAATATGTAGTATCGAGTTTGGTAAAAGTTCTTGATCTTATTCCTGAGTTATATTCGTTCTTAAAAAATAATCTAAGACAAACCCCAGTAAGATTTTGATAAGGCCCAGTCTCCGTAGTCTTTTTTATAATCCTTGGCCTCGGATATTCTGTGGTCATTCCGCGATTTTTCATGTGCCTTATAAATCCAATCCAATAAGGAACACGATACTTTCTCTCTATTTCAGTACTATCTAGATACTGTTTTATATCAAGAATACTTTTACCGGATTTATACATTCCATCTATAATCCCACCAACCTGACATATTTGGTCCGGACAGTAGAGAGAATAGACGCCGAAAAAAGTATCGCCGGGACTGTAAAAACTCCTATATCTTTCCTGAATCTTTACGTACCCCATTCTCTCTGGCCTTCTTCTTTTTCTTATAATATTTCCAGGCCATAACACCAAAGTCTATAATTCCAAGGACTGCTGTAATAACTGTGGCAGCTCTTTGAATCCTATCTTTCCTTGATTCTATGACGGGAAGAATATCTATATCCTTGGCCTGAATACCTTTTTCCCTAAGAGTTTCAAGATTATCGAGAGTCTCTTTTCTCCCGGCCGCTCCACGATAGGCCCATGAACCATTTTCTTTATCACGGACCACAGAAATATATAATTTACTTTTCTTTTCCATATTTCTTAATGATTAGAGTTCCAATAATAGTAAGTCCAAGACCGAGAAGAAGTGCCCCAAGATTAATTTCCTGGTCCGACTCTTCTTCTATTGTATCTTGGGCCTCTACAATAATTAGATAGTCGGCCGGGATACCAGAATCAAGTATTTTCTTTATTCTGATATCCTCAACAAATTTTTGACTCCCCTGTGCAATCACCTCATCAGGGTTTTCAGATTTTCTAAGAATAAGATTAAATTGTTTTTCTTTTATCATAATCTTTTTAATTTTCATTACATTATTAAGGAAAAGACGGAAAGAAGAGCGCTATAGGTAAATTCTGGGAAGCCTTTAATTCCTTATATATGATGGATAGATTAAAACCCCAGAAAACACAAACATCGGATTAGCTGTGAATTTAGTAATGGCTCGAGTCCAACCAACCTGACAACACGGGGTTCAGGGCAAAAGTCTGGGTTCTATCTGTCAGGGGAGGGATGACAGAACTCTCCCCTTTTTTTATTCCTCCCCATAACCTCTCAAAGCCTTATATATGTAGAGAATACCTAAAGAAGATTTAAAAGGATTCTCTACATTTTTTCATGTATAACAATTAAAAACAAGATAGATATGAAAGCTATTGTAAACATCTTGGGCGGTCTTGTGGTCATACTTCTGGCCGTCTGGATGGGGGTTATGGTACCCCTGACAAAACTTGAGCAGTCTTTCGGAATCCAACGCGGGTTCTTCGCATGGCTGCTACTCAACGGCTCCATCGCCGCATTCGCGGCCATTCGCGGCTTATGCATTATTTCTGGAGACGAAGATAAGTGGGAAAGAGTCGAGAATGAAAACGGATTGTTGTTTGATACGATCAGAATGTTAAGGGAGGATATGTAATCCTCTCTTTTTTATTCCACCCCTATTTACCTTAAAGCCTTATTTATAGACTAAAACAACTATTATGATAGGGTTAAGACAGATTTTAAATTCAGTTGAATTTTATGGAATTAAGACTGAACTGGATAAAAGAAGTGAGGAGTTCTGGAAAAACGCTCTTCACGGGTACAAGTGGCGATTTGACCATATTACCCTTGGTCATAGGTCAAGGGTAACAGAAGAGAATAAAGCATCCTTAATTCAAGCCATAGTCAATAATGGCGAAAAGGTTGAATTCATCGTGGACGCAATTGGAAGATATAAGAAAGATTCTGAGTCCTGTGTGATTGCATTCAGAGTGAAAGATAACGAGGTCTTTCTTTTGGATGAAGAGACTGGACTTAGAAACGGAATCAAAATGAAAGGAATTAACAAAACCTTTCATATAACAATTGCTACTACTGGAAATTGTTTTCCTGTAGAATCCAACAAAATAGAAAGTTGGATTAAGATAGGGGATATAAGGATGAGAGGGGAAGTAAAGATATGGGAAAGAATGCCTAGATAATATGAAGGAAAGAGAATACAAAGCTCTTTCTTTTTTTTCGCGAAGCATAGATAGAAGACAGAATGTAATGAAGTCTTCTATCATAATACCTAAATAAAAAAAAAATAAAAACAATCATTCCCTTCGGCCCACCTCACCAATTCCGCTTACGCTACATTGCCCCGAAGGGAATCTCATTCAAGGATTCCTTGAATGAGAGGTGGTGTTATTTTTTAATTATATACTACTATTACTATATAATTCAATTAAATTACCACCAAAATTACATTGGTGTTATTTTTATATATAATAGAATATTTATACAATTTTCAATTGAAATACCGCTTTTTGCTATTATCAAGATATTATAGCCTTACTAATGATAGGGGACACTCCGCTACGCTCCGTCTCCTAGTGACGCATACATATTGTATGCAAATATTTAATGAAAATAATCAATTTAAAATTTTTATATTATATGAAAAAACAAGTTATTAATGTACCAAAAGGAATTAGATATATTTCTGAATGGCAAAATTTTAGTTTACCAAACTATCCACATATTCTGGATAAACAAATTACCGGATGTGGTTTTACTGAATGGTGTATTCATAGTCCTGAAAACGTTATTCTTTGTAGTCCTAGAAAAATTCTTCTTGAAAATAAACGAGATAAAAACAAAGATATCGTTTTTTATCTTGAGAATATATATGAAAAACCAACCAGAATAGATAAAGATTTAAATACTTCTGATAAAGCTAGTATAAAATCTGAGGATGTAGAGATAGATTGGGCTAAAGTAAAAGCTGATATGGAAAAGAGTGTCTTAGATTATTATATTCAGCAATTTAATCTAGGATTTCCATGTAAAATTCTAGTTACATATGATTCATTTAGGTTAGTTAAAGAAGCA